>Ga0105154_1000397_pt1 | contig 19341 bp, 19 predicted proteins | sample SSWtaG_FD_89672 | JGI IMG/M metagenome (GOLD analysis project Ga0105154, IMG submission 89672) | Hot spring microbial communities from Sandy's Spring West, USA to study Microbial Dark Matter (Phase II) - SSWsed_matched | ecosystem: Environmental > Aquatic > Thermal springs > Hot (42-90C) >... | reverse complement strand
CTCAGATGCTTATCATCTTTAGCTAGGTACTAGGTCGATGTCTATAACGGATCTTGGGAGAAGCTTATTCGAAGCTTTAAGGAAGATCACCAGGCGGCCATCCGTAGATAGAGAGGCGGTTAAGGAACTGTGCAACGATCTAGTTAGAGCTCTTCTGAAAGCAGACGTTAACCTGAAGCTAGTATTAGATCTCGCTAAGAGGGTTGAACATAGAGCTTTGAACGAAAATCTACCTGTGGGTTTCACGCGTAGGGAGCATATAATCAAGATAGTCTATGAAGAGATAGTGAAGCTGTTAGGCGGGGAGAAGCCCTTCATACCGATGCCTAAACCAGGACGTTTAAATGTGATGATGCTAGTAGGTATCCAAGGATCTGGTAAGACTACTACAGCGGCGAAACTTGCTAGATTCTATCTGCAGAGAGGGATTAGAGTAGGCCTTATATGCGCGGATACATACAGACCTGGAGCCTACCATCAGCTTATGCAGCTAGCTAGACATGTAGGCGCCCCCTTCTACGGGGAGATCGATTCAAAGGATCCTATAGGGATAGTCGAGAATGGTCTACGCGAATTTAGACAGAGGAATCTAGATCTGATCATAGTGGATACCGCTGGTAGGCATAAGGATGAGAACATGCTGATGGAGGAAGCTAAGCTTCTATACGAAAGGACTAAGCCGGATTTCGTAGGTCTCGTCTTAGATGGTACTATAGGTCAGCAGGCAGCTGTTCAAGCTGAAGCTTTCAAGAAGGTTTGCGATGTAGGCTTCGTTATAGTGACTAAGCTTGATGGATCCAGTAAGGGTGGAGGTGCACTTTCAGCTGTAGCCGCGACAGGCGCTCCGATAGCCTTCATAGGCTTAGGCGAGAAGATAGAAGATCTAGAAGAATTCGATCCAGCTAGATTCGTCGCTAGACTCCTCGGACTTGGGGATATCAAAGGGTTGATAGAGAGAGCTAGAGAGGCTGAGCTAGAGGTATCTAAACGTAAGGCTTCGGCGATGCTGTATGGGAGATTCACCTTGAAGGATTTCTACGAGCAGATTGAAGCTTCTCGAAAGCTTGGGCCGCTTAGTAAGCTTCTATCCCTTATACCTGGGCTAGCGTATCGTATCCCGGAGGAGGAGTTAGAGGAGATGGAAAGGAATCTAGATAAGTGGAGAGCTATACTTCAATCGATGAGGAGGGAGGAGATGGAGAATCCTAAGATAATAAACATATCTAGGATTAGACGGATCGCTAGAGGAGCTGGGGTAAGGGAAAACGATGTGAAGGAGCTATTGAAGAGGTATGAGAATGCTAGGAGGATCCTTAAAGCGATGAGGAGTAGACGTCTACCCATCCATAAGCTTAGAGGCCTAGGATCCTAGGTAGGTTCTCGATGTATGGCTGCGTTACCAAACCCTTCTCGGTTATTATAGCCGTTATAAGCTCGTTAGGGGTGATATCGAAAGCCGGGTTTAACGCTTCGACACCATCAGGGGCGATCCTTACCCCACCGATCTCTAGAACTTCATCCTGACTCCTATACTCTATCGGTATTTCATCTCCGCTTCTAATACTCGGATCTATGGTGGATGTAGGTGCCGCTACATAAAGGGGTATGCCATGCCTTTTAGCTAGTACGGCTATGGTATATGTTCCGATCTTATTCGCGGTATCTCCATTTAAAGCTATTCTATCGGCACCTACTATAACCTTATCGATATAGCCTTTAGACATGACGAAACCGACCATACCATCAGTGATAAGGGTTACAGGTATACCTTCGTTCATAAGCTCGAAAGCTGTAAGCCTAGCTCCCTGTAGTTTGGGTCTAGTCTCTGTAGCATATACCCTAACCCTCTTACCGGCTGCTACAGCGCTTCTTATCACGCCTAACGCCGTACCCCAACCAGCCGTAGCTAAAGCACCTGCATTACAATGCGTTAGTATTCGATCCCCATCCTCGATAAGCTCTCTACCATAGAATCCTATACGCATATTAGCTTCGACATCCTCCTCCTCTATCCTTCTAGCTTCATCTAAAGCTAGCTTCCTAGCTTCATCTACACTCTTAGCTTCAAGGATACGCCTCCTAACCCTATCCAGAGCCCAAAATAGATTGTATGCAGTAGGCCTAGCACCTCGTAGAAGCTTATAGGCTCTCTCAAGCTCACGTCTAACCCCTTCTAGATCCTCCGCTCGACATCTAGCGATCGATAAAGCTAAACCGTAAGCTGCGGCAACACCTATAGCCGGAGCTCCACGGATCTTCATCTCCCTTATACACTCCTCCACATCTTCAGCCGATCTACACTCGATATACTCCACCCTGTGGGGTAGTAGGCTTTGATCTAGTATGTAGAGGGAGCCATCTTTCAGTATAAGCGTCTTTATAGCGGTCATAGGAGATCTAATATACAACCTTAAGGATAATTACTCTTAACAGTTTTGGATGGGGAACGATGTTATGGTTAAAGCTAGGTTGAAGGGCTTAGAGGTAGTAATCGAAGACTGCCAGGAGTTTGTAAGCTTCCTCGTAGATAGAGGATACGGTAGACTCGAGGATAGCCGGCTCATATTATCATCTGTGGAAGCTCTGTATCTAGCTTCCGAGGGTAAAATCGAGGTATGCGATGAGGATGCCTCCACTCTAACGGTAGATCAGCTTCTCTCGAAGCTTCTACCATACGATCCGGATGTTTGGATTAAGTATCTAGTGTATAGGGATCTTAGGAGTAGAGGGTATGTCGTTAAGGAGGGGATTGGTCTCGGATGCGATTTCAGGGTTTACAGGAAGGGGGGATATGGTAAGGAGGCTGCTAAATACCTCATCTTCATGCTACCAGAGGGTAGGAGTTATAGGCTTAGCGAGCTTGAGGATATAGCTTCTAAATCTAAAAGGCTTGGTAAAGATCTTATACTTGCTATAATAGATAGAAGGGGGGATATCGTATACTATAGCTTAAACCTTATACCTTCAAGGTTTAAGGCTGATAAGGAGGTTGAAGAGGAGCTGTGAAGATCAATCCTCCGAGGGGTATGAGGGATCTCCTACCTGAAGATCTAGCTAAGAGGCGTTACGTCGAGGATTGTATAAGGAGGCTGTTTAAGCTCTACGGGTATGATGAGGTTGAAACACCAACCCTCGAAAGCTACGAGCTACTAGCCGCTAAGGTTGGAGAGGAGACTAGACGCGCGATGTATATAGTCGAGGATCTTAAGGGTAGGAGGTATGCTCTTAGACCTGAGGGAACCTCCCCGATAGCGAGGCTGGTGGTATCTAAGTTTAAAGCCTATCCTAAACCGATAAGGCTCGGATATATATGGGACTTCTATAGATACGATGAGCCTCAATTCGGTAGGTATAGACGCTTCTATCAAGGAGGATTCGAGCTTATAGGCTCTCCGACGATCGAGGCGGATGTAGAGATACTGAGTATAGCCGTGCATCTATTCCGTATGCTTGATATACCCAGCTTCTACATGAAGATGAACCATGTAGGTATACTTAGATCCCTCCTATCCCACTATGGATTCGGAGAAAGTGTACAGAACCATATCCTATTCCTAGCCGATAAGAAACGGTACGATGAGCTAGTAGAGTTCCTCGTAGATCTTAAAGCACCGGATAAGCTCGTAGATACGGTTTCAGAGATCATAAAGCTTAGAGGATTCGATATACACTCCGTGATAGATAAAGCTAGGATCGTATTGAAGGATTACAGTGAAGCTTTACTATCCTTGGAGAGACTGGAATCCATATTGAATCTTATGTTGAAGCTGAATAGCGATGTTAAGATACTAGTAGATCTAGGATTCGGTAGGGGTCTCGAATACTATACGGGGATGATATTCGAGGTATTCGTAGAGGGGGTTGATATAGCTTTAGCAGGAGGTGGACGCTACGATAAGCTTATCGAATTCTACGGCGGTGAACCTACACCCGCTGTAGGATTCTCACCTGGGATCGATAGGATAGTATCTGTCATGGAGAAGCTAGGGATACTACCTGAGATCGACCATGAGAGGCTACTCCTAGTTGTACCGGCTTCCGATCGGTATAGCAGCGATGCTTTAACCGTATCGCATCAGATTAGATCGAAAGGTGTACCAGCTGTAACAGAGGTGAATATGCGTAAGTTGAAGGATTCGCTATCGTACGCAGATAAGATGAGGTTTAGGTATGTAGCGATAATAGGTGAGGAGTATAAGGATGGGTTAATAGTTTTGAGGGATATGAAGGCTAGGAGTCAGATATCGATCACCCTGGATAGGCTGATCGAAATCTTAGAAGAATCTATTCCATGTAGAGGTTGAATCTAGAGCTGCGATATGATAACTGCATCCGGATTCGGATGGGCATCGTTACGGATGGTGCGCTAGATTTGGATATAGCTAGGTTCGCCTCAGGTTTGAATCCTACCAGTCTGATATTCCTAGATGACTCCTACATGAGCAGGTTTGAAGCTACCGTTCTAAGAAGCTTTAGAGAGAAGCGTAGATCGTATATCTGCCTCGATAGAACTATATTCCATCCTAAGATGGGGGGTCAGCCGAACGATGAGGGGTTCATAGAATCTGCAAGCGGTAGGATCCAGATCGATAAAGTTTTCATCAGTAGCGGGGTAATAGTCCACGTAGGCCTTATAGTAGAGGGTGATACGCCTAAGACTGGGGAGGCAGTATATGGATGGATAGATTGGTCTAGACGTTACAGAATCATGCGTAGACATACAGCCGGGCATCTATTAGACTACTGTATCTCGAAGATTCTCTGTAAAGCAGTCCGTACAGTAGATGTATGGATGGGTGATCGATGCTACACGACATACGATACGTATATACCTGTAGATAAGCTTAGAGAAATCGAGTTGGAAGCTAATAGGATGATTGAGATCGATAGAGATGTATACGCGTTATACCTCGACTTCGAAGAGCTCCAACGATTATACCCAGATGCTCCGAATCTCTACAGGATCCCGAAAGGCCTAGATAAGTATAGAATTATAGTTATAGATGGGTGTAACGGTATCCCTTGCACTGGTACACATGTACGTAGATTATCCGAGATAGGAGTTATCAAGCTTGATAATGTAGAGTATATAGAAAACCATTCTAAGATATACTATGACGTCTACCCTTAGGATGCTAGCTGTGAATCCTGATCTAGAAATATGAGATTAGGCTTTATATGATTATATTTTTAATTGAATATAGATTGTTCTGCTGATCTTGCTTTACCTTGAATATGGTATGTAGGTTTGATACCTATTTCTTCGGCGAATCTTTCAGGTTGCCTACCCACGGAGTCTATATACTTCGAGTTTCGTTTCTTTTCTTCCAACATTCATTTTCCTGCATATAAATAATATTTACTCCAGCGTTTTAAACTCATGAATTCTTAGCATAGTTTGGCGTATTTTCTCAGTTTATATTCGGCTGTTTTAGTTCAAATTCGATTTTTTGTAGGATTTATTTTTATGATATTTGAATAAATCTTCAAACTTGTTGTAGAAGCCCAGAATATATTTATGCTGCTGATTTTGAAAAGGCGTTATGTAAAGGAGCTTATAGCCAACATTGAGCAAGGAAAGCGAATGAGCTCTCTCCCTGAATAAAGTGAGAATTGATGTACATTTTTGTTCATAAATGCTTAAATATCCCCTTCTATGGATTAAGTGGAGGTAGGGTGTACAAAGCATGAGAACGTCTAACCCATCAACTTCCGATAAACCCTACCTCGTCAAACTCGACTTTAAACTGTCGCCTCTTGAATTCTTCCGCAAAATTGTAGAATACTTTGAATACGCGTATCTTCTAGAGTCCGTTGAAGGCCCTGAAAAGCTGGCTGAATACTCCTTTTTAGGTTTCGACCCATGCATCGTGGTGGCTGTGAAGGATGGGCTGGCTGAAGTTCAAGACAGGGTGAAAGGCTGCAAAAACATGTATAAGATACAGGACCCTCTCCAGTTGATCAGGAACCTTGTTGGGGAGCGCCGTGAAGTTCCTCCTTTAAGGTTTGTAGGCGGGGCTGTAGGCTACATTTCCTACGACGCCATTAGGTACTGGGAGTGTTTGCCCGTGAAAGCAACCGACGACTTCAAGTTTCCAGATTTGGAGTTGGCTGTTTATAGCGATGGACTGCTTTTCGATCATAGGAAAGGGGAAATCTACTATTACCATTACGGGATCGACAGAGCTAGCATGGTTGAGGAGCTTGTTGAGATGGAGCCGCAGTATGAATCCTTAAGCTTCTCAGGTTTAAGAGTGAACATTGAAAAGGAGCAATTTGAGAAGGTTATCGCTAAATCCAAGGAATACATCGCTTCAGGAGATGTTTTCCAAGTTGTGCTTTCAAGACGTTTCGAATTCAACTTTAACGGAAGCTTAACACCCTTCTACATGGCTTTAAGGAAGATCAATCCTTCGCCTTACATGTATTTTCTGAAGATGGGAGAACGTCAGATTGTCGGATCAAGCCCTGAAATGCTTGTGAGGGTAGAAGATGGGGTTGTTGAGACTTTCCCAATAGCTGGGACGAGACCACGGGTTCCCGAAGACCCTGCAGCAGACTTGGCTTTAGCCGAGGAGCTTTTGAGGGATCCTAAAGAGCTGGCTGAGCACGTCATGCTCGTCGATCTAGCTAGAAACGATGTTGGAAGAGTATGCGAGTATGGCTCAGTGTATGTTCCAGAATTCATGAAGATATACAGGTATAGCCACGTCCAACACATAGTTTCAAGGGTTGTAGGCAGGCTTAGGAGGAATTTAAGTTGCTACGATGCTTTAAGAGCTGTTTTCCCAGCTGGAACCGTTACGGGGGCTCCTAAGGTTAGGGCTATGGAGATCATCGAGGAGCTTGAGCCTGTTCGGAGGGGGCCTTATGCTGGTGCTGTAGGCTATTTTTCGTTTAACGGCAACGCTGATTTCGCTATAACCATCAGGACGCTTGTGGCTTCAGGGAGGAAGGCCTACATCCAAGTTGGAGCTGGTATCGTTGCAGACTCGATTCCTGAAAGGGAGTGGCTTGAAACAGAGCATAAGGCTTTAGCCCTTCTCGAAGCGCTTCAAAGAGCTTCGGAGGGAGAGTATTGAAAGTCCTTATAATAGACAATCATGATTCCTTCGTTTATAACCTAGCTCAGTACGTTGGAGAACTTGGAGCTGAACCGTTAGTTTACAGAAGTAGCCAGATTACGCTCAGAAGAGCTGTTAGGCTTAATCCCGATAGAATTATCATCTCACCCGGACCTGGCGACCCCTCCCAATCTAGATATTTCGGGATTTGCCCGCAGATCATTAAGCATTTAAGCCCAAAGATCCCAACATTAGGGGTCTGCTTAGGCCATCAAGGAATTGTATGGGTTTTCGGAGGTAGGATCGTCAAGGCTAATAGAATCATGCATGGGAAAACAAGCTTCATATGGCATGACGGCAGAGGAATCTTTAAGGGTATTGAAAACCCACTACAAGCCGTCAGGTATCATTCACTTGTAGCGGAAAAAGCCAGCCTGCCAAAGTGTCTCACTGTAACCGCGTTTTCTCTCGATGACGGCGAAATTATGGGGGTACGCCACGTGGAATATCCCATCGAGGGGGTGCAATTTCACCCAGAATCCATCCTGACGTATTGCGGCAAACAAATCATTAAGAACTTCCTAGACGAGTGGTGAGAAGGTTGATTCGTGAAGCCATAGCTAAGCTTGTGGATGGAAAAAATCTTTCCCAGGAAGAGGCTTTCGAATCTATGGTTGAGATCATGACGGGGCGAGCCTCTCCAGCGCAGATAGCAGCCTTCCTAGTAGCCTTGAGGATGAAAGGCGAAACCGTAGAGGAGATTACGGCCTTTGCTAAAGCCATGAAAAGCTTATGCCATAGCATACGGCCAAACGTAAACGGAAGTCTCGTGGATACTTGTGGGACAGGAGGGGATAAGGTTAAAACGTTCAATGTTAGCACCGCAGCAGCCTTTATCGCCGCAGGAGCCGGAGTGTATGTGGCGAAGCATGGAAACCGTTCGGTGACGGGTAAAAGTGGAAGCGCCGACGTACTCGAGCGTTTAGGGTTGAACTTAGAGATGCCTCCTGAAGTCGTGAAGACGGCTATAGAGCAGGTAGGCATAGGCTTCATGTTTGCCCCATCTTTCCATCCAGCCATGAAGTATGCAGCAGCTCCTAGGAGAGAGATAGGTATAAGAACGGTGTTCAACCTTCTAGGCCCCTTAACGAACCCTACTTCTGTAGATGCTCAAGTTCTAGGAGTATGTGAGGCTGAACTTGTGGAAAAGATAGCCCAGGTTTTGAAGAGGCTTGGTTTAAGGGAAGCTATGGTTGTCCATGGTTTAGATGGACTTGATGAGATTTCAACGGTGGGCAGAACCCTCATAGCGTGGCTTAGGAACGGGGAAGTTAAAACCTTTGAGGTTTCCCCCGAAGACTTAGGCGTGGAAAGATCCAGTCTAGCGAATATACTCTGCGGGAGTATCGAAGAAAGCGCTGAGACGATCTTTCAGGTGCTTTATGGATGTCTTGAAAAGAAAAATCCGAAAAGGTGTCTTGCAGCGGTGAACGCAGCCGCAGCTCTTATCGTCGGTGGGAAAGCTGACGACTTCCTCTACGGCCTTGAACTCGCGCAGGAATCTATCGAGAACGGTTCAGCTTACAAAAAGCTTAAACAACTCATTAACTTCTACGACGGAAACAAACCCGAAAGACTTGAGGAGTTGGAGGCTAAATATGGCTGACTTCATGGAAACCCTCGTTAAAGAAGCTCTTGAGAGAGTAAAATCCGGATATTATAGGACGAGACGATACTTGAATTTTCCGAAGCTAAGCCTTAAAGAGGCGATAGTCAACTGTCAGTATGCCCCAGTGATAGCAGAAATAAAACCCTTCTCACCTTCTCGCGGCCTTCTTAGACACGTAACAAACCCAGAAGTATTGGCAAGGGCTATGGAACGCGGCGGGGCTGTGGGTATTTCAGTTCTAACCGAACCTAAAAGGTTTGGAGGATCCATTCAAGCCTTATCCCGAGTAAAGAAGAGCGTAAATAGACCTGTGTTAATGAAGGATATTATCGTTGATGGAGTTCAGATCGAAGCGGCTGCCAATATAGGAGCTGATAGCGTGCTTCTGATATATAGCATTGTTGCAGATAAGGTTGACGAATTCATAAAACTCGCTCATACCCTAGGCCTCGAAGTCCTCCTTGAAACTCACACTATCGAGGAGTTTAAGGCGGCTTTAGAAACAGAAGCCGATATGATTGGCGTGAATAATAGAGATCTCAAAACCATGAATGTAGACTTACATGTTACGGCTAGGATACTAGCTGAGGTAAGTCCAGCCAGCAAGATAGTAGTGAGCGAGAGCGGTATAGAAACAGTTGACCACATCAGGTTTCTCAGAAAATGCGGTGCTCACGCGTTTCTAGTCGGGTCCTCCATAATGCTCGCCGATGATATTGAGGAGAAGGTTAGGGAGCTCGTGATGGCTTTATGAGAGAGGTTGAAGTGGAAATCTGCAGGATGACTTGTATGGAGTATTTGGAGAGTGTCTATGGCGGGGCAAGCATAGTTCATAACTGGGATATTAGTAGAAAGTTGAGAGACATCGTTTACCTCAAGCCTATCATATTGGCTAGAGGTTTAAACCATCGGAACGTTAGGAGAGCCATAGAAGCTATGATACCTTATGCTGTTGATGCTTCAAGCAGGGTTGAAGCTGCGTTAAACATGAGAAATCCTCAGCTTATGGAGGCCTTCATCGAAGTAGCTTGGGAAATTATCCTCGAAAATAACGATTATGAGGGATGGTGAATTAGGTTTGAGGGGGAGGTTCGGCATTTTTGGGGGAATGTACGTCAGTGAGGTTTTAATGCACGCACTTCTCGAGCTTGAAGAGGCTTTCGAGCGAATATATCCGACTCAAGAATTCCAGAAAGAGTTCCATGAACTGCTCAGGGATTATGGAGGCAGACCTACGCCTCTTTATTATGCTAGAAACTTTAGCAAGCATGTAGGGTTTAAAGTTTATCTCAAGAGGGAGGATTTGCTCTGTGGTGGATCTCATAAACTCAACAATGCTATAGGCCAGGCGCTTTTAGCCAAGAAAATGGGTAAGAAACGGCTGATAACCGAAACGGCTGCAGGTCAACACGGCCTCGCTACAGCTATGGCTGGCAATATCTGCGGTTTAAAAACTGAAATATTCATAGGCGTTAAGGATATCGAAAGGCAAGCTTCCAACGTGAAGAAGATGCAACTCTTGGGAGCGAAAATTAGACCAGTTAAAACCGGGGCAGGGGTTCTCAAAGATGCCGTTTCAGAAACTCTTCGAGAATGGGCTGCCTGTTCCAGGACGACCCACTACCTAATGGGTTCAACGGTTGGACCTCACCCCTTCCCGACTATAGTGGCTACTTTCCAAAGCGTTATAGGAATGGAGCTTAAAAAGCAAATTTTAGAGAAGGAGGGGAGGCTGCCGGACGCTATAATTGCATGCGGAAGCGGTGGAAGTAATGCTCTCGGCGCCTTTAGACCATTCATAGAGGAGGAAAGCGTCAGGCTTTACTTTGTAGAGGGAGGTGGGGAAAACCTAGATGCAGATAACTGCGCCGCAGCCTTTCAGCTTGGAAGTCCAGGTGTCCTCCATGGAGGTCTCGTGCAGGTTATGCAGGATGAAAACGGTCAAATAAGACCTTCAAAAACTCGGGCGGCAGGCTTAAATTATCCAGGTAGGGGCCCTGAAATCTCCTGGCTTTGCAAGATTGGCAGGGTTAAACCTTGTTACGCCTTCGACTACGAGGTTTTCGAGGCCGTGAGGGTTATGGCGAAAACTGAGGGCCTCATACCTGCGCTTGAAACTGCCCACGCTATAGCCTATGTCTTAAACCATAGAGAAGAGTTCACGAGAGATGACATCGTGGTGATAAACTTTTCGGGGAGAGGCGATAAGGATTTAGATATTATCTTGAGGTATCTCTATGGACCTCGAAAGTAAGTTTCAGGATTTAAAGAAGCGTAGAGAAGGAGCGCATATGGCTCACGTTTACTATGGCGACCCCAGCGAAGAGTTTTCACTTAAGCTTATCGAAACCCTTGCAGAGAATGGAGCCGATATAATTGAACTTGGAATACCCTTCTCCGATCCCATAGCTGATGGAGCTGTGTTCCAAGAGGCGTGTCAAAGGGCTTTAAACGGCGGTATAACTCCTGCAAAATGTATCGAGGGAATTAGAAAGCTTAGGGATGGAGGCTTAGAAGCACCCATAGTAGTAACTACGTACTTTAACATCCCCTATGTCATGGGATTTGAAAGGTTTTTGAGCAAGGTTAGAGATGCGGGAGCTCAAGGAGTTTTATTCCCAGACCTTCCATTGGAGGAGGCTAAGCCTTTGAAGGAACTTGTATCCAAATCAGGCTTAAAACTAATCCTCCAAGCAGCTCCTACAACATCCCCTGAAAGGCTTAAACAAATTCTGACGGAGGCTTCAGGTTTCATCTACCTTATAAGCGTTGAAGGCGTAACCGGTGCGAAGCTAAAAACTCAAAGTTCCACTTTTAGGCTTATAAAGACCGTTAGGAGATTGAGTACTATCCCCATAATGGTTGGCTTCGGAGTTTCAAGAAGGGAGCACGCCGAAGCCTTAGTAGCTATGGGAGCGGATGGCGTTGCTGTTGGAAGTGTTTATGCGCGAATATATTCGGAAAACCTTAAAAACCCATTTCAAAAGCTGGACGAGGTAGCTAAGCTTGCCCGGGAAATAAAAAATGGCTGCGTAGAGGGCTACAGAAGAAGAATAACATGCTACCGTGAAGTTTCTAATAAAAGCATATAAGCTTCAGCATGCAGTAAACGTTACACGCGCTGAAATGAATAGCGAATGAAATTTTAAAAGCCTATGAAGTTCCCATCGACCAGAGGATTTACAAAGCCTTAAAGGATAAAATAATTAGTGTGATCGAGACTTTCCCGAGGTACCTTGAAGACTGTATATTAACGAAAGAGCACTGAGGAAGCCATCAAATACTATAGCATCAGTCTCAAGAATAGCTTTAGAACTAGCCCCATCAAGCTCGCAATATACGTGGCCCCAAATCTTTAGATATACCATAGCGATCACAATAAACTTAACAGTTAGATAATCGAACTACCGTCGGGTATCCGCATCCTTGAGCATATGCATATACTTGACATATGTATTCCATCGATAGATAGAAAGAATGCCGTTACTTACTGTTTGCTTTGAAAATTTTGATGGGCCGGCCCGGATTCGAACCGGGGATCTCCACCTCGTAAGGGTGGCATCTTACCAGGCTAGACCACCGGCCCACACTACTAGTGATTCTAGCTTTGAATCCTTAAAAAACCTTGCCGACTTAATAACTATTTCTGGTGATGTATGTCGGCTAGGCACATCGATGAGATCGATAGGAGGATACTAGAGATTCTAGCAGAGAATTCGAGGGTAAGCTTCGTATCCATAGCGAACGAGCTAGGTATCTCGGAGGCTTCTGTTAGAAGGAGGGTTAAAACTCTGATCGATAGCGGTGTGATAAGAAAGTTTACCATAGATATCGGCGTAGAGACTGGTGTGCAAGCATTCATATTCGTTTCTATAGATCCTTCTAAGCTTACGAGCGAAGTAGCTCGCGATGCGTTGAATCTTAAAGGTGTTAAAGCTGTATACGAGGTTACCGGGGAGTATGATGTAGCTATATTGGTTCGAGCGGATTCCATCCAGGAGTTGAACGATTGTATAGAAGATATACGTAGGATTGAAGGTGTGAGGAGGACGAATACCGTTATGATTTTACGAGTTATGCAAAAGTAGGCTTACAAGTATCGACGAAAATTTTTTATTTATGACGTATTCCTTCTATCAAGTAATCTATGAGCGGTATAAAGCTTGAAGGTATACTGGATTCGACGCTTAGGGAGGGGGAGCAGACACCTACGGTATACTTCACCCCCGAGGAGAAGTGTAAGATAGCTGAGATGATATATCTAACCTTAGGTTCCAAGTCTGTGATGGAGATAGGCGCACCATACAGCCCAGAGTATACCGAGGGGGTTAAAGCCGTCGTAAAGTATTTCGATGAGAGAGGGTATAAAGCACTCCTCGCAAGCCATTGCAGAACTCTGAGAAGCGATGTGGATATAGCTTGGAAATGCGGTACTAGATGCATAACCGTGTTCATGGCTGCATCTGATAAGCACCTCCTCTACAAGTTTAATGGGTTAAGCTATGAAGCAGCTCTGGATAGGATAAGAGATGTGATAAGGTATGCTAAGGATACCATCGGCTTCGATAGGGTTGAGTATACGTTAGAGGATGCTACCAGTATGCCTATAGAGAGAATAATAGAGGTAGCTAAGGTAGCCGAGGAAGCAGGTGTAGATGTCGTTAAGATACCGGATACTAAGGGTCAAGCTGACCCATGGAGCTTCTACGAGATCATATCTAAGCTCGTAGAGTCTATATCGATACCTGTGGATGTTCACTGCCATAACGATAGAGGACTCGCGGTAGCTAATAGTATCGCTGCTCTTAAGGCTGGTGCACGCTACGTTAACGTAGCCGTGATGGGTTTAGGCGAGAGATGCGGTATAGCGGATATGGCGGCGCTCGTAGAGAACCTGGAGACACTCTACGGAGTCGATACAGGTGTAGATTTCAAGATGATACCTAAATTGTATAGGTATGTATCGGCTATAACAGGTATACCTATACACCCGCAGCATCCGATCGTAGGTAGGTTTGCGAGGATACATAAAGCTGGTACGCATCAGAAGACCGTTCTGAAAGCTCCAGATGCATATGAAACAATAGATTGGAGTAAATACGGGTTGCAGAGGGAATACGAGTTTGGAGCTATGCAATCTAAAGAGCTTGTAAGCTATCTACTAGAGGGATTCGATATACCGAATGATAGGAAGCTAGCTATCGTCGAAGAGATAAGGCGTCGCTCTATGCGTTTCAAACGTTCGTTAAGGATAAGCGAGGTATGGCGTATCATAGAGGAGAAGACAGGTATATCGATGAAAATCCGTGATGAATACTTCGACGCTATAATCTTTGTTAAAACTAAGCCTTCAGCTGATGAGGAGTCATTCCTCAGGATGCTAAGAGAGTACTTATTGGAGGCGGATCTAACATGTACTGTATACGAGGTGACAGGTCTATGGGACTACATAGTATACCTTAAAGATGTTAAAGGTAACCCGCAGCTAGATGAGGTTACCTCTAAAATTAGGAGGATGCCTGCCGTAATCGATACGAGCACATCTATAGTTTTTGAGGAATACCGCTGAGGGGAGCTCCTAGAACCCTTCTCAAACCATTATACCTATTTCTAATCGTTACCTCTGTTACCTCGGCGGCTTCAGCTATCTCCTTCTGCGTAATCTTCCCTCCCTCATCTACGCAAGCCATGTACAATGCAGCAGCGGCTAAACCTACCGGGTCCTTACCTGAACATGCCTTAAGCTCCTGACACTTCCTCAATATCTCTATAGCCCTTCTCTGGATACTCTCGCTTAAACCAAGCTTAGAGGATATCTTAGCTACATACTTCACGGGATCTGCTACAGGCATCTTAAGGTTAAGCTCCTTTATCAGAAGTCTGTAGCACCTAGCGATATCCTTCTTCTTAACTATACTAGCTTCAGCTAGCTCCTTTAGAGTCCTAGGTATACTGGACGATCTACATGCAGCATACAGCGACGCGGCGGCTATAGCCGCTATCGAGCGACCTCTGACAAGCCCAGCCTCCAAAGCCTTCCTATAGATTATAGCAGCCTTCTCCTTCACAGGTGACGGTAGACCAAGCCTATCGGATAACCTATCTAGCTCAGCCATAGCCTGACTTAAATTCCTATCGATAGATGAATGCACCCTAGAACGTATCTGCCAATGTCTAAGCCTAAGCATCTGAAGCCTAGCCTCCATCGATAAACTCCTACCGAAAGCATCTTTACCTATATTTGTTATAGTCGTCGAGAGACCCTTATCATGTATCGAGAAGCTTAACGGGATACCTGTACGGCTTCTCTCCTCCTTCTCCTCTTGCGTGAAGGCACGCCATTCAGGTCCTTGATCCATCAGCCTACTCTGAACGACAGCTCCACACTCACTACAGACAACCTCACCTCTCTCATAATCGTAGATTAGCTTCTTAGACCCACAGATAGGACACCTATTCACCTCTTCCTCTATTTTCTTTTCCTCCTCCAATTCAATCTCCATATATATTCCTCACCTCCTAGAGCTGATCCCTAAAATGTAGGTCATTTCAACTCTTAGAGCAAGAGAAATCCCTCAACTCTAGTATATAAATCTTTCGATGGATAGTAGACTACAGAAAACCTTAAACTCTTAGTCACTATAATAATACTATCGGTGCGGGGGTGGCCGAGCGGGACAAAGGCGCAGGACTTAAGATCGTCTAAGCCCCACGATGTAGGGCTGGGAACGATGGGTTATCCTGTGGGGTAGCCCTTCGTGGGTTCGAATCCCACCCCCCGCACCATACTAAAGTCTTCTTTATCTTCAATCTTCTTTTTCGATAGTTTAGTAAGTAGGTTTAAGGATCGAACTAAGCTATGTGCAGCGTACAAATCATCTAAGCTAAAGCTATCTGGGATATTTCTGAGATGTTAAACTAGAGTGGTTGTATATCGTAGCTTATCCATATTAAGATGCAGATTTAAATATCAGCTGATTTCAACCGATGTTGATCGGTGTTAAAGTTTGATTAAACCTGTAATATTCAGGAATGAGGGGCAAAACCTAGTCGGGATCCTACATATACCTGACGGTTTAAGCTATGAGGGGAGAGCTCCCGGGATAGTGATGTTTCACGGTTTTACCGGAAATAAGAGTGAGGCGCATAGACTCTTCGTTCATGTAGCTAGAAGTCTCTGCGATTCTGGATTTATAGTTCTTCGATTCGATTTTAGAGGATCGGGTGATAGCGATGGAGATTTCGAGGATACGACTCTGCCTGGGGAGGTGAGTGATGCAGAGAGAGCTTTATCGCTACTCATGAGGCAGAGGTATATCGATAGAGCTAGGGTGGGTGTTCTAGGTTTAAGTATGGGTGGTAGGGTGGCTGCGATACTAGCATCCATGGATGCTAGGATACGATTCGCTATACTCTACTCCCCAGCTTTAGGCCCATTAAAGGAGAGGATGTTATCCCGGATATCTAGAGAGGAGGTGGATAAACTGGATAAAGGGGAGGCCGCAGAGGTTTCACCCGGCTTCTATCTGAAGAAGCAGTTCTTCGAAACCGTAGACTATATAATTCCATCCAGTATTATGAGTAGGGTTAAGATCCCGATCCTAATAGTTCATGGAGATAGGGATCAGGTTATATCTGTAGATGAGGTTAGGAAATGTTTCGATTCGATCAGAGGTGTAAACGATAGGAATGAACTTTACATAGTGAGGGGTGGGGATCATACATTCTCGAAGAGGGAGCATACAAGGGAGGTTATAAGTAAAACTTTGGAGTGGATACATAAAGTCGTCTAGTAGCTATACGGTAACCTCAGGTATCTAAACCAGCATCCTTAGCCTATCTATGCTCCACGATCGATTTTCTAAGCTACTAGCTTGAATCCACCTATCGCTCTAGCATTTGGTAAGTTCTTCGATGCTTACTCCCAGTTCTTTAGCTTTTTTAAGAAGCTCTGATAGAGTAGTCTTTAGCTTTTCGACTTCTTTTAATTTAGTCTCTTCGATAAAGTATGTTTTGAATGTTTCAACTGGTTTAAGCTCTAGAATTTCTATCGTAGCGGATATAGGCTTGAATAATCCCTTCTGATCTACTTCATATTCTAGGAGTATCCTAGTCGGTTTATCAGCTGCATTCCTCTTATTTATCTCATCGATGAGCCTTTTAGATAGTTCAAGCCATACTTTCCTATTAAATTCTCTAACATCCTTATCAGGAATATCGCTATAGAATGTAGCGTAGAACCATCTCTTCACCCTGAATATCGCACCCCTACCTGATGGGGATATCCTGAACCTCTGCTGCCGAGTTTCACTTACGGACATATCCATGCCACCTCGGCTGTATAGGGTGTTCTCGATGCTATATATTATATGCTGGGTAGATATATATTTTAGCGTTACTAGAACCGTACATAGTGTAGGTGTTGCAAATCTAGTATCGATAAAGATGCGGTGTATTTGAAACAATATGTTTAAACGTATAACTGGCGATATTATACAATTATATAGGCTAGCCCTTAGATAATAAAGGCTGAGATGCCGCCACCTAGTATGAGGATGCTCTAGGTAACTGTTAAATCGTTAGGATGAGTATCTATATCGTAGATGCTATCCCTTAGGTGTCGGGTATGGCTAAACTCGCTTTGAAAGGAGGTAAGCCTATAAGGGAGAAGCCGTTCCCTAGATGGCCTATCTTCGACGATAGAGAGCTTGAAGCTTTAAGGAACGTCCTCGAAAGCGGGTTATGGGGGATAGGAGGGAAGTATAAGAGAGAGTTTGAGGAGAAGTTTGCGGCTTACCAGCATGCAAGGTATGGTGTAGCCGTAACCAGTGGGACTGCAGCTCTAGAGATATCTCTTAGAGCTCTAGGCGTGGGATGCGGTGATGAAGTTATAGTCCCACCTTACACTTTCATGGCTACGATCACGGCTGTACTCTACGTGAACGCTATACCTATATTCGCAGATATAGATCCGGAAACATATACGATCGATCCTAAAAGCATAGAATCTATGATATCTGAGAGGACTAAAGTTATACTTCCGGTTCATATAGGCGGTAGACCAGCGGATATGGATTCAATCATATCTATAGCTAGGAAGTACGATCTGTACGTGGTGGAGGATGCCTGCCAAGCATGGGGATCAGAGTGGAAGGGTCGTAGGGTTGGAGCTATAGGTGATGCAGGAGCGTTCAGCTTCCAATCTAGTAAGAATATAACTAGCGGGGAGGGCGGTATTATTGTAACTAACGATGAAGATCTATACGTGAAGGCTTGGTCTCTGCATAACTGTGGGAGGCTCCCTCATGGATCCTGGTATGAGCATCACATGCCAGGATGGAATTACCGTATGACCGAGTTCCAAGCGGCCATACTTCTAGTCCAGCTGGATAGACTTGATGAGCATACTAGAAGGCGTATGGATAACGCGTACTACCTGGATTCCAAGCTATCCAAGATAGATGGGTTGAAGCCTCTTAAGAGGGATGAACGTATCACTAGGAATGCATACCATCTATACATATTCAGGTATGACCCTGAAGCTTTCGATGGGATACCTAAAACGTTATTCGCTAAAGCCTTACAAGCCGAGGGGATACCTGTAAGTATAGGCTACTCTAAACCCTTATACAGGGAGGATTATCTGAAGTATTTCGAGAGATGCCCGCTCTCATGCCCATACTACGGTAGACATATCGACTATCCAAGTGTAAACTTACCCGTAACCGAGAGAGCATGCTACGTAGAAGGATTATGGTTGCCGCAGTACGTCCTATTAGGCTCTAGGGAGGATATGGATGACGTAGTAGCCAGTATCGAGAAAGTTAAAGAGAATATAGATGAGCTTACCGAAGCTAAGACCACTGTATAGACGATATGCTAAACAGATTGTTTATGTTTATATTCAATATAGTTGAATGATATCCTCTGATCGTCTATGACCGTTATATCCTACGGATACTTGGATCAGCTATCATGGGATAAAGCCTACGATACGATCGTTAAGAATAGGCGTAAACTCATCGAGAATGCCTTCGAACATGCTAGAAGGGTTTTATGCATACAACCACACCCAGACGATACGGATATAGCCGCTGGAGGCACTATAGCATGGATGAGGGAGCGAGGGGTTGAAGTAGCATACGTAACTATGACGGATGGGTGTATGGGTACATCGGATCCTACGCTATACCCTGAGAAGCTAGCCGAGGTTAGGAGGGGGGAGCAGGAGGAAGCTGCGAGAGTACTAGGCGTAAACCAGCTTATATGGATGAACTATAGGGATAGCGAGTTCAGGGTTTCCCTAGAGGCTAGGAGTAGACTCATAACCATAGTTAGGAGGTTTAAACCGGATATCGTCGTTACGGTGGATCCGTGGCTTACCTATGAAGCACATCCGGATCACGTAGCTACAGGTATACTAGCCGCTGAAGCATCCATGTTCTCCGGGCTTATACATATCAATTCGCAGGATCTACTAGAGGGGTTAATACCACACCGAGTAAAATTCATAGCGTTCTACTGGAGTAGAAAGCCTAACACGTATATAGATGTATCCAGGTATCTGAATACTAAGTTTAAAGCTATCTCAGCTCATAGAAGCCAGTT
>Ga0105154_1000396_pt1 | contig 19351 bp, 18 predicted proteins | sample SSWtaG_FD_89672 | JGI IMG/M metagenome (GOLD analysis project Ga0105154, IMG submission 89672) | Hot spring microbial communities from Sandy's Spring West, USA to study Microbial Dark Matter (Phase II) - SSWsed_matched | ecosystem: Environmental > Aquatic > Thermal springs > Hot (42-90C) >... | reverse complement strand
AGGCCGTGAAGAAGGCCCTCTCTATCTTCCTCTTAGCCTCGGGGACCTTGACTATGACCAGCCTGTCGATCTCGTCGGGCGACTTGAACTTCTTGGGCTGCCTTATGCCAGCCTTCTCCAGCAGATAGTACTGGTTTCGAGGGGCCCACCTCTCCTCTGTCCTCAGCATGGCTCTATTGCCGAAGAGAGGTACCAAGAACCTATCCTCTATGTCCTCGTAGGGGACGTAGGTCGTAAAGGCCCTGTGCGGCACGAAGACGGTGTTGAGCTCCCTCAACCTCTCCTGGACTCGGTCGCTGACTATTTGGGCGAACTTGTCCAGCACTATTATCTCGTCGCAGAGCCTCTTGTACATAAAGTAAGGCCTCTCCCTACCTCTTTGGCACACGACCACGGTCTTGAAGCCCTCGTCCTTGGCCCCGTCTAAGACGTCGAGGGCCGAGTGACTGCCCAAGACCCCTATGTGCACGTCCTTCAAGTCGTACTTCTCTACCACTCTCGTGATCTCGGCCCTTGAGATCACGCAGGCCACCGGAGTAGCGTGAGGCGCCTTAATTGATAAAGCTTAGCACAAGGCCCCGAGAGGAAGCTTAATTGCGGGCCGAGAAAGCTCCTTACACGGCTCGCGGAGCTCACGAACATGACGTCAGAGGTCCTGCAGCAGTACCTTACGGCCTTCATAATGCTATTCGTGGTATTCGACGCGCTCGGAAACGTCCCCGTGTTCCACTCGTTAACCGAAGGCCTAGAGTTCAGGGAGAGGAGGAGGATAATCCAGAACTCCGTGGTAATAGCCGGGGTCATATTGCTGTTCTTCGCGCTAGGCGGGGGGCTGATACTGGACTTCTTTCGAGTGAGCTTAGACGACTTCAGGATCGCGGGAGGGACAATACTCTTCATAGTCGCGATAGAGGGGCTCTTGGGCAGGGTCGAGGCCATGAAGATAAGGCCCGAGCAACTAGCCGTGGTCCCGCTGGCGACCCCTCTGCTCGCTGGCCCCGGAAGCATATCGCTGGTGATATACTTCATGAAAGCTGGCTATGGCCTGGGACCGACGCTAGCGTCGATAGCGATCAACGTAGTAGTGGCGTGGGCCATACTGACGTACTGCGACGTCTTCTTCAAGGTCCTCGGAAAGAACGGCTCTCTCGTGGTCGCCAGGATAATGGCCCTGATATTGGCGGCCATAGCGGTGGCAATGATAAGAGAGGGGGTTGAAGGCATCCTCAGCGGCCATGCTTCACGCGAGCTCAGTCAACCTTGATGAGCTCGTAGGACCGCGAGCCCAGGCCCACTCTCTCGGAGGCCTCGAGCTGCCTCTCCCCGCTCACGCTGTTGATCTCCAAGAACGGGTTTCGCCCTCCGAAGGCATTCACGACGAGGTCTAGGGACGCTTGATCTATCGCTACTGGGTCAGTGCTCGACAACAACCCGACGTCATCCACTATCGGCCTCATCGCGCAACCCAAGCAGTCACACCTAGGGGTCACGTTGATCACTGCGTTGAGGTATAGCGGCTTGGACTTAAGCGCCTTGAGCACTGCCAGGGCAGCGTCAGCAAGCCTAACTTGGAGCTTCTCGACGCCCTGAGCCGAGATGCTCAGCGCCCTGCTCGGACAGGCGAAGTAGCACTCGAGGCACCCGGTGCAAGAGCCGTAGTCCACCTTCGCCTTACCGCCCTCTACCCTTATCGCGCCGTAGGGGCACCTCTGACTGCACAGGCCGCAGCCCGAGCAAGCCTCCTCCACCACCGCCGGCATGTGGGCCCTGTGCTGCGCCGCCTTCCCCTTCTTGGTCGTGCACCCCATCGCCAAGTTCTTGATGGCGCCGCCGAAGCCCGCCGTGACGTGGCCCTTGAAGTGCGAGAACACTATCATGGAGTCGAGGTCCCTCAATATCTCTGCGACTTCTACCTCCTCCACCTCTAAGCCCCTTATTTTGACCGTGAAGCCGCTCGTCCCCCTAATGCCGTCGCCTATGACCACTGGAGCGCCGAGAGAGGCGTAGTTGAAGCCCTTCTTGGCGGCTAAGTTGAGGTAGCCGACGGCGTTGTTCCTCGGGCCGGAGTACAGGCTCGTGGTGTCGAAGACCACGGGCTCGCACCCCCTCTCCCTCACGTAGTCCACGACGCACCTGACGAACTCTGGCCGCAGGTGGGTGACGTTGCCCTCCTCGCCCATGTGAACTTTGATGCCGACGATGCCGTTAAGGGGCCTCTCTCCGACGACCTTGTCCAACAGCTTCTCTATGGCTTCTTCAACGTTGGGCATGGGCCTTCCTTTAAAGTCATAAAAGTAAACCTTAGCCCTCGCCATCTCTCATCTCCAGGATATAAAATTGAGAGCTGGTCCTCAAAGGCTTTAATCCGAAACCCCTTTAGAACTCTCAGAGCCCGCCATCGTGCTCGCCCCTCTCAAACCTTAAATGAGCACCTAGAGTCTGAGGAGTTGAGGAAGGAATGGGTTACGTCGAGAAGAAGAGAAAGGGCGTGAGGTCGATAAGGTCCGAGATAAAGAAGGAGCTCAAGGGAGCTTTGGCAGAGAGGGCCGACACGAGGGAGCTGGAGGAGAGGTTGCTCAAGCTCGCGAGGTCTAAGTACGAGCTGCCGCAAAGAGTCAGGTTTCGGACGTCTTGGCTGCGGTGACGGGTTAGAGGCGAGGGACGACGATGATAGTAGCGGACCTCCACGTGCACAGCCATCACTCCGAGGACTCCTTCTTAGACCCTCGCGCGGTGATTAGAGTCGCCTTGGCGAAGGGCATCAACTGCCTCGCCATCACAGACCACAACACTATCAGGGGCGGGCTCGAGCTAGTGGAGGAGTCGAAGGGCTTTCGAGACTTCATAGCGATACCCGGCATAGAAGTCCATACGGCCACAGGGGACGTCATACTGCTCTTCGTGAGCGAGGAGGTCAAGACCAAGGACTTCGACGAGCTCCTCGACTACGCCAAGAGCGTGGACGCCGTAACGGTGCTTGCCCACCCGTACAGGAAGCACGTGAGGGTCGAGGAGCTGGCAAAGAGGGTCCAAACGGTCGAGGTCCTGAACGCCAGGTCCGGCAGGTCCGCGAACTCGAGGGCCAGAGAGCTCGCATTGAGGCTCGGCAAGGCTATCTGCGCCGGGAGCGACGCCCACATGGCCTTCGAGGTGGGCAGGGCTGTGACGATAATGGAGGGGTCGAGCGAAGAGGACGTTAGGGAGGCTTTGGCCAAGGGGTTGACGAGGGTTTTCGGCTCTGAGTCGAGCCCCTTAGTCCACGCGCTCAGCTTCGCGTGCAAAGTGATAAAGAAAGTTGCCTGGAGATAATCGAGGGTTCAGAGCTCGACTTCCTCTCCGGGCTTGAGGACTAGCACCCTGACCTCGGGGGCCAGGGATTTGACGGCGTTTACAAAGCCGTCAGCCGCCTCGACGAGCACGGGGAACGTGGCGTAGTGCATCGGTATGGCGATCTTGGGCTTCAAGACCTTAATGGCCAGGGCCGCCTCTCTAGGCCCCATGGTGTAGTAGCCGCCTATGGGCACGAAGACGACGTCGGGGCTAAAGGCCTCTTTGACTGCTTGAAACTCCGACGTGTAGCCTGTGTCGCCCATGTGGTACAGCCTCAGGCCGTCGACCTCTAGCACCACGCCCACCGGTTGGCCGGCACCGCACGTGTGGAGGGCTGGGACGAGGGCTATCTTGAAAACGCCGTCGACGTCGACGAAGGATCCCATGTTGATGCCGAGCACCTGCAACCCCTTGCCCCCTAAGGGCGTGACGAGCTCCGGGACGCCTATGACCGTGGAGTTGAACTTATTGGCTATTTGCTCGGTCTCCCCCAAGTGGTCGAAGTGGTCGTGGGTCACGACCACGTAGTCCGCTCCTTCTAAGCTCTCGAGCCCGAGCGGGCTCAGCGGGTTGGATATCCAAGGATCTATTAAGAGCCTCCTCCCCTTAAACGTCAGCTGAAAGGCCGCGTGCCCGAGCCACTTGACCTTGACGCCCACGGGCGTCACCTGCAGATCTCTCTCGGGGATAACCCTCATAAGCTTAGCCCTCCTCGCGAAGCCGATGCCGACCAAGGCGTTGCCCAGGGAGCTGCTCACGATGGATAGGAGCATTGAGCCCTCGAAGAAGGCCAGTCCCTCGCGCAACCCCAGCACGTCTGGTGCGTAACTCAAGGCGAGGGAGAAGACCGCCAGCAGGCCCAGGGAGAGCACAGCCAAAGCCGCGATTGCTAAGAGGACTGCTGAGAGCTTGAAGAGGACCTCCTCGAGCCTTCTGCCTAGGTCGAGCAACGCTATCGATAAGAGGCCGTAGAGCACGGCGCCGGCCACGATAATCAGCGCGACGAGCGACGAGAAGCCGCTAGCAACGTGGGCTCTAAACGCCCAGCTAGGGGGCACGAACCAAAGCCCTAAGATGCTCGCGAAAAGCGATGAGCCAAAGACTATTAAGAGGAGGCCCGTTGAGCGCTTGAGCTTAGCGCTCGAAGAGAGCCAGCCCGCGCCGGCAAGGAAGGATCCGAGGCACAAAGTTATCGGGTGAGGGGCGGCCATGAACATATGGCCCAAAAACACTAGGCGCGTTGCCCTTCTATCGAAGAGCTCCGTCGACTGATGATAGCTCACGAGCACCATCTCTCGGGCACGTTAGCGCACAAGCGAAATATCAAGACCCCTCAACCCTCAGAACGACATCAGAAGGGGGTTAGGTGAGGGTCATCACCTTAACTTCTCGAGCCACTCTATGAAGGCCCTCTCAACGCCCGTCGGGACCCAATAACCGACGACTTCGAGCCCGTAGCCTTCCTCGGCCTTGACCACCTTAAGGATGGCGTGTTCTTGAACTGCATTGCCCTTCGAATCCAAGAACTTCGGCCAAGCGACGCCTATAAAGCTGCACAACAGATCCGTGGACCCCCTTATGGCTGAGCCGTTGTACTTGCCAGCATACGCCGTGCCCAAAGTCGCGAGCACGAGTGCGTCAAAGCCGTAGACAGCCATTTCGTGTGGCTCGCCGTGGTACACCATCCTATACAGCTCCGCAAAGCCCTTGAAGTGAGGCGATAGAGTGGCGCTCCGCCTCGCAACGAGGTAAGAGCCAGCCAAGTAGGGCACTAAATCCGAACGGTTGAGTAAGCCGTCGACTAAGGCGCTCGATAAGATCCAGGTAGTCCTGAGGCCCACGTCACGGGCGGCCTCTAATGTCTTGTAGGCGTCGTCCCCGCGCCCGGCCAAGAAGACGATCGCGGGACTTGAGCGATTGAGGTCTATGAGGCCCTCAGTCATGTTGATCTCACTCGGGTCGTACACCACTTCAGATACGACTTGCACACCTCTCGAGCGGAGGCCCTCGACGATGGCCTTGGACAGCCTTCTACAGTACGAGTCGTTGACCGCTATGACAGCAGCCCTGAGGCCCTCTCCCCCCGCCTCTAGCGCTAGATCGACCATCGCCCGGGCCTCCACGTCCGGCCCTCCAAGCAACTTCACGACCTTGGGCTCGTCGTAGACTTCGTCGTCGTAGACTTCGCTCGAAACGAGCACCAGTATCGCGTCGTTCTGGCGTAGCGCTCGCAGCACTGCCCTGGCCTCGGAATTCGAAAGGGCCCCGATGATCACTCTGACGCCTTCGTTCATTAGCGACGTCACGAAATCTTCGACTTCTCGGGGGTCCTCCCTGTCTAGACGCTTGATCGAGAGGGCCACGCTTCTTGAGACCACGTCACTCTTATTGTTCAATAAGTCCCTCGCCAGCTGGACGCCGTATAGGACGTCAGGGGCATGAGGGACGCTGGAAGCTATCACACCCACCTTTATGCTTAGGGGCAGGGTCGGGCCAGCGCCCTGACCTTCCTGGGGACCTTGTTGTGCGTGCTTGAGGCCTTCTTCGAGCCCAGAGTAGTAGCCGCCATAGGCCGCTAGTATTGCTATTATTATGATTACAGCCACCCAAACGCCAGTCCTGGCGCTCTTCGAGGTCTCTGCCAAGTACTAGACCCCCTAAGGCTCAAGTACTGTTCCAAGGTGGGGCTTTTAACTCTTATCTTCACCTTGACGTGCGAAGTTAAAAATTATATGGGCATCGATCGCTTCAAGTACCGGTGGTGAGCTTGAAGAAATTGCTCTACGTAGTCCTCGACGGCGTCGGCGATAGGCCCCATCCGTTGCTAGGGGACAAGACCCCTCTGCAGTATGCTCACAAGCCGAACATTGATAGGCTGGCCGAGGAGGGGGTCACGGGGCTGGTCTACACGGTGGGTGAGGGCATCGCGCCAGAGTCCGACGTAGCCGTCTTGAGCATTTTGGGCTACGACCCGTTTGCCCATCATGTTGGGAGGGGCGTGCTCGAGGCCTTGGGAGCTGGCCTCGACTTCGAAGACGGGTGGCTCGCGCTGAGGTGCAACTTCGCCACCGTGGACAGGGACCTCACCATCGTGGACAGGAGGTGCGGCAGGACCCTAACGACGTCGGAAGCAGCCGAGCTCGCCGAGGCGATAAACGAAGAGGTGGAGCTCGAGGGGGCTACCTTCACCTTCAAGAGCACGATAGGCCATCGAGGGGTGCTGGTGATTAGGAGGCTCGATGGACCTCTTTCGAGTAACATAACGAACACGGACCCTGCTTACGAAAGGCTTAGGGGCCTAGGTGTCGCCAAGGCCAAGGGCGAGGCCAAGGTGGCCGAGTGCAGGCCGCTCGACGAGAGCCCCGAGGCCGCCATGGCGGCCAAGCTAGTCAATGAGTTCACGGTAAAGGCAATGGAGGTCTTGGATAAGCACCCAATAAACTCCGAGAGGAGGCGCAGAGGGCTCTTGCCGGCCAACGCGATCCTCTGCAGAGACGCTGGCCACGAGAGGCCGAGGCTCAAGTCCATAAACGAGCTCTATGGGCTGAAGATGGCCTGCTTGGCCGAAATGCCCGTCGAGAGGGGGATAGCCATGGTCGCGGGGATGGAGGTGATCCCCATACCGCCCATGCTCGGCAAGGCAGAGGTCGATTACAGGCTAAGGGCCGAGAGCTCCCTCGAAGCCCTGTACAAATACGACGGGGTCTACGCGCACTTGAAGGGCCCGGACGAGCCCGGCCACGACGGGGATCCCCTGCGCAAGGCCAAGTCCGTCGAGGACATAGATAAGTACTTCTTCGAGGTAGTGGTCAAGGACCTGAACCTCGAGGAAGCCTTGGTGGTCGTCACGTCAGACCACGCGACCCCCTGCACCTTGAGGGCGCACTCCGATGACCCTGTGCCAATATTGATGGCCGGCGGGGGCGTGGAGCCCGACGAAGTCGACAAGTTCGACGAGGAGTCGTGCAAGAGAGGGGCTATGGGTACGATCAAGGGCACCGAGATAATGTCCATCGCCGTTAGGTACTTGAGGTCTGCGTGAGCGCTTCCTCATGGTCTTGACACCGTGAAGAACAGCTATTCGAGCCCTTTCATCCTTTCTACAAACCTTGAAACCTAATCCTCCCCTTCCGCTTCACGCTTCGGGGGAAACGCTTTTTAGGCTTTGCACGATTGCTATCTCGATATCGATGCCCATTAAAGCCGTAGTCATAAATTTGGACAGCGTGCTTCTAAAGGTAGACGTCAGCGTGCTCGTCTCTAGGCTCAGGGGACTGCTCGGCGTCGAGGGTGACTTGAGGGACCTCGTCGCCGAGGCGATCCTCAGCTCTTCCGACAAATCGAAAGCCGAGGAGATAGACAAGATCCTGAGCGAGTTTGAGGACAAAACAGCCGAGGAAGCCTCGATAGATCAAGAAGATTTAGAAGCGCTGTGCACCCTAAAGGCCATAGGGGTCAAGCTCGGGCTCATCACCTTGAGGGGCAGGAGGAGCGCCGAGAAGGCCATCGAGAAGATGGGGCTCAACGGGCTCTTCGACGTCGTGCTGACAAGAGACGAGGAATCCGAGAAGGCCTCTCAAATAGCGAGGGCTTGCGACGGCTTGGGCTGTAAGGTCGACGAAGTGCTCTACGCGGGCTTCAGTCGAAGCGATGCCATAGCCGGTGCCCAAGTCGGGTGCATGATAGCGACGCCGCACAAGGTCCTTCAAGCTCTTGGAAGGACCATAAACGTAAGCTCTCTCTCAGAAGTGCTCGACAAACTTAAATTCGAAGGCTTCCACGCGTGAAGGAAGTAATCCATTAACATCTCGTGAGCCCTCCGTCCTCGAGATCTCGTGGAGCAGAGCAACTACCGCGAATTAAATCGTATTAATGTTAATAATCTAAACCTAGCGGGTTTTTCTTTGGAGGCTATTCTCAGAGGTGGAGCCCATGAAGTTGAGCATCGTTGAGGAGGCGGCGTTCCAGTCGATAAAGAAAGCCTCTATAGTCCTCCCTGCAGACGTCAAATCCTCCCTTCAAAGGGCCTACGAGGAGGAGACCTCGGAGCTGGGGAAGACCCAGCTCAAGGCTATTCTGGACAACGTGGTCGTCGCCGAGCAGATGGGCAGGCCTGTTTGTCAGGACACGGGAATAGTCTCGTTCTTTGTCAGGGGCAGGAGCTTGGACTACAAGGGATTCGAGGAGGCCCTGAGGCGCGCCACTATAAGGGCTACGAAGGAGGTGCCCATGAGGCCCAACGCGGTCCACCCCCTGAGCAGGAGGAACTCGGGAGACAACACGGGAGTCCACATACCGAGCATCACGTACATATACGAGGACGTGGACTTCGTCGACTTAACGGTTACGTTGAAGGGCGCGGGCTCTGAGAACATGTCGGCTCTCTACATGGTCTCGCCCGGCGAAGGCATGAATGGCATAAAGCGCGCAGTGTTGGAAACCGTCGTCAGGGCCGGGGGGCAGCCCTGTCCCCCCATAGTCGTGAACGTGGGCATCGGCGGCACCGTGGACCTGACGTTCAAGCTCGCTAAGGTAGCGATGACGAGGCCCCTCGGCGCGAGGCATCCAGAAGAGGAGGTGGCCGAGCTCGAAAGGGAGCTCCTCGCCCTCGTCAACTCCACGGGCATAGGGCCCATGGGCTTGGGGGGCAAGATAACCGCGCTTGACGTAAAGGTAGAGTACGCCCACTGCCACACGGCGAGTCTGCCAGTTGGCGTGAACATTCAATGCTGGGCCGATCGGAGGGCCACTGCCCGCATCTATCCGGACGGCTCGTGGGAGTTGTTGAGCTGAGGGGTGATCGACGTGGCCGAGTACAGGCTGGTCACGCCGTTGAGAGAAGAGGACGTGAGGAGGCTAAACGTGGAAGACGTGGTCTACGTATCGGGCATCATATACACGGCTAGGGACATGGCGCATAAGAGGCTCATCGAGATAGCGGAAAAGCGTCAGAAGCCTCCAGTGGAGATGGAGGGCTCCGTGATATATCACGCGGGGCCCGTGGCTCGGAAGCTCGACGGCGAGTGGGAAATACTGTCAGCGGGCCCGACGACGAGTAGCAGGATGAACAAGGCCACCCCACTTCTCCTGAAGTACTACCCAGTGAGGATGATCGTGGGGAAGGGAGGTATGAGCCGAGAGGTTGCTGAGGCGTTGAAGGAGCGCGGCGCCGTCTACTGCCACTACACTGGAGGGGCCGCCGTCTTAGCGGCTAAATGCGTGAAGCGCGTGGCAAAGGTCGAGTGGTTGGACTTGGGGATACCCGAGGCTCTCTGGGTCCTTGAAGTCGAGGACTTCGGCCCGCTAATAGTCACGATGGACTCTCGGGGGAACAGCCTATACGAGAGGCTAGAGCTGGAGGTGAGGAGCAGACTAGAGGGCTTGCTGAGGGGGTAAGGCCCCTGGACTACGAGACTGTGGAGACCGACGTCTTGATAGTTGGGTGCGGCGGAGCGGGCCTCCGAGCCGCGATAGAGGCCGCGAGGCGTAACGTCGACGTCATCCTATTGTGCAAGGAGCTTCTGGGCAAAGCCCATACAGTTATGGCCGAGGGCGGGATAAACGCGGCCTTGGGGAACGTCGACCCGAACGACAACTGGATGGAGCACTTCCTGGACACCGTGGAGGGCGGTGAATGGCTCAACGAACAAGACCTGGTAGAGGTCTTGGTCAAAGAGGCCCCCGACAGGATCTACGACCTCGAGGAGATGGGGGCCGTCTTCGACAGGACGCCCGACGGGAAGATAGCTCAACGCCCCTTCGGTAAGGCCAGGCACCCTAGAACGTGCTTCGTCTCCGACTACACGGGCCATGAGATCATGGTCACCTTGTGCGACGAGGTTAAGAGGCTCGGCCTAAAGGTCATGGAGGAGGTCTTCGTCAGCAGACTGCTCACGAGCGGCGGGGCGGTAGCCGGGGCCTTCGCATTCGACATGAGGTCTGGGGCCTTCATAGTCTTCAAGAGCAAGGCGGTGATCTTGGCGACCGGAGGCGCTGGGCGGATGTACGAGGTGACCACCAACCCCGCCTCGGCGACTGGTGACGGGAGAATACTGGCACTCGAGGCTGGCGCCGAGCTCGAGGACATGGAGATGTTCCAGTTCCACCCAACGGCCATGGTCTGGCCGCCCTCCTGTAGAGGGATCCTCGTGACAGAGGGCGTCCGCGGCGAAGGCGGGGTACTGTTGAACGCCAAGGGTGAGCGCTTCATGACGCGCTACCACAAATTGCTCGAGCTGGCGCCTCGCGACGTCGTCGCCCGCTCCATATGGAGAGAGGTACAAGAGGGTAGGGGGACCGAGCACGGCGGCGTGTACTTGTCGGTCGCCCACTTGCCCTCCGAGAGGATAAAGGAGAGGCTGAAGACGATGTACAAGCAGTTCTTGCTGACTGGGGTCGACATAACCAAGCAGCCGATGGAAGTGGCCCCCGCGGCTCACTACTACATGGGCGGCGTGAGGGCCGACGTGAACGGGAGGACGGCCGTCAAGGGGCTCTTCGTGGCCGGAGAGGAGATGAGCGGAGTGCACGGCGCCAACAGGCTGGGAGGGAACTCCCTGCTGGCCACCCAGGTCTTCGGGAAGCGTGCTGGCGAGAGCGCGGCCCTGTTCGCAAAGGAGGCCGTGAGGGAGCCTATCGACAAGTCCCAAGTGAAGCTCGAGCTCCAGAAGTTCAGCGAGTTGCTCAAGCCTCGCGACGATAGGGCGACAGTTGCCCAGGTCCGCAACAGGCTCGGCAAGGCCATGTGGGAGGGCGCCGGGATCGCGAGGACGGAGGAGGGCTTGGCCAAGACGGAGGGCGAGATAGAGTACATGAAGGCCGAGATGCTCCCGAGGCTAAGGCCGGCTGATGCCAGCACCCTGCGCTACAACAAGGAGGTCGTGGAGATCCTAGAGACCTTCAACTTAGTGAGGGTCGCAGAGATACTCGTCAAAGCGGCCAGGATGAGGAGGGAGAGCCGAGGCGCTCACTGGAGGCTTGACTACCCGAAGAGAGACGACGCGAACTGGCTCAAGCACATCGTCTGGTACCTGGATGGCGGAGTCCTCAAGTGCAAGTTCGAGCCCGTGGTCATGACGATAATAAAGCAACCAACGACGTGAGGCGATGGGCTTGGAGAGGAGGATTAAGCTCAAGGTATTCCGGTACAACCCGGCAGTAGACGACGAGCCCCGTTACGCCGTCTACGAGGTGCCCTACGTCGAGGGGACGAGAGTCTTAGACCTCTTGAACTACGTCAAAGAGCACTTAGACAGCACCCTAGCCTATCGCTGGGAGTGCAGAGCGGGCCAGTGTGGAAGCTGTGGAATGATGATTAATGGGAAGGCGGGGCTTGCGTGCCAGACGCTGGTATCGCCTAAAGATGAGGAGATAGTCCTCGAGCCCCTCCCGATATTTCCCGTGATCAAGGACCTAGTGGTTGACGTGGAGAAGGGGGTTCGGCGGCTCCTGAAGGTCAGGCCTTACGTCCATAGGGGGAGGCCCTACGAGAGGCCTGAGATATTGTATCAGTGGGAGATAGAGGATGTCAAGTCCCTCAGGGAGTGCGTCGAGTGTTGGTGTTGCACGTCGATGTGCCCAGTCGTTAGGGCGGCGTGGGACGTCTACGGCGGCCCGATAGTCATGAACAGCATAGCGAAGGTAGCCCTCGATAGGAGGAACGTATTCGACCACGTACTGCTGGCTTTCTTGGAAGGCCTCAACGCCTGCACCCAATGCGCCATGTGCAAGGAGGTGTGCCCCAAGGAGATCGACATACCCGAGAAGGCCGTCGGTCGAATGCGCTACATAGCCTACAACAAGCGCAACTTGCTGAGGCCTGGTCACAAGTCCGTGGTCGAGAGCATGAGGAGGAACTTCAACCCGCTAGGAGAACCGGCTGACACCAAGGGCAATTGCCTAAGGGAATGGAACGGCCTCCCATCCTTGGACGTGCCCGTGGCCAAAGAGGACGCAGAGGTCCTATACTTCCTGGGGTGCATGGCGAGTTGGAGGATGCAAGCAGTTGCAAGGTCCACGGCCGCTCTCCTCAAGCTCGCGGAAGCCAACTTCACGGTGCTGGGCCCCTACGAGCGCGACTGCGGCTCAGTCCTCTTCAGGATAGGAGACATGGAGCAAGCCCAATCTTTTGCGCTGTACATGAAGGAGACGCTCAGGAAGCTCAAGAGCGTGCATACGATAGTAACATCTTGTGCGGGTTGCTTCAGGACCTTCAAGGTCGACTACCCGACGAGGCTCGGCATAGAGCTCGGGACCGAGGTACTGCACTCCTCTGAGCTCTTCAACAGGTACCTAAAGGAGGGCATCCTCCATGTGAAGGAAGAGCTGGGCCTCAAGGCCACGTACCACGATCCATGCCACCTCGGGAGGCACGTGGGCGTCTTCGACCCGCCGCGAGAGATAATGAAGGCCATAGGCGTGGACCTGCGCGAGATGCTCAATGGCAGGTACCGCGAGAAGTCGATGTGTTGTGGGGCTGGAGGGGGCGTGAGGTCGGGCTTCCGCGAAGTCGCGAGGGAGGTCGCCGCCTACAGGATACGCAAAGACGTGCCCAAAGACGTCTCAATCGCGGTGCACACATGTCCGTTCTGCCACTTCAACTTCGAAGACGCCGTCAAGATGGAGGGCTATAACTTAGCAAATGCGGACCTGACAGAGCTCCTTGTCGTGGCAGCTATGGGTCCCGAGGCGACCAGGGTCATTGGAAAGGAAAGATACGAGGATGTAAGGAAGCTATCGAGGACCGAGAGGCCATAAGGCAAGGGTCGCGCTCTTCCAGTGGCTCTCTTTTCGAGAGCCAGCCTTAAAAGTGATGGTTTAGCTTTCCACCCCTGAGGTGAGGGCTTTGAACAGGAAGGTCGTGTACGGGGCCATAGCGGTGATAGCGCTGGCGGTAGTGATCGGAGGAGCTCTGGCTACGGCCAGCGCCCAGAACACCAACGATGAGATTCGCGGTCAAGCGCCCATCATGCCGCCGGGCCTCAAGGTACAGACTTGGTTCAAGTGGAGGTGGTGTCTGCCTTCGAGATTTGTTCAGGTGTCGCCGGAGTACAACCAGACGGTAATGGGGGTACTCGAGTCAAACGACGAGACCTCGAGGTTGTTGGAGCAGGGCTATAGAGTCGTGCTCATGAGGCCGATTATAAGGGCCTACGTCGAAGGCGATGGGACTGTGGTCTTCAAGGCCCAGCAAGCCTTAGTCGTGTTGAGCAATGGTAGCACTACAGTAACGTATCTCGTGGACATAAGCTCTAGAGCAGTCACGCACATAGCGACGATTAACATAGGCGTCTTGAAAGAGCTGCGTGGTCCTCGCATTCGCGGCACAGGTCATTGAGCAAGCGTCAATGACGCCAAGTTCCACGCTATTTTTATTTTACGGATGAACTTCTACAGCTCGTAGTGGGTGCAAGGCCTTGAAGTTTAAGACCGCGTTGATATCGATCGCGGTGGCGTTGATTATAGTGATCGCCCCTCTTTATGTGTACGTCTCTTATCCGAACTCCTCGTTAGAGGAGGAGGTGATCCTCGAGGAGAGAGTCGTAGAACCGATGCCATTTAGGCCTCCTAAGTTCTTAGTGGGCTCCGTGATTTACGGCTCGATGAGAGAGGTAGCGAGCATCAAAAGGCCGGTGATCGAGCACTACGACGATCACCTGCTTATCAAGCTCGACGGCAATAGAAAGGGCCTGTTACTCTTGGCCCCCCTTTACGTGGAGGCCTCGACGAACAAGGCTGTTTCGAGCGAGTACTTGGCAAAGCTGATATCTCAAGGAGGGGACATGACGATCAAGGTGATCGCTTTTACGACCAAGAGGGGCTCGTACGCTATCGTCGTCGAGGCCGTGAAGGGCGACGAGCGGTACGTCATGGCGCCTCAAAGGCGGTAGCCGCGATGTTGGGACTTTATGAAGTGGTGATCCTGCTCTCGTGCTCCGCCTGCTTAGCGTTGTTTAGCTACATAGCCAGCGCATTTCTAAGCGTGTACAGGAGGCTTCGAGCTAGGAGCCTTCTGTACCTCTCCGTCTCCTTTTTGTTGCTAGCTCTTAGCCAAGCGTCCTCCGTGCTCTCGGCCGTAGTCGAGTCGGCGAGGCTCTCCTTGACCTTCTATACGCTCACTTCGTCCCTTGCGGCCGCCTCGTTCTTCTTAGTGATCGCCTCGGTATCAGAGGAGAAGAAGGTAGCTGCAGTAGCCCCCCTCGCCATATCAACGCCGGACCTCTTGGCCTGCGCGCTAGCGGCTACGGCATCCGTGATCTGCGAGGGCAGGCAGCTCAGGGCGTACTTGGTGGCCCTCTCGATGGTCCACTTGCTTCGATTCCTCAGCGCCCTCTTGCTCCACTCAGGCGCGGGCACCCTACTGCTGGCCTTGGCAGAGGCCACAAGGGCCTTGGCGACGTTGCCCTTTGCGATATTCCACGTGGGCAGGGTCGTTGGCCGTGAGTAGGGCCAAGAAGAGGAGCAGGCTGCAGATAGTCATGGAGGCTCTCGAGGCTCTCGACAGACACGGCGAATTGCACGCAACCGAGCTGTCTTTGATAGTGAAGCTCTCCTACGATAGGCTTAGGAGCATCTTGGAAGACCTCAACAAGAAAGGCTTGGTGGAGATAGAGCGCGTCGAGGACGAGCATAGGTCGCTCATGATAAAGCTGACTCCAGAAGGCCGTCGCCTGCTCGAGGAGCTCAATAGGCTTAAGAGGATCTTGGAAGATTACGGTCTAGCTTGACGGTAGCCCTAGCGCCTAGCCGTCGATGGGGCTTACAGCTGTATCACCATGTCGTCATGCGCCAGAGAGACTCTCTCGAACCTCTTGACGTAAGCCGCGAGTTCAGCGAACGGCATGTTGCGGTGGGCTATGTGCGTTAAGACAATTCTATCGGCGGCCACCTTGTAGCCCAGCTCGACGGCCTCGTCGACGTTGTTGTGGTGAGAGTTCTGGGAGCCGGGGTGCTCCGTAGCGTCTACGAAGGCGACGTGGGCCCCGAAGCCCCTAACCAGATCGCAGTCCTTGCTCAAGAGCCCCTTTCCGTCGAAGAGGAAGGCGATCCTGGCCTCTCCGTCGTCGACTAGGTAGCCTAGGGTCTCGACCTTGTGGTTAAGGGGCACCGGGGTTATCTTGATGCCTCCGTGCTCGAGGGCCTCGTAAGGCGCGACGTACCTGAGCCTCAAGTTCTTGAGCTCCGCTGCAATCCGATCAGCGAGCTCTCCTCTAGGGGCGTAGAGGCTCACGGGCTTTGGGGACCACCTCAGCCTGAACAGGCCAGCGTAGTGGTCAGGGTGCCAGTGCGTCAAGAGTATGAAGTCCACGTCGAGGTCACCCATCTTGTACATGACGTCGAACCCCGCGTCGACTAGGAAGTTTACCTTGCTGGCGACGAAGATGGAGGTCGGCATCCTCCTGGCAATGGGCATGGCCCTAGCCTCTTGGCAGCTCCTGCACTTGCAGTTCAGAACCGGGATCCCCTCCGCGGCACCGGAGCCTAACACCACTAGGAGGGTCAATCAAGGGCCACCGAGCCGTTGTTTTGAACAACAGTCTTTTATGCTTTTAGACGTTCTACTCGCTGAGCTTGCTTCTAGGCGACGCCATCGCTTGATACTCCCGCTTCGCAAGGCCACCCTCTGCGAAGGGCCCATAGGGTTGCGCGGCGACGTAGTCAAGGAGGCCCTCTACGTGGAGAGGCCCGTCAGAAGCGGCTAAGCTCATCATCTCGCTCAGAGCCCCAGCTTCATCCTCTCAGCGAACTCCTACCTAGAGCAGATAAAAAGTCTCCTCAACGGTCCTCGCGACGGCCCCGGCACAAGCTTAATCGTGGCTCTAGGGCGGGCTATGGCCTTGGGAGCTTGGCTGAGGACCTTGGGGCTCAGCTAACCTTCGTCGAGCCAGTTCATAGACTTCTCGAAACGCTTTTATGTTCCTCAAGGAACAAAAATCCGAGGATCTCCATGAAGCTCTTTGAGCCCATAGAGATAGGCGGCATGAGGGTAAAGAACCGCATAGTGATGCCCGCGGGCGAGACAGGCTTCGAGGCCCCCGATGGGGGCGTAACCGACAGGCTCCTCGAGTTCTACAGAGAGAGGGCGAAAGGCGGAATAGGCCTAGCCATCGTCGGGATCGCGAAGATAGAGGGACGATTCGTGGGCGGCCTGGCGGCTCACGACGACAAGTACATCCCAGACCTCAAGAAGATAGCCGACGTCTTCCACCAATACGACGTCAAGTGCGCCCTCCAGCTCTGGCACCCCGGCAGGTACGAAATATCGTTTGACCCCGATAGGCAGCCAGTAGCGCCCTCGCCAATACCGCCGCCAATATTCACGAAGAGGGTCCCGAAGGAGTTGACGAAGGAGGAGATACTCCAAATAGAAGAGGAGTTCGCGCAAGCAGCCGTGAGGGCCAAGAAGGCCGGGTTCGACGCTGTCGAGCTCATAGGCTCCGCCGGCTACTTGATATCGCAGTTCTTCAGCCCGGCGACGAACAAGAGGACCGACGAGTACGGCGGGGGCATCGAGAACAGAACGCGCTTCGCCGTGGAGATCGTCCAGCGAGTGAGGGAGAAGTGCGGGGCCAGTTACCCGATCCTGATGAGAATACCCGGGGACGAGTTCATCGAGGGAGGGAACACCATCAACGAGATGAAGCAGATAGCAAAGATATTGGAAGACGCGGGCGTCGCGGCCATAAACGTAATGGCTGGCTGGCATGAGTCCCGGAGGCCCCTCACCACGATGCTCGTGCCCCGCGGAGGCTTCGCCTATCTCTCGGCCGAGATAAAGAAGGTCGTTAACGTCCCGGTGATAATAGCTCACAGGATCAACGATCCGTTCACGGCCGAGAAGATCCTGCGCGAGGGCAAGGCCGACATGGTTGCGATGTTCAGGGCCTTGTTAGCCGACCCAGAATTCCCCAACAAGGCCAAGGAGGGGAGGTTCGACGAGATACGCATATGCGTGGCCTGCAACCAGGGTTGCTTCGACAAGGTGTTCAGCCTCGAGCCCATAACGTGCCTCGTGAACCCGACGCTTGGTAGGGAGAAGGAGTTCAAGGACCTCAAGGCGGAGAGGAGGAAGAAGGTTGTCATCGTCGGCGGCGGGCCGGGAGGGTGCATGGCGGCGGAGCTCTTGGCCAGGAAGGGCCACGAAGTCGTGCTCTTCGAGAGGACCGACAAGCTCGGCGGGCAACTGAACGTTGCAGCCAAGTCCCCCCTCGCGTACGAATTCGAGGAAGTCGGCAAGTACTTCATGAACGTCCTGCCGAAACTAGGCGTCAAGGTATACTACAACACCGAAGCCGACGTCTCGAGGGTGCTCGCCGAGAAGCCCGACGTAGTGATCGTAGCTGTGGGGGCGTCGCCCCTGATCCCGCCAATACCCGGAGTAGAGAACGCAGTCACGGCTTTCGACGTGCTCATGGGCAGGGCGGAGGTGGGCAAGAGGGTCGTCGTGATAGGAGGCGGAGGAGTCGGCTGCAACACCGCCGCGAAGCTCGCCGATGAAGGGAGGGCAGTCACGATAGTCGAGATGTTACCGAGGATAGGGCAGGACATAGGCTTAACGACTCGCTGGACCGTCATCATGTACTTGAGGGAGAGGGGCGTTAAGATGTTGACAAATAAGAGGGCCGTGGAGGTCAAGAGGGGCGCCGTAGTGATCGAGGACACGCAGAGCGGGGAGAGGAGCGAAATTCCTTGCGACACAGTGGTGCTCGCCGTGGGGACGAAGCCAAACGACGGGCTCTACGACAAGCTCGTGGACAAGGTGCCAGAGGTCTATAGGATAGGGGACTGCGTGAGCCCCAGAAAGGCCATAGACGCAACTCACGAGGCCGCAGAACTCGCGCTAAAGATTTAAAACCTTCATCGCAATTAACGGCCCGCGCCTTAGGGACGGGAAAGTGAGTCCACGGCCTCATGCAAGTCGCCCAGTCATCGCCTCATAATCCTCGACTGCTTCCTTCACCACTTGCGGCAAAGCTCTATGAACATGAAGAGCCGACGGGCTGAAGCTCGCGACCCTCGAGTCCGAACAAACGGGATCCCATGGGTCCTGGTCGCTTCGCGACCTTCTAAGGCCGTCATGGCCCGCTGAAACCCTTGGCCAAGGTGCAAGGTAGCAAAATCGAGCAAGCATCGAAGCTCGATATCTCTCATCTACAGTCAATCGTCGCGCGGCGATCCTGTTGTCGAGGCTCGTGAAGCGGAGCTCAGAAGCAGGGACCGCTTGCTCGATTACTCGGCTAGGGCGCTAATCATCGTGTTCAAGATCTGTGTCGCTTAGTGAAGCGCATAGGCATAGCTTCAGCTCACGTGGACGCGCCTAGGATGAGTTAGATGCCGCACATCATCGGGCTTTTATCTTCCTGACGACTGGCGAGGGCAACTTGAACATTATCCTCCCATCGCAGTAGGGGCACCTCACTCCCAAGCCCTCTATCATCTCGTCTTGCGTAAACGTCTTGCCGCACTTAAAGCACTTGTATTGGGCCATAGCCCCCTCTGCTTATTGCTCGCAGTCCCATAAAAACTTTAGAGCCGCTCGACCCCTTGGCCGTCCATCGATTTCAACGGACGCCACGGTCAACGCCCCGCGGCTCGAGGCGCGCGAGCTCGCATACACGATCTAGGCGATGATGAAGAGGAAGATGGCGGCGAGGAGCCGCGTTCTATCAATACGGCACTCGCCCCGCTCCGACAGGGCCTCCGAGGACCACTCGATAGCCTATGCGATCGAGGACGTCCTCTCGAGGGCCTAGCCCTTGCCCCGACCTCCTCAGCCCTTACTCTCCCTCATCTCCTCGCGCACTACCTTGAAAACGACCGTGTTGACGGGATCAGGGCATTGAAGCTCTTGCACCATGTTAATCCAGTCGTCTTCAGGGGTCTTCCTGTAGGCGACGGTTAGGTACGGCAATAGGGCCCCGAGCGCGTACAAGCACACGTTACTGCTCTCCCTTGAGATTATGGATCCCTCCTCTATGACTATCCTGTCCCCCGGTTTGTAGCCAGCTGCGCAGTGCCCCTT
>Ga0105154_1000393_pt1 | contig 19364 bp, 21 predicted proteins | sample SSWtaG_FD_89672 | JGI IMG/M metagenome (GOLD analysis project Ga0105154, IMG submission 89672) | Hot spring microbial communities from Sandy's Spring West, USA to study Microbial Dark Matter (Phase II) - SSWsed_matched | ecosystem: Environmental > Aquatic > Thermal springs > Hot (42-90C) >... | reverse complement strand
TAGTGTACATAAATACTTATGGGAATAGGCTCCTAAAGAAAAAGCTTCGCGGAAACAATGTTCAATCTTAAGCGAATACGTAACACACCATTTACTTCTAAAGAAAGATGATATTGTTGAATACTTTTTACTCCCTGATTATTCTAAAAGGGAAAAGCTCATAGCAGAGTTGGTGGATTAATCAAAGCCTGTTCCTGCTTATAGGGGATTCCTTGTTTATACGGGAAAGTATGGTGATCCCTAGTTTCCCACCATAGTTATGCTAGAAATATATTATAGTACTTGGGGGGCTGAAAACAAAGTAAATTAAAGGTTCATAGCGGAATCGTTGTTTCAAATAATGTATTCTATGCTGAAACGGGAAAATTATGTATTGGGTTAACAGGGGAGCTATCGCTATAGAAACGAAATCCTTAACAATATTCACATTAAGCAGCTTAAAGATGTTAAGACTGAAGTAGTACTTGTTGCTGACAGAAATATTCCTGAAGAATTAGGAAAAGCTGTTGAAGGAGGATTTAGGGGGGAGAGTATTCCGATGAAATAGCTGAAGCGATAAGGTTAGAAGCGAAAATAGCTGTCGAAAGAATACGTAGTATCTACCAATTTTCCGGAAATTTATGTTTTGTAATATTTGATGAGCTAGATGGGGTTCTTGAGGAAATAGTGGCTAAGGCTTACTAGAAAGAATTGGTGGTTGAAAAATAGTTGGCTAATCAATGGATTAGCACATTTTTTCCTTCAAGAAAACTATTGCTGGTAAAACGATCTTTGCCATATCACTTACCTTCCTAATTGCATGTCCAACATCGGGGATTACGTGAAGTTCGAAGCTTTTATTTTCTTCAAGAAGTTTATCTACATATTTTAGAACGGGCTTTAAAGGTGTTCTACTATCGTTTTGCGGATGTATTATACATAGCGGTACCTTGAGATTATCAACATATATTATTGCAGATCTTTCTTTAAGAAGCTCCTTCCTATTGTTGAAAAGCGTTTCTATAAATTTCTTAAATATTGCATCGCTTAGCTCATACATTTCCTCCCAATCAGTAATTCCAGCTCCTGCAACACCACAGCACCACATATCCGGTTTCTTTACAGTCGCTAAAAATGTCATGAAACCCCCGTAGCTGTACCCCATTATTGCTACTTTAGATGCAATACCTTTCTCCTTCACATATTTTGCTGCATAAGCAACGTCTTCTAAATCTCCCCCTCCGGGATCACCTATGTCCATAAGTCTAAACTTTTCACCATAACCCGTAGATCCTCTAAAGTTAGGAGCTATCACATGGAATCCTGTAGCAACAAGAGATGCTATGAAAATATCCCATTTATTAGGTACTTCCCACCAAGGACCTCCATGAACGTAAACTACTGTGGGACCCGGCTTTTCCCCAGCTAGGGTTTCAATTATGTAAGCGGGGATTTCTAATCCATCAAACGACCTATATTTTATGAAACTTACTTTTCCAAATCTCTCACTAACCTTAGCTGAAATAGAACTATCAACTACTATCTTCAATTTTCTAGTTTCAACATTTACTTCAAATATTCTGTATGGTTCCTTTAACGATGAATGCGCGAAGAACATTTTGCTACCAACTAATGCTATGTTCGAAGTATATCCTTCCGGCATAGGCATTTCCCTTCCATCTATGAAAATTTTTGTTACTCCATTACGCTTACCTATAGCCCATATTTTCCCATCATCTGTCCAGCCGTAGTTTGAATGTTCCACTGGCGCGAATTTTTCATAATCTTCAAATTTAAATTTCGGCTTAACCACATTTTCGCTTTCAACATCGTAGACTACAAGTTCCCCTTCCCTATCGAAAGCGTTAGTTTCGAAGAGAACTTTGGAACCCATGATTTTCGGTGCTTTATTGGCACTACCTTTCCTTGGAGTGTAGATTCTCATTTCCCCGGATTCGATATTGTATATGAAAAGCTCTGATGACTTAGGGTTTCCATGTAGATTACCGTAGCCTACAACGTATTTTCCGTCAACATCTGTTACGGAAGCTAAAACATTCAGTGTCGTGAGCTTCTCTACTTCACCGGTAAACCAAATACTATATAAAGCTACTTCCTTTTCTGTAGAGCCTGTATAAACTATTTTTTCACTATCATAGGCTATTCCGAAAACCCTGGTTAAGGGGTGCTTTGGTAGCTTAACTTTCTCCCCCTTAGGTGTTACAGCTTTTATTTCCTGAATTTCTCTTCCACCACTTACATCTACAGTATAAACAGCTACCGAGACTCCACTACGAGGAGTTGCTACCGAATGAATACCCCCTTCGGTTAGTTTTGTTTTCTCATAGGTTTCAACATTTAAACACCAAAGATCAAGAACTCCTTGTTCATCTGACACATATATGATGTATTTGCCTACTGCCCCAATAACGTAGTATGTTGGTGCTTTAACTATTTCTTCCAAAATACCTACTATTTCAGATAGATTCATCGCTAAACCCTAATTTTTGAAGAATAATTAAAATCTAATAAGCCTTATGTTCCAATAATATATGAAGTATAGGCAGTGCTGAGAAACTATGGTGTTAAAAAAGATGTTGACTTTAGCTTTGGCAGCTACATTTACACTTCCCCAACCACTTTTAGCCATAAGCTTAATTAGAACCGTAAACGCCAATGCCGAACATACATATGCTATATGGAATTCGAAAAAGTAAGCTTTTGACCGTAGGGCTGTATTGGAGAAGTATTTTAGTAGGCAAGTATTATTCGGAACTAGCTATTACTTCAAATAATGGTGGTGTGATTAGGGTTTCAGGAAAAACTAAGGGTTTCGTTTATCCATTATGGAGTAATGATGGTAGATTATTAGCGTTCAGAATAGAAAATAGTTTCGAAAACTACGAATAGATAAAGCCATTATGCTTAATTATGGTGATAAAATGCTTTGGGAGAGTAGGCTATTTGAAATAGCTTCAGGAGAACCCCACATATTGGTGGCTAAATGGGATCGTAACGGAGAATTTTTTGCTGCAACACTGTTTCTTAAAATCTTGGCTAGTTTTCAAGCTCCACAATTGCTTCTTGAAGTTTCAAAATGATAGTTTAAGATATTTCCTCGGTATGGGCTGTTGTTTCAAGATCTACTGTTATGTATTTTTCCCTTGTATTATTGACTTTCTTCTTAGCCATTTCTCTTTCAATCTTCTTAAGAGTTTTAACTGCTTTTTCTATGTCGTTAAAAGCCGGGTCAATACATAGGTTCGCGATGTTCCTGGAAGAAGCAGATGCGCCAACTAATGCTGATTCGAAAAGCAAGAGATCGTTCCCTTTCTTAGCATAGTTAACAATGTTTTTAGCTAACTCAATCTTAACCATGGCTGCTTTAATTTCTCAGCTTCTTTTACAATTACACTCTCGGCACTTCCTCTTCTAAGTATCAATATAGTACATCTTTCTCCATGGTTCGGCGGGTAAAGTTAGAGCACATATTTCTATGCTAAAATGCCACCTAGGGGAGGCGTAAGAAAGAGAGGCTAACTAACTAGCAATATTACGCTAATAACTGCTACATGTGAAGTTTAAACATTTTATTTAAAATTATTATCTCTGGTTAATTGCTTCTAAAATTTTTCCTACATGAGATACTAATGGTTTTTAAATACCATGGGGAAGCAAGCGCTATCGATATTGTTTCAGGTACTGCTACTCCTTTAGGAACCTTAAATATGAAATAAACTGTCCAAGCAAGAACTACTATCATGAACGAGATTAAGGGTAAAACGGATTTCAGCATTAAAGCTAGATAAGCTAGCAGTACTGCTACTGAAATGAAGAAAATAGCTGAAACTATGAAGTGCATATATCCGTAAGACTCATTTATGATACCTACGAGGGTAAGGAATGAACCTAAAATTTCAAGAATTATCGCTAAAACAGCATTGTACTTTAAAACATCTACTAATGCGAAAACAACAATTACTAATCCTCCAACTACTAATCCGGCGTTAAAGATTAATGCTGTAGCACTCCTATAGGGATCCCCCAAGTCGCTGAGAGCATTATTAAAAATGTTGAACCATGGAGTATACGCTATTGAGATAGCTATTGAAATTAACGGTACAACTAAGCCTGCTAAACCTCTAATGCGACAATGTGCGGACATAGTTTTCAACCTCCATGGAAAATATGTTTAGTCAATGTTTTCATAAAGTATTATCAGGAGAAATACTTTATGGAGATTACGTAAAACCCTCTAGCACCCTAAGGTAAGAACATTAAGAGTGAATTAGCGGAGCTAATAGCCAAGGATGAGGGTCTAGACAGAACATGTAGCATCAGCGTACCTATGTAGGTATTAGAATGTTTAGGGTCAAAACTAGTCTAAGTAATTAAAGGTGTTTTAGAAATATTTTGAAACCCTATAACCTATGAAGTAGTTTACGCTGCAGTGTGGAAGTAAAACCTGTTTACCGTGATGACGGAATAGCTAAGGTGAAAGGAGTATTCAAGCCTTTTGAACGTACAGTTTAAGGCTGAGTAGACCTATACTATTTCGTGATAAGCTTCCTATAATGTTAAAGGGGGTTTCATGAAGCCTTCGTTAAAGCTAAAGGATATGAAGTTGAAATTGGCTTTAGTAACAATAACTATAGTTATTGCTGTACTTTTTAGAGTATTTAACGAAGTATATGCATTTAACACAGTTAATGTTGAGTTTAGAAATGTTATTAGCGATGAAGAAGTTGTAAAGTTAGAAGTAGCTATAATAAATGAAACCCCTTACACTTATCGAAATCTCATACTTGAGTTTAAAATGACATGTAACGACATAGGATACTATGATGAAAGCGAAATAGTAATGTTAAAAAATTTACCTTTCTATTCTACGGGAAAAGTTTCTGTAAAATTTCCTAAACCTCCATGCATAAGTGTTAATGTAAAGTACAGTGTTGAAGCGAAACTAGCTTACGGCTTAATTGAGCAGGTAAAAGCGGAAACAACAACTATAAACATCGGTTTAACTAGAAAAGAAACAATGTTCATAGTTGATCCATTGCCTAATAAGGCTAGAAGAAATAGCGTAGTTTACATTACGGGTAGACTTGTCGTTAAAAACAGTGGAACACCTGTACCTCACGCTAAAATCCTAGTTTACGATTACGATGATGGCGTATGGGATAATCTATTAGCTTACGGATATACCGATAGTTTAGGGTACTTTAGAATACCGTGGGTTGCTAAAAATGTAGACTTCGCCGATACAGATGCTGAAATATACCTGGTTTTCGAAGGAAACATGGAGTACTTGCCTTCAAGATGGCCTGAGAAAGGCTACCATAAAATATTAGTTTATGAACCGCTTTATCCTCCCCCTTAGTAAAGGATAATTTTTGCTTCAGGAACAAGCTCTTTTAGCCTATTGGCTACTTCTTCCGAATCCTCATGGATTTCAACTATTTCACATCCTGAATGTTTAAGCCACATAACAATGGATTCTTTATACTCATAGTCTTTTCTCCTATCACGTTTCCTTCTAAAATATATTTCATCGTATGGTACATTGTGTTTCCTAAGTAGCATAATAGTTTCATCACCTTGTGTTTCAAGAACCCTACCTGTTAAAATAATTATTCTATACCCTTTACGTTTAAGCTCCCACATTTTATTTATAACATCATATCTTGGTATATCGAAATGAATGTACTTGGTAGATAAGAAAGCATTCCAAAACCTACGTTTAGCTTTAGGATTATACCTTAATTCATCAATGCCTCCTACTCCGGCTTCTTCAAGAGCAGCGTTAATTCTTTTAGAAACATCAAAAACAACACCGTCTAAATCGAAAATAGCACATTTCACAACAAATCACCTTAAATAGAAAGAGAATATGTTGAAGGCCGGGAGACCCGAGGTCATCGCCCACACATTCGGTGGTCTATCCTCGGGTAACGCCTATAACTACTTTATCCATTATGAGTTAAAATATTTTTCTAAATCGTGATTTATGATGGAACCATGAATTCCTACTTCATTTAATTAAATTTTTTACTAATCGTTCTTCAACTTTTCGAAAAAAGTCGCACACGTTATACTTGCTATTTGGTACCGGGGAGAGAAGTGTTCTTAAAGGAAGAACTCGATAAGTAAAGAACCTGTTCTTAAAGGTAATCTTATTAGAAATCAAGTGGAGTTCCTACGTTAATTGGAGAATTAAGAACGAATATGGAATAAGCTGGATGTTCTCGGAAATACTAACATATTAAAGGATGCTTTAAACAATAAATAGATAGCGTCCTTTTCCCTACAAAACTTAGCGAACATATGGGATTAGAGAGAGCTCATAGAACCTTACGACATTATACATTACTAAGGGAGTAGCACCTTTGTTTGATTTAGCGTACTACTGAGATATTCAACAATTTTTTCGATAACAACGTCTAGGTTTTCTGCGGAAACTATAGATACCTTAATATTGGATTCTTTAACCATTTCAGCAAGGTCCTTTTTATATTCTTTACAAACTATGATTTGAGGAATTTTCGTATCGAGATATAATGCAATAGCCTTTATCAGTTCAATTGTTACCTCACTTCTACAGAAATTAATCGCACATCTTTTATCACCCTCTTCTACTAAAATGTCGAGCTCATGTATTACCCCCGAAAAACCCTTAACCCTATGGTGTTCCCTTATCCTAAATTTCCTATCTAATAGCTTATTTACTAGAACCTCTCTTAACTTTTCTACGCCCAGTTTAGACACCTTAATTAAAGAGATTCTATTGCCGTTTCACCTAACGGTATTAAGTATTACCTTTGCATATTATTAATTTTTTCCACACTAGGTAAAAATGAGAATCTTACAACAACCCGAAGGCGGCTCAATAGAATTTAAGCATTGTTTAGTTAATGTCAGCAACACACGGATTCCTCATTTATTATTTCCTTCGGACCCTGCGGGTTTTATCATAACACATTCTGCTGTAAAAAGAGAGGTAGTGTTTATATTATTTCTTCTATTTTTCCTTCTTCCTTTAGAGGATAGTGACCTTATGACCTTAGCTACTTTATGTTCAAGCACATATTTTCCTATAACGAGGTTTTTTCCCTTCACAATTACGCTTGCTCTAAATTCTGATCTAAATTTTCTGCTAAGTTCTCTTACGTCTACGTTTCCATCTTCTATTGTAACTATAGTTTCCCAGTCTCCCTCATCATTTACCCTATATAGGCATGTAAATTGTGCCAAAACCAGCACCCACATCAGGAGAGCTATTAATTAATTTCTTAGGTGCTAATTAGGCTACACTATGTAGGGGTTTGTGATAATGTATAGTGGTTATTAGTTAAGTTCTTTTTCCCCATGAGATTTAGCTTTCTTTTTTAAGGTTTTTATGTGTTTATGTTACGACAACCATCTAAAATGAAGAAGGTAATACCATAAGAGAAGTTTTTAAATTGAACATACGGTTTAAAAAGGGCTCTTTTTCTAATTACTTCATAGCTACTTGGAGAAAAGTAGTTATGTCAGAGCAGGGTTCTTCCGCATATTTTCCACTCTCGGTCACTGGCGATCTCATCATTCTACAACTGTATATTTTGTAAGACCAAATTTTTATTTATATCTTAACCGAAATAATTTGTTAAGGTATGATGGGCTTTGAAATGGTTTATTGATGAAATTAGTGGTTATCGTTTAAATAAACAGGATCTTGAGAATGAAGTTTTAGCTAAAAAGAATGTTCTTAACGAAGCATACTATGTTGCTAACGAAATTGAAGGCGAAGTTAGTGTTAGAATTAAAAGGCTAGGGAAAGTATACATTGATGCCCTTATACTTTCAAATAGCATACTCATAAGGCTTATTAGAACACTTAAGGAAAACTACTATGAATCAGTCAGGGAAATACTGTATCTTGGAGAAGTAGAGGTACCGGAAAAGGTTATTCACAACCATGAACATAGTAGGGTTTTGGGGAAAGCCGAAGTTAAATGGTTTCCTAATGTTATCAAGAAATTGGGTGTAGGAGAAGAAGAAATAGAGCTATACAGTAAGAGGGTTGAAAATAATGTTGAGAGAATAGCTAAGGCGAAAGAACATGCAAAGGAAATTAATGGTGAAGTTTCAATAATTATTGAAGGAGGATCTGAAGAGGTTTTTGAAACATTAGTTATGAGAATGGTCGGTGTTCTAGCTACTCCATCAAGTAGCCTCTTCATATATTTCGCTGAAGAACACATTATTAACGACCATATCTTAAGTTACTTTTTCAAAATAGGGAGAATTATAGCTTATGAAATTACGTAGTTTTTAGCTTATTTCTTCTATGCTAGCTTTTATCCAAGGTGTTTGATTAAGCCACTCTTTAGGGTAGGCTAGTTCTATTTGCAATGTGTCTACTAACGGTACAGACTCTATAGTGTTAGAAACCGTTAAGTACGCAGCAAACGTGTCTCCATAAACTTCAACTAAGCTTTCATAACCTAAATTTATTATGTCTGTTCTATTCACATATTTCTCCAACGTCTTGTTAATGTTGGTGTATAGTGTAAGCTTTTCCCCTGAGTCAAGATTCACTATTGTAACACTATAACGTGACATGTTAAAAACCATGTTTAAAGGCTTTATTGGAGGTGTTTCATTAGCTTTAGTTAGCCTATACGTATTGTTTAAGTAGTTTGCTACTTGAATATTTAGCCAATTAGGATATAATGGAATACCTGTTTTAACATCAAAGACTTCTTTGGAATAAGCTAATGTCAAACTAACTGTTCCTATATTCGAACTAACGTTTACAACTATGTAGTCTTCTTTTTTGAGAGGAGGAGATATTTTTAAAACAAGCTTTCCATAGTATGAACCACCCTTTGTTGAACATAAAATGTAGAAACTATTTTCACCTAAAGCCCTATATTCTTGAGCATATGTTTTAGAAGAAACAATACTTACTGTTTTATTAGTTGATTGTAGAGTTTCTACGTTTGCTTGGGTTCTTACATTTCCTTGCGAGAACACGATGTAGGCTACGTATGCTGAAACCGTAGCTAACAATATTAGAGCTAATGTGAACATTTTAGCGTAGTTCATGATCGAACCAGCTGTTCTGTAGTAAGTATGGATATGGAATTATTAAGGTTATCCTTCATATAGCTTAGGCTGGCTAATCAAAATTTTTCCCTAACTTAATAAGGTGATATGACTTTTCCGCTATGGTCTTATATGGTTCAGCATGTTGTTTTACGATAAGGTTATAAGAAATTTACCTAACATTAATGTTAAATGAAATAAGGAAAAGTAGGTATTCAAGAAATTGCAGTTAGAACAAAAAGTGCTTATAGCTAAGGAGTTTTTCGAAAAACTTAACGAACCAGAGCTTAAGGTAATGTGGAACCTCCTACTCCTTAATGGATTCTTTGTAAACCATGCCGCACAAGTGGTTATCGAATTTTCACAGGACAGAATAATTTATGAAGGAGAAAACCTTGCAATATACTTCACCCTATCTCTTTCCGGCGACGTCCTTTTCGCATTGATAGATAGGGTTTCGCTAAACTATCTGGCAAATAGAGGGAAAAAAGACCTTAACTTTAAAAAGCTAAATAATAGATTTAAAAACCTATTATACACTAAAACTCCACTATCGGTAAGTAGACTTAGAAGATGGCATGGCCAAATATTCTACAATATTCTTAAGAAAGAAAATAGGTTGAACCTTTTAGAAACATTATGGTTTATTGAGAAAAGTAGAAACATTTACAAGTTAAAAGTGGACTTAGTTAAGGCTCCTCCGCTAGATTTTAGCATTAACGCTATTGCCGAAATAACTGATAGAAACTTTAAGTGTTTAGAAAAGTATCTAATAAGGAACATTTAGTATGTCTCTTAAATAGGTACGCTAAAGAAGAAAATAGAAACACATGATTCTCAAGTATTAGATGCATCAAATGTTGTAAATTAGATGTCCAAACAGTTCTAAGCAGTATTGAGCTATGGGTTAGGGGAAGATACTCTCCCGACACTCTTAGAAAATATTTTAGTTTAGAATTCTATTACACCTTTAAGAGAAAGAGATAATCAGGGAAATGTGTTTTCTTGAAAGATAGTGCCTGTCGAGCTCTGTGGCGTTGGACTCGACAAACACCCATGAGGTATGGGTGAAGCCAATGAACCCATACTGAGACACAACCTTGCTGTTGAAAGCGGGAAAACGCTATCTTTGTCACCACAATGTTATTTAGCCATAAGTTTTATGTTTCTGAGAGTATTAATAATTAATCTTAGTAGTGCTTGGTGGTAACTACTTCATAGTAGCTGGATGCTGAATACTGGATGTGTAGTAATATGAAGTCTAAGTGGTTTAGAAGCGAAGCTGTAATAGCAATTATTGATGATGTCATAATTGTTTTAGCGTTAGTAATTCTTGGCTTAGCTCTTCTCACATACTTTAGAATAATAACCCCTAAATTAGCTACTATTGCCGGGTTAGGTGCAATACTAATAACCATATTGTTAACTATACCTATAGTTAAGGTTCAAAAGAGGAAACCCATTATAGGGCCTGAGGCAATAATTGGGAAAACGGGTCTTGTAAAGTTCATTTCATCTAAAGGGGAGCTTGTAATTGAAATTGAAGGAGAATATTGGATTGCTAAAACCATAGACCCCGTTAAGCCAGGTGATACGGTAAGAGTAACTGATATGGAAGGTTTAAAGCTTAGGGTAAGAAAAGCATAAAATGCTCTACAATACTTCTCGTAAGTGAGTATTAAAGGATTCTGCTAAGGTCCGAGTATTTATGAAAGTAGTAGAAGTAGAGAATTTGAAGCTAACATACGATGGAGTTAGAAGGGTTCTAGATGATGTAAGTTTTGAAATTAGCAAGGGAGAATTTGTTGTTATCCTTGGTAAGCTAGGTTCAGGTAAAACCTCCCTTCTAAGGGTTCTCAGCGGTCTAATACCCCATATTTACCATGGTAAGGTGGAGGGTAAGGTAAGTGTTTGTGGAAAAAACATTGTCGAAATAGGTGCCGAAGGATTAGTGGGATGTGTAGGATTAGTTATTGACGACCCTTCTAAGCAAATATTTAACCTAACTGTTGAAGATGACGTAGCTTTCGGACCGCTAAACATGGGTTTAAGCGAAGAAGAAGTTTTAGAGAGAACAAGAGCAGCTATTGAAGCACTAGGTCTCGTAGGTTTGGAAAAGAGAAATCCGAAGGAATTAAGTGGAGGTCAGCAGCAAAGAGTTGCTTTAGCTGGAGTTTTTGCTCTAAGACCTAAACTACTATTACTTGATGAACCTATTTCTATGCTTGACCCTATAGGTAAAATGGAGGTACTCAGATCATTAAGGAAGCTCAATAGAGATTATGGTGTTTCATGTATTATTTCCGAATCGGGTAATGACCTTGAAGAAATAGTTGAAATCGCTTCGAGAATAATAGTGCTTGATAAAGGAAAAATAATTGCAGATGGCGGACCCGAAGACGTTCTTTCTAAAAACATTATTGAAAAACTGGATTTCGAAGAACCTTTCAGAATAAAGCTTTTCTCCAGAATAAGGAAAATGAGTATGAACTTAGAGGATATTGTGAAAAACACTTCAATAAGTGATGACCTTAGTTTATCTGAAACCACCATGTACGGTAAAAAAGAAGTTCTAAACGTAGAAAATGTAGAATACGCTTACCCTAACGGCGTACTTGCTCTTAAGGATATTTCACTAAACGTTTACGAAGGCGAAATGCTTGGAATAATAGGGCAAAACGGATCCGGAAAGACAACGTTAGCGTTGGTTATGGCGGGAGTACTGGTTCCCCAGAAAGGTAAAGTACATGTCTTCGGAAGAAGCATTACAGAGTACAGTTTAAAGGAAAGAATAAGGTTAGTTAACTATGTTTTTCAAAACCCTGACAATCAACTTTTCTCCGAAACAGTAGAGGAAGAAGTTGCTTTCGCCCTTAAAATGCTAAAATATCCTCCGAACATTATTTCACAGAAAGTTACTGAAGCTCTGAGAGTTTTTGGCTTGGAAAAATACCGTAAAAAACCTATTAGCGAGTTAACTAAAGATATTAAGGCACTAACTTCCATAGCAAGTGTTTACGTTTTAGAACCCAAAATTCTAATAGTTGATGAGCCAACTAATGGACTAGACTTTCCATCAACGCTTCGAATAATGAGAATTCTTAAGGAGCTAACTTTGAAAGGTAAATCAGTTATTGTCATATCCCATAACATGAAGTTAATACATAGATTCTGCGATAGATTAGTGGTTATTCATAATGGCCAAGTGTTTCAACAAGGCATTCCTAATGAAGTTTTTAAAAATGTTAGTGTTTTGAAGAAAATCTCTATAAAGCCCCCGCCTATTTTCGAAATAGCATATGAGCTTTCTGAGAAACTAAAAATAGATAGTGAAAAGGCAATGGCAGTTTTAAAAACAATAATTAGGGAAACGGAGGAATAGTCATATGCCGATGATTTTCGAATATGAGCCACGTGATACTTTTCTTCACAATTTAAACCCCATAGCTAAAGTCGTAATGCTAATATCGATATTCATAGTTCTCACAGTTTATTGGGATCCAAGATTCGTAATGGTTATTGCCTTAATTTCGGCATTAATATATGTTGTCTCTAAAACCCCTCCCAAATGGCTTATTATAATATTGCCTGTAACTATAGTAAGGTTTGTTGAATCATTGATTTTAGGTATGTCGCAAGCTCAAGGAGCATATTTCCACTATCTATCTCCGGAAATTGCAGGTAAAGTTATTGTGAAAATTGGGCCTATCACGGTAATTTATGGAGGAATTTTATGGACCATTTCCGATATTTTGAAAATCATATCAACAATTATGTTAACGTTTTCCTTCATATATACGACTTCTCTTAACGATATAGTTAAAATGCTTAGCTTTCTTAAAGTTCCGAGAAATCTAGTTTACGTTTTTGTTGTAGCGTTAAAGCTTGTACCCGACATTTTAAGGGAGATAAATACTACAATGATTGCTCAAAAACTTAGAGGGTGGGAACTTAGTTCGAAAAACCCTGCTAAGCTTATTAAGCAAGCTCTTCCACTAGCTTATCCATTCCTTAAGAAAACAATAGAGTATGTCGATACATTAACTATGGTTGCATATATTAGAGGATTTAGCGTATCCAGTAAAGTCGGGTTAAAATGGAAACCTAAATTCACCATTTTAGACTACATAGTTATTCTATTCTCCCTCAATGGAGCAGCTCTTTCACTTTACTATGCTTTAAAATACGGTATTGGCTTAATTTAGAAATGCTTCTACAAAGGCATCATATATTTTCCTAAAAACATCTAAATATTTACTATACTTAACGGTTTCTTCTCTACTTGGTGTAAAGTTTTTTCCGATTTCTACATTCCTTTTAACTGTAGTAGCTAGGTCCTCATTATTTAAATAACACATACCTATAAATGAAGCTCCTAAAGCTGATGACTCAATATTTTTCGGGATTTGAACTTCAGTGTTGAAAATGTTTGACACGAGCTTTGCTATTTCCTCTGAAACTAATCCTCCACTTAATCTTATTTTTCCGAGCGTTTTATCTGTACTGTTTAGGCTTAAGTAGAGTAGTGCTGTAGTTAGAATAGTTTTTAATGCTTCAGCATATGTGAAATTGTGTGATATATTTATTACTGAAATCGTTGTTCTATACGACATTCCCTTACGAATCATAGGTATTATTAATGAGAAGTAATCATTATTGACCTGTATGTTATTGTTTGTGCGAAAAACTTTCCTAGCAAATGATATAGCATGTCCTATGATTACCGAATCTATCCTTAATGATATGTTCCTTTTAAGCAAATAACCTATTACATTATGTTTATTCTTAGAGTTTCCATAAACTACGTTTAGAAGAGTAGCTGTATATCCTAAGTTTAAATTGCTACATCCTACATCTAAACATCCAACACCTATTAAGCTACATGTAGCATCTGTTGGAGCAACAATTACGCTTACTTCCCCTTTTAAACCCAATTTTTTAGAAAGACCTTTTCTAACATACCCTATGGGGTTCATGCAGTCATGTTCTTTTACAAAAATTTTTGAGTCTAATTCCTTGACGTATTTTCTTAACTTTTTCTCTCTTAGCTCCAATTTACCATATGTTGCTATGTTAGTGAATTTATACGCTACATATTCTTTTAACCCCAAAATCCATTTTATTTTCTTTACATTGTAATTGTTCACTACGCTTAGAAGCTTTATTTCGTGAAAGTTTAGTTGCGATTTTACACTTACATTGCCTACTTGTTTGTAGTAAGGCTCTATAATTTCTCTATTATCATATGTTTTCACGACGAAAGATGGTCCATGCGATGTTATTGTAATTGCCTTAACATTTGATCTTATTGATGCTGGTATTTCCATTATTTCGTTCAGTATTTTTATCCAAAGTTTTCTAGGAGATTGAATTTTAGAAATATTTCTTCTACTTAACCATAGCTGTTCCCCATAAGTTGTGATAGCTAATGTTTTGAGATTTACCGTCCCTATGTCTAATGATAATATGGTTTCTTTAGGCAACTACCGAGTTCCCCTTAAACACATGTTTTTCTCTAATAGAAAAGTTTAGATTTAAGCGTAAGTATCTTTACTTGGTGCTACATTATGTTGCCTACGAAAAAGCCGTTAGCTTATAGTATTATTGTTGGCTCTATAGTGTTAGGAATTATTGTGGTTTTAGCTTTTCAACCATGGGGTCCAGGGCTTGGCCCCAGTTTTTCTCCAGCACGAATAGCGTTAGCTTATGTGGACGCATTTTTAACGTTGTTTCTACCGGGAGTTATTGTCGCAATGCTTTTCGTTAAAGATGAAAGATTCAAAATGCCCTTAATAAGGGCTGGAAAAGCTAAGAAAACAGTGTTTTCAACATATATTTTAACTGCAGCAGCTGTTGTCGCAGCTGTTTATGCCGTGGGTGGGATTTTGACGGGGATAAACATAGACATACCAGCACTTATAACGGGCTTTACTGCCACATACTTTGGCCCTGCTGTTTCACTTATAGCGTGGTTTGTTGGTTTCTTTGTAAGATGGACTATTGGCGGTGCTCCATGGCTTAGAACAGCATTGCTCGTACCTACATTAGCTATGGTTGATGCAGGTACATGGGCTTTGGCATCCTACATATACTGGAGAATAGCTAGGGTTTCTTCTAAATACTCTGTAGTTAAGATAGCGTTAGGGATAATAGCTATGTTAGCTATTCACTTATACGGTTGGACAAGTGTTTACGCATGGGCTTTAAATCCTGCGCCAGCGGCAATAGCATATATTGCATTTGCGTTTTCTACGTGGTATCCGACATCGGTGGTGTTCATAATTCTCGGCGCATTAGTAGGTGAAGCTATGTACAGGAAAGCTAAAATTTAAAAAATGTTTTTAAAGACCTATTTTCCCTAACCTCTTAAGTGTTAAATATACTTTCTCAGGAGTTATCGGTAACGACGTTATTCTCGCCCCTATTGCGTGAGCTACAGCGTTAGCTATTGCCGGCGCAATACCGACTATGGATGGCTCCCCTAGTCCTTTTGCTCCGAAAGGTCCTCTTCTATAGCCTGCTTCAACCCATAGTGCAACTACTTCTTTGGGCGCATCCATTATTGTTGGTATGTAGTACGCATACAGGTTGGGATTAAGTACTCTACCGTTTTCGTCATGCACCAGCTCCTCCATTAGAGCATAGCCCATTCCCTGAATTGCTCCCCCTTCAGCATGTAGTTCTGCTCCAACCCTATTGATTACTTTGCCTATGTCGTAAACTGTCGTTATCCTATCTACAGTTACCTTACCTGTTTCCATATCCACAGTTACTTCAGCTACTATTGTTCCGAACGTGTATGTGAAGTATGGTTCACCATGTCCTGTTTCATCCTCCCAAACCGCTTTAGGTGCCCTATAATATCCAAATTCCTGTAGTGATACTCCTCTCCAGAAACATTCCTCTATAAGATCAACCCACCTAATTTTTCTTGATGGATCACTTCTACAGTAAACTTCTGGTGCATGTATTTCAACATCATCCGGGCTACACTTTAGCATATCAGCTGCTACTTGATTAAGCCTCTGCCTTAGCTTATAAGCTGCAACTAACGTTGCATTTCCACCCATAGCCGTGGATCTTGAAGCAACGGTTGGTCCGGCATCAGGTGTTGCTGAAGTATCCGGTTGTTCCACTCTAAAGTAGTCTGGTGATACACCTAGGATTTCCGCTGCTATCATGATTAATCCTTGTGTTGCCCCTTGCCCGAAGTCTGTAAGCCCTGTTCTAAAGGATATGCTTCCATCCCTGTTTATAATTAACGTTACTGAGCTGTAGTCTGCTCCTTCAGCGCCGATACTATTGCCGTGCCATAGTAAAGCTAAGCCTATACCTTTCCTTACAGTACCTGTTTGCTTAGCATATTCTGCTCTCTTACGATACCAATCTGTTGATTCAATAGCTTTCCTAATTGCTTCTTCAAGGCCTACTCCGTGATCTAGAAGTTGTCCATGTACCGTTCTATCACCATTTCTGAGAATATTCTTGAGTCTTAGCTCAGCAGGGTCCATTCCGAGTTCTTCAGCCAATTTGTCCATTTGTTGTTCTACAGCGAACGTTACCTGCGGATTTCCGAATCCCCTAAATGCTCCAGCATAAACATTGTTTGTATATACTGCTACACTCTCTGTATGTACGTGAGGTATCTTGTACGGACCCGTTGAGTGAACAGTAGCTCTCCAGAGAACAAACGGTCCTAACGAAGCATAAGCTCCTGTATCAAGAATTATTTCTGCTTCAACAGCTGTTAACGTTCCATCCCTTTTAGCTCCATGCTTATACCTAGCTATCATCGGATGTCTCTTACTATGTCCTATTATCGATTCCTCTCTCTTATGAATTACAAGAGCAGGTCTTCCAGTTAGTAATGCTGCTAAAGCTGCTTTAGCTCCTATCTCATTAACTACATCCTCTTTTCCTCCGAAACCCCCACCTATAGGTGGAACAACTATTCTTACTTTAGCAAACGGTAAATCTAGAACCCTAGATATTGCTCTCCTAGCTTCATGAGGACACTGTGTTGACGCTATAACCGTTACTCCGCCGTCAAGTTCAGGTATTGCTAAAGCAGCTTCCGTTTCTAAGTATGCATGTTCTTGAAATTGTGTTCTATATTCTCCTTCAACAATAACGTCTGCTTCCTTAAACCCCTTCCTAACATCACCCTTAAGTATTCTAAATCTCGCTATAACGTCCGAACCTCTTTCATCATGAATTAATGTATGTTCTTTCTCCTTCAAACCTCCGAAGCTAACAACATCTAATGGATTAGTTATTACAGGCAATGGTTCATAGTCTACATATACTTTCTCTGCAGCTTCCTCAGCAATGTAGGGATCCTCAGATACTACGAGCGCAATAGTGTCTCCAATATATCTTACCTTCTCATATGCTAGTAGTGGCTGATCCGGCAATACATATCCTACATCGTTCACTCCCGGAACATCCTTATACGTAATTACCTTAAGTACTCCGGGAACTTTTTCCGCTTCTGAAACATCTATTTTCCTTATTTTCGCGTGAGCGTACTTTGCCCTAACCGAGTAAACGTATGCTAGGTTTTTGAAGAAATATGCTTCATCAGCTGTGAATCTCGCTTTACCTAACATTTTAGCTATAGCATCCCATCTCTGAACATACTGACCTATTAACCAGAATTCCTTTTTCCTTTCAAACAATTCTTCTACTACTTTAACATATTCTGCACGTGGAGAGGCCATACATAGATCACCTCAAGATGGAACTGTTTTAAGATCAAAATAGATTTGTCCTTTCCTAATATATTCAGCCGCTAACTTAACTGCCTTAACAAATCTTAGGTAGCTACCGCATCTGCATAGGTTCCCTGAAAGAGCATATCTAATTTCATCCTCTGTTGGGTTCTGGTTCCTACTGAGCAAATAATATGCTGCCATTATTACTCCTGGGAAGCAGAATCCACATTGCATAGCGTAAGTGTCAAGTAGAGCCTTCTGTATTGCATGAAGCTTACCTTGAGGCGCAATACCTTCTAATGTGATTATCTTTTTGCCTCTAGCTTGAACCGCTAAGACAAGACATGAGGGAACAAGTTTTCCATCCACAATTATAGCGCATGTTCCACATTCTCCACGTCCACATCCTTCCTTAACGCTTAAGAACCCTAGCTTATATCTTAGCACATCAATTAATCTCTCATAAGGTTTAACATTAACTGTAAAGTCTTTCCCGTTAACGTTAAGTGTTACTGCTACTTCGGGGTACTCTTGAGATTGAGTTTGAGCCATAACTTACACACCCCCTTCTATACGGGATTTTGCTTTAAGAAGAGCCCTCTTCATCATAACCTTTGACATGTCAAGCCTATATTCCGCTGAAGCTCTGAAGTCGCTTTTTCTCTTCATTTCTTCAGGTAGAACTTCATTGTATGCTTGCCTAATAACCTCTAAGCTGAATTCTTTTCCTTTAAGAAAGTCTTCTGTTTTCCTAGCTCTTCCAGGAACTCTTCCGGCAACTCTGTCGAAAGCTAACCTAGCGTCTTCAATCACGTTGTTTTCTAATTGCAGGTACGTCGCACATGTAACATAACCTATAATTATCATTTCCCTCCTATCGAACTTCATGAATGCTGTTGAAGAGTTTTCAGGTAGTTCATTAAATAATACTTCGTATATGATCTCGTTAGGTTCTTTAGCTAAAGTTCTCTTATCAACAATAAGTTTCTCCAATGGAATTACTCTCTCTCCTTTAACGCTAACGAGTTTCACTTGAGCATTTAAAACGTGAAGTAACGTCACATAGTCTGATGCTGAAACAGCAACGCCAATATTCCCACCTATTGTAGCTAACGCTTTAAGTATTGGTGATGCGAATTTCGCTGAAACATCAGCGAAGCCTAGGTATCTTCTATCTTTAACTAGAAATGATTCATCAAGTTCTGCGACAGACGTTAATGCGCCAATTGCTATTTTACCGTTAAATCTCTTAACATAAGATAGCTGGCTTTTAAGCCCTGATAAGTCAACTAGAACTTTCGGCTTAAGTTTACCCTCCCTTATCTGTATTAGGACATCTGTTCCCCCAGCTATCGGTATAGAGTCTGGCGCGTTTTTGTCGAGATACTCTAGGGCGTCGTCAAGATCCTTAGGAATGTACACGTTAAAGCGTGGGATACTACATCATCCTCCAAGAAAGTTCTCGCATTAAACTATGGAGGATTTTTATTTAAGAATTTCTATGGAGCATTAATATGTTAATTTAGGCTAATTCGGCCATTAATTGTTTAAACAAATACTATTCCTTTGATAATGATACGT
>Ga0105154_1000392_pt1 | contig 19408 bp, 24 predicted proteins | sample SSWtaG_FD_89672 | JGI IMG/M metagenome (GOLD analysis project Ga0105154, IMG submission 89672) | Hot spring microbial communities from Sandy's Spring West, USA to study Microbial Dark Matter (Phase II) - SSWsed_matched | ecosystem: Environmental > Aquatic > Thermal springs > Hot (42-90C) >... | reverse complement strand
CACCATTATGATGTTTACTAAAATATAGTGTAGAATACGTGTTTGAATAATGTTATGTTCAAAACTGTTTAGAAATACTAAGCTACTGTGAAGTTTTATTATTTACGTTTCTTTTCTGTTGTTACGAATTCCGTATAGCCACACTTACCACAATGCCATCTCTCAACAGGTTTTAAATGATGTGCCATAATGCTTCCGCATCTAGGACATATCTTATTTTTAAGCCTTATAGTTCCTTTCTCATAATCGTATTCGTATAGTTTATAAACATGCGCCATTATGATTACTCACCTTCCTTCTTCTTTTCAGGCTGGTTTCTACGAATAACATATGATGGTTCAAACTTTTTGGCTCTTTCAGGTGATGAATAAACATGTATTATTGTTTCTGATTCTGAAATTCCAAATTTTGTTACAACTTTTCTAACATATATTTGGTCTATTGCAATGTTTAGTGCTTTAGCTACTGCTTCTCTAATGACATATCTTTTAGGGGTACCTTTACCCATATGGTATATTATTCCTTTGATTTCCCTCCTCTCTATTAGCGGATTCCATCTATCTTCAACAATCACCATTTCGTATTCATCACTTATTTTGATTGTTTTCACGTTTCCAACATTTATTAGCGACATGGCTTATTACCACTTCAGTCTTTCTACAGTACTATCAATAGCCTCGACTTTTTAAAGGTATGAGATATACTTATACTTTCTGCTTATTAACAGTTAGAAAACAGTTCTCTGAAGTTTCCTTCAAATTTCGAAAGGATTTCTGCAACTATTTTTTTAGAGTCCTCATTGACATGTATTGATACAATACCTACTCCAGGTTGCCCGTAAAACACAAAGGAGCTTAAAGGAGCTTCCATGACCGATGGTAGAACAGCTAAATCCTCCTCACCATTAATGCATATGAGTGCTTTAATGTCCATTCTAAGAACGCTTCTAATAAGGCACCATAGTTCTTCAGTTAATGTTCCAGGAGGATTAATTACATCGGAACAGATGTTGTAGAATACGAAGTAATTGTAGGGGAAAACTATTTTCCTTCTAAAACTTCTCTTATCAACAACTGAAACGTCAGGAAAAATGGAGTTCATAAGGAAATTTTGCGTTACTATATCACCTACGGTAATTATTTTGGGTGGTGAATACTTTTTCAAAATATCTGTTACTTTATCAACAATTTTATCGGGAGTGTAAGCTAACAGTTCACCTAATGGTTCTTTAAGTTTCCTCCTTAAGAAATCAGGTAGTTTTACGTATTTTCCCAAAACTACCTTACCTTAATAGCGTACATGTGAGGCTTATTTTTATTTATGAACTTAGCTGTCTTAGATTCCCTAGATATGATAATAACCATTCCTTCCCAATCTTCACTGAACTCCCTAGAACTACAAACTGGACACTGTAATTCCTCGTGAGGAACTAGTGCTCCACACTTCTTACATGCTTTAAATGGTTTTCCTCTCCTATATGACATAGCGTTTCCCTCCCTATTATCTCATTTCTTCTTTGACTTCTTCTTTTCCTCCTTCTTACCGTAGATTCTTTCGAGATCCTCACGTATCCACTCAAGCTTTCCTAAGAATGGTTGTCTCATCGTAGCACCTATTCTCATAACTTTATTCGATAGTGATGCGCTTACAGCAATTATTCTGATCCTTACTAGATCTCCTTTTTCAAGAATTTTCTTAGTTTCCTTACCTATGAGTGCGCCTCTTCTACTATCATACATTAGTACGTCATCTAGGATCTGTGACTTATGCGTTAAAGCATCTAGTGGGCCTAAGTTTACGAAGGCTCCGAAATCCGTTATTTCAACAACTTCCCCTTCAACAACCTCCTTTATTAGGGGCTTAAACGTTAACATGCTGAATTCAGCATCATGATATGTTGCTCCATCACCATGAATTATTGTTCCCTCTTCAGAAACATTGATGTCGAAAACGGCAAGTACGAGACCTAACTCCTTATCTATTGTTCCCTCATATTTTTCCCTTAACGAAATAAGTGCTGCTTCCTTAAGTGGCCTATCAAACATTTCGGGGGGGATTCTGACAATGTCGTAAACTCTGTAAACGTAGAACATTGCTAAAGCACCTACACTACTAAGTTATGTGCAAAGGTAACTTAGTAGGTACAGTTATATAAAAATGATTTCAGTCGAAAACTCCTTCAACAATAACTTTTCTCTTCTTAATGTTTAACCTAGCAGTAGGGATTCTGAGAAGCCTAGCTCTCCTACGAAGCTCTTTATCGTTAGTTAGGAGAATAGCGTTATAATCTATGGCTACTGAGAGTAGGGCATCATCAACCTTAGAGTATTGCTTACTTACAGGAACTATTTTGGACTTATTGATTACAGTCTTAAGCACAAGTTCGGCCTCTCTTCTCTCAACAGATCTACCTTTACTTCTTAGGTTTTCAAGTTCTTTAACAACAACTTCAGGTACTATTATTTCGAATTTAGCTACTAATACGTCAGCTAATTTTTCAAATAAGTCAATATTGTTCCTTACGGATTGAAGTAAAATGTTCGTATCGACAACAACTCTGTACTTCAGTATTTTAGCACTCCCCAGCCTATTAGCCTCCACCTTCCCATAACCTGCCTACTAATAGCTACTTTAGCTTTTTTAAAAGCAACAATAGGTTTACCCAACGCTATTTCCAAGATGTCTTTCGTTACGTTCTTCACTACCCCCCATGAAATCATCGTTCCTACGGTTAACATAAGCTTCTCCCTAGGTCTAATTGGCGTTACCTTCATCATTTCCTTCATACCTACAACTCTCTCTAAAGTATTATACTCTAAAGTTATTTCCCAAAGTATTGGAGGTAATTGCTCAGGTTTTCCAACAACATTACCTACTAAGTTATCGTTCTTGGTTAATGCCGGGTCAAGTTCTGTTCCTATAGCTACAAGACCTCCTGGAAATGCCTCCTTTACCTCTAAGTTTCCAAATCTAAGACTTACAACAGTTGTTTCTATTGGCTGATAATCTATCTTGCCTCTTTCAACTTCCACACGAACACCGGGTCTAATCTCTATCTTATCTCCGACTCTTATCACTCCTTGAATAATGCTTCCGCCTAAAACTCCTCCTACAAGTTTTTCAGGAGGAGTTCCAGGCCTATTTACGTCAAAGCTTCTAGCAACATACATTAGCGGTGGTTTTGTTAGGTCACGTTGTGGAGTAGGTATTGTTTCATGAATTGCCTTCATAACTAGGTCAATGTTTATTTTGTGTAGTGCACTTACGGGGATTATCGGTGCATCTTCAGCCCATGTTCCTTTAACGAACTCTTTAATTTCCCTGTAGTTTTTCAATGCTTGCTCCTTAGAAACAACATCTATCTTATTCTGGACAATTACTAGGTTCCTTATACCTACAATGTCGAGTGCTGCGAAATGCTCTCTAGTTTGAGGCTGAGGGCAGGGCTCATTAGCCGCTATCACAAGTATTGCTCCGTCCATTAACGTTGCTCCAGCAAGCATAGTAGCCATTAAAACCTCATGGCCTGGGGCATCAACGTAGGAAACCCTCCTTAGAAGAACGCTTTCACAGCTGCACTTAGGACATTGAGGCTCTGTTGTCCAAGCCTCAGGCTCGGAGCAGCATTGGCATTTAGCTATGTTTCCGTCAGCGTAGCCTAGCTTTATAGTCATACCTCTCCTAAGCTCCTCACTATAGGTGGCAGTCCACTTACCCGTTAATGCTTGGACGAGAGTTGTTTTACCATGGTCTACGTGACCGACTACTCCAATGTTTACTTCGGGTTGCTTAATTTCCCATGGCATTTTAGCTTAACAGCCTCCGCTACGGGAAAGATTGTTCTTTAAGGAGAAAAATTTACTTTTCAAGTTTCTTAAGCTCTTCTTCGGTAAGTATTTTGACGTTTATTTGAACAATATCCTCAGTTATAGTGTTTCCGCGAACCATTTTCCTTCTTCTCTCACCCTTCTCTCTAGGATGAAAACCTGGTGGCCCTGAGAGAAGAGCTCTTTTCTTAACACCGCCTGAAATATCGGGTCTCATGGGGAATCCCGAACTATCGCTACCACCGCGGATCTGCAGTTTCTTACCCTTAAGCTCATCAGAAATTACTGAACCTTCAATAATGTCGCCTATTTTTAACCCGATTAGCCTATAAGCTGCTTTATCCTTTACAACATATGTTTTAGCTTTACCAGTTGTCGGATCCGAAACAACAACCTTAAACTCTGGCATATCCCTAAACCACCATACCTCACTATCGCAGAAGAGTAAAAACACATTCAAAATATAAACTTTCCCAATACGAACACTTAATCTCCAATTTCACAATAGTGGATTCTTAAAATACTAATAAGCACCCTCAAACCTCCTCCATTAATCACTAGAATATGTGAGGCGAACCCCTATGTCCTTACAATGCCAAAACAGGCTGTTTAGGTTTTCATACGCATTTACTTTGGTTTGGATATGAATCACTAAAGGTCTATTTCCTGTTGGTGTCTCCGTGTTTCCGAAATCCATGGGGCGATAAACCTTTAGGCGACTAGAGGGGGACTACTGTGGTGAGGGGCTCGGGAGATCGTTGAGAAGTAAATGGTGGGAAATTTCGAAACAAGCAATCATGAAAGATAATGAACCACCATCTACCGAGAAACGGTTTATAGTAGGAGCCCTAGTAGCACTACTTAGGAAGTAAGGGATGCAAAGCTGTTTCTAGGTTTTCAAGGTTTATAAGCGTTATTGACATATAGTATATGTGTCCGCTGAGATGAAACTGTGCTTCGCTAATGACTCTGGCTCCCTATAGAACGAGGCTGGAGCCGCAAGGCGGGGCACAGGCATGCACCGTAATGAACTGGCCTATGGATACCTAGAAAAACCGTAGACGGGGAACGGTTTCAGAAACGCCACTAAACTTTCACCTAACTTAGAAAGCAGGTTCAACAATGAGCTTTTAAAGGCTTCGTTGTGAAAGCTATTTGCCATATAGTATTGAATACGTTTAAAACCGCTGTTACACATTAATGATTGGAGTGGTTCAATATGGGTATTGAAGATAGGAAGTTAAGGCAACCTATTGTTGTTGTTCTTGGCCACGTAGATCACGGTAAATGCTTATACCCTGGTGAATACGTGTTTTTAGGAGACGGTAGATTTGTTCAAATTAGGAATTTGTTTAACGAGAGATGTGGAATCGATAAAGATGGTAGTTATGAGAGAATTAAAAGAAGAATACCTGTTTACTCTTGCACTAAAGACTTAAACATAGAAATTAGGGAAACAGAGCATGTGTGGAGGGTAAAGTATGACGGATTTATTTATGAAATAACACTTGCTGATGGCAGCTCCGTTAAGGTAACACCAGAACACCCATTCCTAACACTCGAAGGCTGGAAACGAGCTGATGAAATAAGAGTAGGCGACTATGTAGCAGTTCCGATAAAAGTGCCTTTCAAGAGTTCTTTTGAGAAGTTAAAGGCCTACGTTCTTGAAAAACTAATTTATGAGAAAACATCGATGTTTAAACTTAAAGAGGACCTTTTAAAGAAGATAAAAATTTCTACTTACGATCCAAGCTACTACAGGTTTTACAATAATAAGCTTAGGGGAGAAGACATACTCAAAATAATCCGAGAATTTAATATAAGTAAAAAAGAGGTCTTCGCTAACATAACATCATTAACTTTTTCCAGCAGAAAAAGAAGAGCAGGACACCCACAGAAATGGATAAAGCTCCCTAAAACTAGGACAGCATGGAAGAAAATATTCTATATAGCTGGCTTAATGTTTGGCGACGGGACTTCAGGTTTTGGGGGGCTAATAACAGCGAATTCTAAAATATTAGAGCTTTTTACAAAATATCTTTCAATATTAAAAGCTTCGGTTCATACATTACGCAACAGTAATGTTTACGAAGTAAGAGTTATCGGCGGTAGAGCTGTAAGGAGATTCTTTATAATACTCTTTAACTATCCGTTAAGGAGAAAAGCAAGAAGCATAGTACTTCCTGAAATAGTTCAAATAGCCCCATTAGATCTTGCGACAGAGTTTATTAAAGGCTACTTTGATGCAGACGCCACCGTTGATTTGAGACGGAAACGTATAGAAGTTGTTTCGGCATCTCCACTATTTCTAAAACAAATGAAATGGCTACTGCTAAGATATGGAATTACATCGAAATATACCGAATACAAGAAGAACGGTAGAACATACGGATACCTATATATTAAGGGTAAAAGGAACCTTGAGCTATTTATGAAAAACATAGGTTTTAACGATCACGTAAAGATGAACAAACTTAGTGAAATGGTTAAGAATAGAGCAAGAGATGACATAGTGATAGAGAGAGTACCTTTAGACAGAGAAGGTTTAAGGAAACTTCAATTATGTTTTGGTTTTTCAGCTACTGAAGCCGGAATATCTTACTTAAGAAAATACGAGAATGATTCTGAGAAAATGACTCTTAGAACATGGAAGAAATTTATCAACAATATTAAGGCGAAGCTTTCAGAACCTCAATTTGAAAGTAAGCTAAAAAAGAAAATTCTAGTGTTAAAGGGTCAGTTAAAGGACACAAATATTTTAGAATTTCTCAAAGCAGACGGGTTTCTGGATTCTAAAGGAAAAATAACGAAATTAGGAATAGATGTTCTTAAAGTTTGGGGGAATAAGGAATATAAAGAAATATCTATCCCTAACTTTAAGAGCGCATCGTTTGTAAAAGTAATTAGTATTAAGAAAACTCCCTACAAAGGATACCTATATGATTTAAGTGTTTCTGAAACACAGAATTTCATAGCTAATGGAGTAGTAGTACATAATACCACACTTCTTGATAAGATTAGAGGTACTACTGTTGCTAAGAAGGAACCGGGTGAAATAACTCAGCATGTCGGTGCTAGCATTGTTCCTACGTATGTTATTGAGAAGATATGTGAACCTTTACGTAAAATGTTCCCCATTAAGCTTAAGATTCCTGGGCTACTTTTCATAGATACTCCAGGTCATGAGCTTTTCTCCAACCTTAGAAGAAGGGGAGGTAGTGTTGCTGATTTCGCAATCTTAGTTGTTGATATTACTGAGGGATTTAAAGATCAAACATACGAGAGCATCGATATTCTTAAGCAGAGAAAGGTTCCCTTCCTAATAGCTGCCAATAAGATAGACAAAATTCCTGCATGGAAACCTAACCCTGATGAACCTTTCCTCATAACCTTTAGGAAGCAAAGTGGAAGTGTTAGAGCTAGGCTTGAAGAGCTAATATATAGGATTATAGGTGAAATGTACAAGTTAGGGTTTAGAGCTGATAGATTCGATAGGATAAAGGATTTTACGAAGACAGTAGCTATAGTTCCAGTATCTGCTAAGACAGGTGAAGGAATACCTGAGTTATTAGCGGTACTAGCAGGACTAACGCAGCAGTACATGGCTAAAAGACTTATTTACGCCAAAGGACCAGCTAAAGGGGTCGTATTAGAGGTTAAGGAGGAACCTGGACTTGGATCAACAATTGACGTAATAGTATATGATGGTATTTTGAAGAAGGGGGACGTAATAGTTGTTGGAGGAAAGTACGAACCCATAGTTACGAAGATAAGAGCTCTCCTAATGCCTAAGCCTCTTCAGGAAATACGTGCTCCTGAAGAAAAATTCATGCAAGTAGACTATGTTGTTGCAGCTGCTGGAGTAAAAATATCAGCACCGAATCTTGAAGACGCATTAGCTGGTTCACCCATGTTTGTAGTAGAGGATTCTTCAAAAACAGAGGAGTATAAGAAGAAGGTTGCCGAAGAAGTTGCGAACATACGTATTTCAAGAGATGTAGTAGGTGTTGTCGTTAAAGCGGATACGTTAGGCACTTTAGAAGCATTAGTTGAAGCTCTAAAGAGAAACAATGTTCCCGTAAGATTAGCTGATGTAGGGCCAGTAAGTAAGAGAGACATTGTTGAAGCAACGACTTCTCTTAAAAAGAATAAATACTATGGCGTAGTGTTGGCATTTAATGTTAAACTCCTCCCTGATGTTGAAGAAGAAGCTTCAAAGGAAGGTGTTAAAATATTCAAGCACAACGTAATTTACAGGCTAATAGAGGAATATCTTGAATGGATAACTAGGGAGAAGGAAAAGGAGAAGCTAGCTGAACTTCAGAAGCTAATAAGACCAGGTAAAATAAGGATAATACCTGGATATGTTTTTAGGAGAAGCGATCCAGCAATTGTTGGAATAGAGATTCTAGGTGGCAAAATAAGACCAGGATATCCACTAATAAGATCCGTTGATGGTAAAAGGGTTGGAGAAATACTTCAAATCCAAGACAAAGGGAAGCCTATAGGGGAAGCTAGTGTTGGACAAGCAGTAGCTATTTCAATAAAGGGAAGAGTGATGGTTGGCAGACAAATTAATGAGGGAGACATACTTTACACAGACATCCCTGAGAAACACGTTGAACTCTGGATTAAAAAGTACAAATCAGAACTTAGCGATGACGAACTAATGGTTCTTAAGGAAATAGTTAAGGTTAAAAGGAAAACTAATCCATCATTTGCAGCTATGGCTTTCCTCTAATATGAAACAACTTCGTCCTTACTGAAAACAATCCACATTTCTCTTTCAGCAGATTCAACACTATCAGCAGCGTGAATAATGTTTTCTTGAACAGACAATGCAAAATCCCCTCTGATAGTTCCTGGCGGAGCTATTCTTCCATCAGTTGGTCCAATTAGTGTTCTCATAACGCTAACTGCATCCTCACCCTCAATAATCATTGCAACAACTGGTCCTGAAGTAACGAACTCTATTAGGCTTTCAAAAAACGGCTTACCTCTATGGACCGAATATAGTTCTTCAGCTTTTTCCCTTGAAAGCGTTAGCATTTTCAGAGCAACTATTCGAAGACCCTTATTCTCAATTCTCCTAATAATTTCCCCAATAAGACCTCTTCTAACACCATCAGGTTTTATCATAACATATGTTCTCTGCTTAACCATAATCTATCATCACCTACGTTGACGCCAATTAAGTTTTAACGTGTTTTAAAGTCCACTTATATTTTCTAGGGTTTCGTCCAAGCTTTAACATGTTCTTAAAACATTTTCTAGAGCAAAACCAAAATATTGTTCCATCATTTTTAACGTACATAATACCTGTCCCGGGCTCAACTGTTCTTCCGCAGAATGAACATGTCCTATACTTTACCATCCCCTAAGCACCTTGGTCTTTGCTTTAACCGGGGATTTTTCGGTGGAAACATATTTAAAACTCTTTCTACTACAATCACCGTATGAGTAAAATAAAGTCCATGGTGTAAGCAAGTATGAGTTCCCAGAAAACAAAGTCAATAATTGAAGAGTTAGGCTACCCGGCGGAGGTAATTCAAATAGTTGGTAGAACCGGTGTAACTGGTGAAGTAATTCAGGTTAGAGTTAGAATTTTGGAGGGAAGAGATAAGGGGAGAATACTTACAAGAAACGTTAAAGGACCTGTAAGACTTGGCGACATATTAATTCTTAGAGAAACTGAAAGAGAAGCTAGAAAACTCTCTGGAAAGTAAAAAATAGGGTTTTTACATTATTCGTAACTTTGTTTATATTAGAAACACTACTTCGCTGATTTAGCTTTTATTTCGTTAACCTTAGCTATGATTTCCTCAACAAGATCCTTAGCTGCGCCGGGGTCGATAATGCTTGCACTTGCAGCGGCAACTTCTATTCCTGCTGCTTCACCTAGTTTCTTCTTACTTGGAACATATACGTAGGGTATTTTCTTTTCCTCACAAAGTAAAGGTAGGTGTGCTACTATTTCTGGAGGATCTACGTCTTCAGCTATTAGCACTAGTTTAGCTAAGCCTCTTTCAACAGCCTTTGTTGTTTCATTTGTTCCCTTCTTTATTTTACCACCTGTTTCCCTAGCCTTCCTTACTGCTTCATAAGCTTTTTCAGCCAGTTCTGGTGGAACTTCGAACCTAACATAGAACGGTTTGGACATGATTACTCATCCTCCTCCCTTCATGAGTCGTCGTTCATCAAGCATATATTGTTTTAAACCAGTATATAAAGGTAGGGCTAGCCTCCTCCCCGCCCTGAAGGGTGGGGGCTCATTAGTTCCCCGCATCTATTCGGAAATACGTTTGTCATTTGCGGAGCAGTCGGGCGGGGTTAGAGGCCACCTCATCTTGGATAGAGCTTTCTTCCGATCACCAACTGCCAGCTGAATAACAAACAACATATAAGCTTAACTCTCCATCTCCACCCTAAAAAGCAAGACTTCCGGTTGTAAATGATTACTCATGAGTAAAGTACACTACATATTTGCCATTGTCTATTCTATCTACTCTTACGAAACCGAACCTGTAGAACTGTAGTATAGTGTTTTCATGGAATTTCTCGATTGCCTTCTCAGCTAAACCTTCAGTTAGAACTAGTTTGTCACCTATAGGTTTTTTCACCATAACACTTACGTTTTCATGAGCAGGAACCCACTGAATAATGGGGGCACCTCTTTTCCTAGCTTCGTTAAGAGAAGTTCCAGCAAATTTAGCTAATACAGATTTTTCATTTACGTCTAAGATTTCGATATTGAAAAGTTCTAGGAGTCTGAGAAAGCTTCCCGGCTTAAGATCTCTAAAATCCCTTTGCGAGATAAAGACTTCAACTTTACCATTTTTGCCCTTAAGAACTATTTTTCTAGAACCAAGCTCTTTATTGTCTGGATGGAAAGATATTGTTGTTTCATAGTTTTCTATTCCTTCAATAATGACTTTCACAGGTTTTTCAACGAAAAGTATTCGAGGAGATTTTGGATCCACGATTTTCCTATTAATGGCTGCAAGATTCTCCATGGAAATTATTGCTTCAGAAGCTTTCACACCAACATCGACCATTAAGGCTCTTATTGCTTCAGCTGTAAACCCTCTTCTCCTAAGGGCAGCCAATGTTCCCAATCTTGGATCATCTACTCCCCCAAATTCACCCCTTTCGATCTTCGACCTTATAAGCGACTTACTCAGAATGAAACCTTTAAGCTTAAGTCTTCCGAAATGAATTGTTTCAGGATATTCCCATTTAAAATAGTTATATAGAAACCTTTGCTTAACCGTGTTGGTCATATGCTCTTTTGCTCTTAAAATGTGCGTTACTCCTAAAACGTGGTCATCTATTGCTGACGCAAAATTATATGTTGGCCAAACAATGTACTTGCTACCTACAATGGGATGAGGGTTCTTAGAAGTATCAATTATTCTGAAAGCAACCCAATCTCTAACTGAAGGATCAGGGTGTTTAAGATCCGTTTTAACTCTTAAAACAGCCTCTCCTTCTCCAAAATGTCCTTCAAGCATTTTATTCCAAAGTTCAAGATTTTCTTCAACACTTTGATCTCTATGAGGACAGGGCCTCATAGAATCTCTATATTGCCTAAATTCATCCGCAGAACATGTATCAACATAGGCTCCGCCTAATTTAATAAGTTTTTCAGCATAAGAGTAAAACAGTTCTAATCTCTTCGACTGAATATATTCTTCATCCCATTTAATACCTAACCATTTCAGATCCTCCTTGATTAGTTCGTAAGCTTCAGGCATGGGCTTCTTAACTTTAGGGTCTGTATCATCGAATCTTAAAATAAATTTTCCACCATACATTCTAGCGTATTCGTAACTTAGAACTGCTGGTCGAGCATTACCTAAGTGTAGAACAAAGTCGGGATTAGGGGCAAATCTAGTAACAACTTTCCCATATTTCTCAACATTCGGTAGGGGTGGTAACTTCTTTTTCTCTTTAACAACTTTCTTAACCACTAACTCCGGATATTTTTCTTGCAAAATTCTTTTCTGCTCATCGATACTCATACTATTTACTTCGTCAATAACTTCTTTAATTAGAGGTATTATTTCCCTAATTATCCTGCGTACTTCCGGTTTTTCAGCAATAACCTTACTTATAACAGCCTTTAACTCAGCTTTTCCATCATGAAGTACCGCATTTTGTAAAGCATATTTTAAAGCCAGCTCTCTTATTTCCTTAACACTCGATAATGTTGATTTCTCTGACATTTTTTTCACCTACGAGAACAACAATGTAATGCTGTGTTTCCTCAAAAACTGTGCCTATGTAAGCAACTATTCCTTCACCATTACTTATAATGTTTCTAACTTCAAATTTTCCGGTAATTTGATATCCTATTATGTCTCCTTCCTTAACTTTATCTCCTTCCTCAATAGCTAAAAATATTTTAAGTCCTACAATATCTAAGAATTGTATGTTGGATCCTTTCTCAATAAGGATGTAAGTGTTTTTCTTAGGAATATAAACTATAAATGACCTGGTTATTTCAGCTTTCTCTAAATCAACTATGTCTTCGTAGGCTGTTTCATAGGGTTTAGAAACGAATAATCTTTTCATAATATTTTCTTTAAACATCCCTTCCCTAAACTTTACTAAGCAAAATGTCCCATCAGGTTTCTCAAAAACCACCTTTAATTCAGGAGCTACTCTATCTTTACGTTCTTCAACATAAATTTGAGGATATATGTATGGGTTTCTTTCTTTCATTCCTAAAACCGTATAGCTATTTTATCCTCTTAATAACGTATTCAGCAAGTTCTTTAAGCATTTCCTTAGCCTCAAAATCCTCCGTAGATATCGTGTCAAGAATGTTTAGTGCTTCATTAGAAAACCTTATAGCATACTTCCTAGCATAATCTATTGCCCCAAGATTTTCAAGCAATTCAACTATTTCAGAAATATCCTTCTTACTAATACTTCTATTACCTAAGGCGTCAAGGATTCTTTCCTTTTCGCTTCGAGAAGCTTTCTTTAAAGCATAAATTATTATTAATGTTTTCTTGCCTTCTCTAATGTCGCTCCCAATAGGTTTACCTACTTTTTCCTCTTCACCAACTACGCCTAAAATGTCGTCTTGTATTTGAAAAGCCAAACCCGTTTTCTTACCGTATTCTGCTAAAGCTTTAACAATGTTTTCTGAAGCATTAGCAACAATAGCCCCTATTTTTGTTGACGCTTCGAAAAGAACTGCTGTTTTCTTATATATCATTTCAAAATATTCTCCCTCCGAAACATCGGTTCTCTCCTCAAATGACATGTCCATTGCTTGTCCTTCAGCTATAGTTGACGCTGTTTTAGCTAAGATTTCAGCTGATTTAACAATTCTATCGTAACCTACATTCCTAGTAGTAAGCTTTAGGAGAGCTTCAAAAGCTTTAGAAAATAGTAAGTCGCCAGCTATTATTGCTACGGGAATACCCCAAATTTTATGTACTGTTGGAACACCTCTCCTAAATTCATCCATATCCATAACGTCATCATGAACTAATGTGAAATTGTGAAGTATTTCAATAGCAGCAGCTGCTGGAATAGCTACTTCTTCCCTACCGCCTGCAAACCGTGTCGAAAGAATTAGAAGTGCTGGTCTTAATCTTTTACCTCCAGCCCTTATCAAATGTGTTGATGCTTGATAGAGATTTTCAGGTTCTCCTACTAAAACTTCCTCTAATATGAATTTATCTACTTCTTTAGCTATTTTCTTAGAGTACTCTAACAGTTTAGAGTGACTCATGACTTATGCGACCTCATATCATTTCAAAGGTAAACATATGGTTTAGAACTTAAACTATACCGTTCTTAATCTAAACTTTTCTAAATACTCTTTAATGCTTATGCCTCTTTGAATAAGCCATTCTCTAGTTTTTCCAGTAATGACCAATTTTGCTCTTCTAAGATCGCTTATGTTTCTCGAACCAGTTAGCACCATAGCAATATGAAGTTCTTCTATAAGTATTTTGAAAAATAACTCTAATTTTTCAAAACCCTTTACGGCCTCTTTTAACGCTGGTAACGCTATTCCGGCTACATTAGCTCCTAAAGCTAGTACTTTAGCAACATCTATTCCCGACCTTACACCGCCACTACCTATAATTTCTAAATTAGGTGCAGCAAGTCTTGCTTCAATTATGGATACTACTGTAGGAATACCCCAATCCCAAAATTCTTTAGCAACACGTTCTCTGAAGAAATCACCTTTCCTCATAGCTCTATACATTTCAACAGCGGACCAACTTGTACCTCCGAGACCTGAAACATCTATTGCTTTAACATCTGTTTCTTCAGCTATTTTCTTAGCGGCTTCGAATCCTATGCCTGCCCCTGTTTCCTTAGCAATAACAGGTACTGGTAGTTCCTTAGAAATTTCCGCAATTCTCTTGATAATTCCTTTAAATTCCCTATCACCTTCTATTTGAACACATTCTTGCAGAGGGTTTAGATGGATAGCTAGAGCATCAGCGTTTACCATGTCTACAGCTTTCATAAGCTTATCTATACTGTACTTTTTCGCTTGAACAAAACCTATGTTTGCTATTTTAAGAGCCGTAGGAGCATATTCTTTAACAACAGAAAAAGTGTATTCCAAAGAGGGATTATCTAAAGCAACTCTTTGAGAACCCACACCTATTCCTAATCCTAGCTTTTCCGCTACTTTAGCTAATGCTTTGTTTATTTCATATGTTTCCGGATGCCCTCCGGTTATCCCGGTAATTACTATTGGTGCTTTAAGCCTTTTACCTAGAAACGTCGTTTCTAAGGATACTTCATCATAGTTTAATTCTGGGAGCGAATTGTGAATTAAATGTATGTCAGAGAAACCTGGTGAAACTCTGGATTCAACGAACTCGTTTAAACAAATATCTATGTGCTCTATTTTTCTAAACTTAGTAATTTCATGATCCCCTTTCAGGTTAGCACACCCTTATTTCAGTTTTAAACTTAACATCTACGCCTAAGAGTATGTTCTTTAGAAAATCTCTTCTTAACCCATTGATTATGAATATTTTCATGCTTCTTTTACAGCTAACGTATTTTTTAAGTTCAGTAAGCTTAAACAGCATACCCCCTGTAACATCATATCCCAAATGCTTCGATAGTTCAGGTTCTAAGCTAAACTTTCTTAAATCCACCAACCCAATAAGGTCTCTTGATCCTTTCTTAGGTGGATATCTTTTATATATTCCATAAACGTTAGTTGTGAAAACTACCATGTCAGCGTCTAGGACGTTAGCTAAATATGCTACTAAAGTGTCCCCGGAGAGAATTACAAAACCCTTCGACCTATCGTAAACGACATCACCGTAAAGGACCGGAACAATTCCTTTATCTATAATGCCCTCGATTACATCGATATTTGCAGTACGAATTTGACCATTATCTAGTGTGAAAGCGGATGAAGTATGTATTGTTTCAGCTAAAATACCCTCTCTCCTTAAGTGTTTTAACACTACAGTGTTAAGTCTAAGCATAGCCTCATGAATTTCTATGAATCCTTGGGAAGTAATTTCTTTGCCTACATGTTTAAATGCAACATAGTGCCCGAAGGAACCTCCTCCATGTACTATGATGACCTTTGCTTCTACCTCATCTAAAACGTTCCTTATTTCACTAGAAAGCCTTTTTAAAACCTTAGTTCTAACCTTAAAGGGTTTCCTTTTATCCGTTATTAAGCTTCCACCAAATTTAACGATAGCTAGCATTTAGACCAACTCATTAAAGATAAATTGTTAGTTTAACTTTAAATTTATCATTTAAACTATTTAAACATAGGAGCGCTGTTTTATAGTTTAAGTCTGGAAATGCTAAACACTTATTTCTAAAGTAAACATTTAGATCCAATGTTTCCTCAATAGCGTAAAATACATATTGCATAGCTTCTTCAATAACTATGTTTTCGTACGGTATTTTTCCTTCACGAATAAGCCTTGCTGATTCTACAACATTTCTTCCCTCTAAATGAACAAAGTAGTCTTTAAACTCGGTATTTACTATTTTACGTGAAGATAAGGGGGCATTTAATGAGGTAGTGTATACTTCCAAAGATGTTTTTGAAGGTAACTCTATATAGCCTTCATTTAACCTGTAAACAATGCTTTTACCTATTAATGAAGATATTCTTAAGGCCATTATAATGGGTAAATAGTTTAGTGTTTCATCGGTTTCTAAAAGAGGAGAGTACTTAACTATATCATCGAAAGCTATCTCATACCCTAACTTCTCACCTAGAATTTTCATTAGTAACCCACTTAAGGTGGCGTATGTAGAAATTCCAAAAGATTTTGGATACGATACGATATTTATTTCGGCATGAACTCCAGACTCACCAATACCCTCAAGATATTCTCTAAGGAATTTTTCTAGAGCTTTTTCGAACATTACCCCATTAACCTTTAAATAATTTTCACCATTACCTCTTTTTTCACAGCTTATTTCGAATAATACTTTCTCTTCAGAAATAGCTACTACTATTGGGTTTCTTCTTTTGTAAATCAATGTTCCGAGAAATGGAATACTTATCCTGGCACTATATTTTTCCATGGGAAACTCATTCCTTAGCTAGCTCTTTTTTCTAAAGACTATTGAAGCATACCCTACAACAGCCGAAGTATCTCCGGTTATATCACCCGATGTGGCATGTTTGAGAAGTTTAGCTTCAACATTCCCTATTAGATTCGCATACTCTACTAAGACCATTGTTGGACCAGGTCCACACATCGATATGTCATATCCCTCAACAGTTTTGTATAGTTTTTCAGAATTCATTTCTAAAATAGCATCTATGGCTAATTTATCCTTCTTTACTGTAATGTCCTGCGGTTCGTAATGGTTTAGGTCAGTGCTAGCAATTATAACTACGTCTTTTCCTAAGTCTTTTGAAGCCTCAAATACGGCTTTAGCTACTTTTCCCGCTACTTCAGGTGTTTGCCACATCATAGTTATTGGTACGAAAAATATTTCTCCATAAATAAACTGTAAAAACGGTAATTGAACCTCTATTGAGTGTTCATACCTATGAGCTACAGGGTCTATGTCTACGATTTCGCTACGTTTAGCTATTTCCTTAGCAAATTCTTTATCAACAAAAACTTTACCTAATGGAGTATACCAATCGTCAATCATTGTTGAAACAGGTGATCCCAACCCTGTATGGTTTGGCCCTAATATTACGAAAACATCGGGCTTACCATCTTTAGCTAATTCCAGGAAACCGTGAGCAGCAATAGGTCCTGAATAAATATATCCGGCATGTGGAGAGACAAGGCCAATAATTCTTCTTGTGCCAATAGTTTCTTCAGCTTTAGGAAGCTTTCCGGGTCCAAGAGGGTGCGTAAACACCTCCTCTATTTGCTTCTTTAGAAGTTCAGGTTCACCCTCATAAAACAATCCCGCAACAGCAGGGGTACGTACCATAAAGCTAATCACCTAGCATACTCTTACCTTTAAGATTTTTCCTCAGTACTAAGCTACTAAAGTATTTCTATGTATTTTTACGCTCTTGTTATTTTCTGTTCGAATTCCTCGAAAGATATTGGCAGATCCCCATGGGGGGGTATTTCTCCTCTCTCCCTTAGAACCTGCCTTGTAAGTAGCCAGTAAAGCAATGCAAGCGCTTTTCTACCCTTGTTGTTTGCTGGAATTACTAGGTCAACGAATTCGATTTTACTATCTGAATCACAAAACGCAACAACCGGTATTCCTACCTTAGAAGCTTCCCTAAGTGCTTGTGAATCAGATCTAGGATCAGTTACTATTATGAGGTCTGGTTCAAGGTAATTTTCTAAGTAAGGATTAGTGAAAGTTCCCGGTTGTATTCTACCTGTAATCGCTTTACACCCTATAAATTTACAGAACATTTGAACAGGCTTATGCCCATACTGTCTTACTGAAACCGCAACTATTTTTGAAGGATCATATTTAGCAATGAATTTTGCCGCTATCCTTAATCTATGATCTGTTTGTCTTACATCCAATATGTGAAGACCATCCGGTCTTATTTTATAAACGAACTTCATCATATGTTTAGTTCCGACATGTGTTCCTATGTGAACACCTGCTGCCAAATACGTTTCCAATGGTAGTAGGAACTCTGCTTCCTTTTTTTCAACACGTTTCTCCGAGGACATACCGTTAGCACCACAGATTAAGCAGGTCTTGTAAATTTAATTACCTGATATATGAGGTCTACGTGTGAAAGAAGCATTCTTCTACAGCAATATCTTTTAACATTTAAATCATCAAGTACTTTCTCAGGGTTTTCTCCTTGAGCAACTCTTCTACTAAACTCTTCCCACTTATCTCCAATTACGGTGCCGCATGTGAAGCATCTTACCGGAATTAGCAATTCTTTAGCCTCACCCGCATATTTAGCTTCGAAGGGAATTAAATTCTTATCTATAGGATTTCTGCCATCTTCTTCTAGCACTATATCGGGCAAACTTCTTCGGCTCAGCTTGTCTGGGATCTCCGCTAAGCATTGTTTTATCGTATTCTAAGAATATCTTCTTTAACTCTTCATTCCTAGTTAACTCTATAAGCCCCCTAGCGATAGCTATTCTAGCAGCATCCGCTTGCGCCATAACACCGCCTCCTTCAACATTAACGTGAATATCAACAGAGTTTCTTATGTCATCTCCAGCAAGTAGAAGCGGTTCTAGAATTTTCCACCTCGCCACCTCTATAGGATAGATTTCTAGCGGAATATTGTTTATGAAGACCCTGCCCTTACCAGGCCTAAATATAGCTCTTGCAATAGCTGTTTTCCTCTTACCTGAGGAAATAATTATTCTAGCCAAGCACGAACCACCTTATAACCACTATGGTTTTAAAACCTTAGGTTTCCAACCCATATGCAAAGCTATTTCAGCTAATGTAACATATGTTCTCCCAAGCCTTGTTGCTAAAGCATTCTCTATCTTAATCATTTTATCCTTTGCATTTTCGTATTCGGGCGGGATTCCTGAGAAAACCTTTAGCCTACGAAAAGCCGCCCTACCTTTAGGTTTATCCATAGGTAACATTCCTCTAATGGCTTTCCTAACAATGTTTTCTGGGCTTCTAGGTCTACGAATACCTTGTTCGTACGGGTTATGGTGGGTTTTAACTTTGAAAAGTAACTTATACGATTCAATAACCATTTTCTTGTTTCCACTTACAACTATTTTGTCAGCGTTTAGAATCGTTATTCTTTCTCCGTTAAGTAATCTTTTAGCTACGATACTCGCTAACCTACCTAGAATATGTCCTTCACCATTAATTATTGTTTCATTCCGCATTACACTATTCACCCTATTATCTTAACGTTCGAGCCTTTAGGATTTTGATAGGCTAAATCGAGAATATGTAAGCATTTACCTCCGGCGGAAACTATTTTCTCATATGCGGTTTTGGAGAAACCTATTGCTGCAACAGTAACCTTATGGTTTATGTTTCCTGCACCAAGAACTTTGCCTGGTACTACAGCTATGTCTCCGTCTTTAGTGTACCTATTTATTCTAGAAACATTAACAACTATTCTTTGCCTAGATGGTTTTTCCAGTCTTTCAGCTATGTCCTTCCATATTCTAGCT
>Ga0105154_1000389_pt1 | contig 19629 bp, 18 predicted proteins | sample SSWtaG_FD_89672 | JGI IMG/M metagenome (GOLD analysis project Ga0105154, IMG submission 89672) | Hot spring microbial communities from Sandy's Spring West, USA to study Microbial Dark Matter (Phase II) - SSWsed_matched | ecosystem: Environmental > Aquatic > Thermal springs > Hot (42-90C) >... | reverse complement strand
GTTTTACAGCAAGAGTACCGGCACTTGACGCTACGCTCGCTGGGGGCCACCGGGTGGCGTAGCTCCATGTGGCTATACCAAAGTTTTAAAGCCAGCGCGAAGCCACATTACCACAGGCACGAACCAGGAGGTGGTTCGGGGGATGGTAAAGAAGGCAAAGAAGGAGAAGAAGAAGGAAGAGAAGAAGGAGTGAAACTGACTGTACATGACAGCACCATGCCTAACTGTTTCTTTTTCCGACTCGATTTATAGGATGACCGCGACGTGTAGCTTTGAAGCAGGAACCAGCCTGAGAGGTAGGCGAGGTGACTCGAAGGGCGAGGGTATGCATGCGCGAGCGAGCTCGAGACCGTGGTACAGAGGATCCCGCTGTTCGCTAGTATGTCACTACACGCGGTGTGGATGCTGTTCTCAACATACCTTTACACGTCTCCTCCCCGACCTTCCACGCTGGTTCGTTCGTGCTGGTCCTGTTCGTTTGCAAGCTTCACTCTAATGTCCGTCGCATCTTTTATGTGAACGTCAAGTTGCGGGAACGGAATCTTTATTCCCGCCTCTTCTAGCGTCTTTTTCATACGTGTCTGCAAATCTACCTTTGCTGCAAACCACACAGATGGCGGTGCCCAACAGCGGGCTTTAAGCACTACTGCGCTATCAGCGTAGCTGTCAACAAATGCCTCAGGAGCGGGGTTTACCAGACAGTAGGGATGTTCCTGCATCATTTTGACAAGAATTTCTCGTGCTTTCTCAATGTTGCTGTCATAGCTTATTCCTATGGTTATCTCGACGCGTCGTGCTCTTGTCTTCACGTAGTTCGTTATGCTGCTATTGAACACAACAGAGTTTGGTATCCTAACAATGTAGCCCTCCCAGGTTCTTATCTTCGTCGATAGTATACTTACATCGAGAACGGTGCCGCCTATCTCGCCTATGGCTACCGGATCGCCTATTCTAAGAGGTTGCTCCAATAGGAGGAACACCCCACTAATGAAGTTTGAAACGGTCTGCTGCGAGGCAAAACCGACTACTATGCCCGCAAACCCTCCTGCAACGAGCAGGCTTGCAAGGCTTATTTCAAATGGCACTAATGCCAAGAAGATCCCTGTTATTACAATGCCGTAGAAAGCAAGGTTTTCGAGGGGCTTGTATGCGTGGATCGGCAGCCGTGGCCGAAGTCTCCTCCTCATAGCACTGCGTACAAATAGCGCTACTAGTACCGATGCAACTACTATAGCACCAGCAGCAACGGCCTCTACAATCCTTACTCTCATCTCGGATGCTATGGAAGCTAACGTTGCGACGTTTGTGCTCATTTTGACAAATAGCCTCCTCTAACCGTTAGCACCAGGTATAGGCTGGACAAGCGTTGGGAGAAGAGTGTAAGGTCTCCCTCTTGATGCGATCTCGAGTTCCCTGATAGGGGGAACAGTGTTAGTTTTGTTCTGCGCAAGTCCCTTGCTCACAAAAACTTCGACTATCGGGTAGTATACACGGCTCTCCTGATCCACGTAGAGGGGGGCACCTCTCACGTAGAATCCTATTCCTGGTATTATAGCGGCATCGCCTCCGACTTCTGCTCTCACAAATCCCAAGCCCGGCTCCACATAGCTAGCAATAGCATCACGTGTAAACCCAGCCACACTCTTGTGGTACCGGCAAACCACGCCATCAGCAAGATCCCCTACAAGTGTGAGTTTCGCTTTGGTTGGCGATATTTTTGCAATCGTTTTCTCCTCGTAGATTACTGCTAGCTCAAAAAGCGCCAAAAACCATAGATCGCTCGTCTCTCCTCCGAAAACTATCGGCTCGGCAAACTCCACGTAAAGACATTCCGTTAGCTGTTGTGGTCTACTTACTGCTGGGACAGGCACTATATGGACCTTGCCACTCAAAGGTATTCTAAGTCTGATGCAACCGTAGGGATCACAAGCTTCCAACCTCCCCTGCTCGTCCAAAACTATCTTTGAGAGGCCATATTCAATCTCAGCACAGGTCTCCAGCAGACTCGGCAGTCTAAGTGTCAAGCACTCCACCACATAAGCTATTGCCATCCGTATTGGCTCTTAGGGTTCTTAGCACGACATTACCATTTGATTGATTTGGATTATTTAAAAAGACGTCCCAGTACAGTACTTTAGGATTAATTGTCATAAGGACGTCCCACAAGTCTTCTAGGTAGTTAAAAAAAGCGACAGGTATACATGCTGAGAGTAGCTTGTTGGCACCCGTCTCATTTCACCGTGAGCTTGATTATTTCTACCAGCAAGCTCGCACCGTTTCCCATGCTAACCTCTATTACTGCAAGAGTCCATGGCTGGCTCGTGGGCTCATTGTTTGAATTGTTTTTGTTTGATATTTACTGTTGCAATCTTTACGAGTGCTGTGCCAAGCCCGTAGCATGTTAAGCCAAAGCCACAGGCCCCACTCTTCTCGACACCCCTTCCAAGCTCTCCGTGCAGTCCCCTTACGTACGTTGCATTTGCAGTCCGTGTATTAGCAGAGGCTATTGTGTCGTTCACGTAAATCTCGAGCTAGTAGTTCTCGACTCTTTCCATTGCACCTGCTGGTGTTAGTGGCGGCCTTATCCTCTCTGCTGTGATAGTGACAATCCGAAGAAGCTCTGTAGAGGCGTTCAAGTAGGGAACCTAGACCTCGTACCGTTAGTAAAGGCGATTCCAAGTTGCATGTACCCCCCAACCTTTGTTCCCATGTAGAAGGATCCCCGCCACTACTACAATATAGAAACTAGCGAGACTGCGAGGGCAGATGCCTCATTCCCATCCTACCTCCACCCATCTAGGCTGCTCTTGGATCCATTTCTGCTGGAAGCAGAAGATGGAGTGAGGTAGTAAGAGTGGCAGTAGCAAGTTGAAGGTACACCTGACAAACTTTTTATAGCTTGAGAGTGTAGCGAGACCTCTTGTTTTACCTCAAGACCCTAGAAAGTGGGGTGCTTTTGTAGGGGAATTCGTGGCCACACGCAGGACACTTAACGTACTCGCAGTCGCCTAGGGGTGCAATAGCGCACGTTCTACACGATATGATTCGCGAGTAGCTCACATCAAAAACAAACCCGCACCTAGGACACCTGACCCTCAACCTCTTCCCCCACGTTATTCTTGAGTACTCGAAGGCTCTAAAGCTTTAAACGCTACGCACGTCCTTTTGCCGAAGCGATCGAGCTGCTCCTTCCCGTAGGTGTTGAGGAGCTCCTCTAAAAGCTCCATGGGTGTCGGGGCTCTACTCAACCTGCCTTTTAGGCTCTCCGCTACCTTGGAGACAGCGTCTCTCACCTAGCTCCCGCACTACAGAACGGGGGCGTTCGGGGTACCGGTAGCTCGGTGCTGCTGTTGGGAAGCATTTCCTCTAGTTGCTCATCTTCGGTGGCAAATGGGTAGGATAGGCAGGCATAAGGCTTAAACTCGTGTATTCCGCACTTCCACCCATCGAGAAATGGGCAGGTCTTGGAAGGAGAGGTACTCCTCTCACCCGCTTAATGTGCTCCCCACCTATCTCCTAGCCTCTCCTTCAGCACATTTATATCGAACTCATATAGGGGGATTGGTTGTCCCTCTCGGCAGCACCTTCCGCCACACTCCATGCAATCGCGTGTTATGTCAAACAGAAGGTTCATAGCGTACTGGTATACTAGAGTACGCCGTGTAGCGCGCTATCGAGACCCTCCCGTGCTTCCAGAGAAGGTCCAGTACCTCTATTAAGGCTTTTAGATCCCCGCCTAAAGCCTGCTTTGCAAGCCTATTGATACTCTCATACTCGCTTTGCCACTCCAGCGCTATAGTGTCTCGCCCTCGCGGGTCTTCGTGGCAAAGCTTTATGATAGCACCGTAACAGATCGTGTCAAGTCTAGCCTCTTTCAGCTTACCTAGCTTAGGGAAGCAGTAACCTAGTGGCACGTTAGGCACAAACGTTGTTTGGCTTTTCCACTCTTCCACTCGACCCTTCTTGAAGCACTTGTTAATAGTTAGGAGGGGGGATAAGCTTTCAAATTCTGACTGCTACCACACAATTTAAAATCATAAATTCTGAAGATTGCCCTCCTAGCTCTAGTTTGCTGTCGCTACCTTTATTATTGCTTCCCCTTCGCATATCAAAGCACAGGTGAGGTGTTGGAGTATGAGCGGTACGAACGAAATCAAGCAGCCCTCTTCTACAATCCACGTTACGTATAGAAGGCCTAGCCCCACGGACTTCGTGGCAGTCGCTGCAATAGCATCTGCTGTTACGGCCGTCGGATTCCTGCTAACAGCCCCCATACCCCTAATTCCGGGTGCAATACACTGGCGCGTCCTAGCATTCCTGCCCTGCATCTTTGGAATACTCTACGGCCCAATCGTAGGCTTTATTGCCGGTGCTTTAGGAAACACGCTCTGGGCTATAATAGGAGGGTACTTCAATCCTGCAACACCCGTATTCGACCTGATTGGCGTTGGATTAACGGGCTTGATACCAGGCCTCTTCGTAAAGCCTCACGAGTGCACTACCAAGAGGGGACTTGTCAAGGCTGCAGTAATCTCGACGATTGCCGGGCTGATAATGGTTCCAATTGTTGCTATTGGCTTCGACTTGGTTGGCGTGGCGCCATTTACTGCGGCTGTAGTGTTTCTGTTGCTGAGCGACATCCCACCGATAGCTGTTGGAACCCCCCTCGTACTTGCCGCCATAGTACCCCCACTTCTCAGGCGAGGTACAATCAAGTGGCGTTTCTAGGGATGAGGCAAAGTGTGCTCTCAGCTTAACGGTAGAGCTCTAAGGGTAGAGCATCTTGCCTGTTGCTATGATTCGAGGTGTGTGTTAAAGGATATCAACCTAGAAGTCAAGCCAGGAGAGGCCATTGCAATCATTGGGGGGAGTGGTGCCGGAAAGACAACGCTGGCATACTGCCTAACAGGTATCATTCCACACAAAGTTCCGGCAGAGGTTTCAGGCAGGATTACAATCAACGGCATTAACGTGCTCGAAGCTAGGCTGGATGCTATACTTGAGAGCATAAACATCGTACTAGAGGATGCTGATGCGCAGTCCTTTGGGCTAACAGTCGAAGAGGATATAGTGTTTGGACTAGAGAATTTGGGCTTATCGAGAGAGGAGATCTCGAGAAGGCTCGAAGAATCGCTTGTGCTCTTTAACTTAAAGCCTTACGCTAAAAACATGGTCTCAAGCCTTTCAGGAGGTCTTAAACGAAGACTTGCAATAGCATCTGTATACGCAATGAGACCGAGCTTTTTGGTGCTCGATGCGCCCGATTCCAACTTGGACTGGCCCGGAACAAACGAGTTATCGCTTGCAATATCGAGACTGAAGGAAAGGAGCCATGGAGTAGTGGTTTTGCTTCGCAGATACAGGAGCCTTGGAGGTACGATTGACAGATTCTACACTCTGGAAGATGGGGTACTAAAGCAAGCACGACCCCCCTCGGGAGTTGGAGTTGGAGTCAAGAGTGCAGAGAGACCTTGCAGGAGAGGGAACGGCTGGAGCGGAGAGCCTATCATCAAGATAGAGAATGTGTGGTTCAAGTACAGTGGCCCGTGGGTACTGAGAGACGTTAACCTAAACGTTAACAGCGGAGAGATCCTGACAATAATGGGTCGCAACGGCTCTGGGAAGACCACGCTTCTCAAACTGCTCAACGGACTCTTGAAGCCAACGAGAGGGAGAGTGATCATAGACGGCAAGGACACAAGGCTGACAAGCACCTCCCAGCTAGCAAGAACTGTGGCGCTAGCATTCCAGGATCCCTCGAGGCGCTTTTTTGCTGAAACCGTGTGGGAGGAAGTTTCCTTTGGCTGTCGCCATCTTGGCTTGCCTCTCGAGTGGGCAAAGGAGGCGCTTATGGCACTCGATATTGAAGACCTACACGATAAGCCTGTCTACAAACTTAGCATGAGCGAGAAAGTGAGGGTTATGATAGCCTCGGCTCTAGCAGTTAAGCCTAAAGTACTGGTTTTAGACGAGCCTACTACAGGTCAAGATGATAAGGTTCTAAAGGACTTGGCTGCAATAGCGTGTAGAATGAGAGAGTCTGGAAAGGCTGTTGTCATCGTTACCCACGATACGGACTTCGCAATCGAGGTTTCAGATAGAGTTGTAGTCCTAATAGACGGTGGTATAGCGTGGTCTGAAAAGCCATGGGAGCTCATATTAGAGCACGAGCTTCTTGAGAGGGCAGGACTAGAGCCCCCTACGGTCACTAGGAGCTTTAAAGCGAGTGGGGTTGTAAGAGAATGCTTGCATATACAACACTAGCAAGTCCCCTCAGGCGCCTGGACCCACGCTCGCGCCTCATGGTATCTTTAGGACTGATCTTGCTAGCTTTTCTCACGAAGAGTCTAGCTGGTATAGTAGTAATTCTAGCAGCAACCCTTCTAGTATACATCCTTTGCGGACTCGGGAACCTACTGGGCAGGATTCTAAGGCTCATGGGACCGGTATTGTTGTTAGCCTTTTTGCTTTGGTCCGTACTCTACAAGTACTCCCTCTTCCACCACTATAGCGAATCGGGAGTCTCGTTTTCTCTCGGAGCATTTATGGCGCTAAGGCTTCTAGTCTTAATCCTCGCTCCCTTAGCATACATTGCAACTACTACCCCAAGCGAGCTTGTACTAACGCTAGAGTCTTTGAAACTCCCACGCCAGTTTGCAATGCTCCTAGGCTTGACATTTAGGTACGTCTTTAGCATATCACAGGAGTACGAGGCCATACGAGAGGCCCAGATGTCGCGTGGCGTGGAGCTCGATAGCGGCTCTCTTGTAAGGAGAATTCGGAATCACATTCCGATCGTGATGCCCTTGCTTGTAAGAAGCGCTGAGATTGCAGAGCGGGTATCCCTTGCAATGGAGCTTAAGCTATCCTCTGCTGGTACCCGTAGAACAAGGTTCTTTCAGCTCAAAATTCATCCTCTCGATTATGCTATTGTGAGTGGAGTAGCAGCCCTCGTGCTAGCTGTAATGGCTTTAGGAGGGCTGTAGGGGTAGCAGGAAGTGAGCAACACAAAGCCCTATAGGGGAGAGGAGTATTACGAGGTAAGCGTTGGCAACATCAAGCGCAGGCTCCCTCTAGTTAAAGTCGCTGAGAAAATATGGATAGCATCCGATGCGGACCTCGTCTTGGGCGATGTCGAGTTTATAGAAGCTGCCGCTAGACTGCTAGCAGATAAGATTAAAGCCTGCGAGCCAGAGCTTATCGTGGCACCCGAGGCAAAGTCTCTTGCCCTTGCCTATGAAGTTGCTAAGCAGCTTGGACTCAAGCGCTTTGTTGTTGCAAGAAAGGAAAGAAAGTCTTACATGAAGAGTGTTATTGTAGAAAGGGTTCGCTCAATAACAACGGCAAGAGAGCAGATTCTATTGTTGACAAGAGAGGATGCGGAGCAACTTAAAAATCGCAGGGTCTGCATTATAGACGATGTAGTCTCGACCGGCAGTACGATCGAGGCTCTCGAACGCCTAGTAAAGCGCGCTGGAGGGGTAGTAGTCTGCAAAGCGGCAATTTGGATAGAAGGTGACTGGTGTCTGAACAAAGGGATACTACACCTATTGACGCTACCACTGTTCGTCGAATTCGATGAGAGCCAAAGCAAATAGCACTCTCTCCTCACGACTCTACAAGTCTTATGGCCTCCAAGTGGCCACTGGCTGGCAATGCTTCTAAGCTACACGCTGGCTTCCTCTAAACGAGAGAACCCTTAAAAGAAATAAAAACTTCCTTCAACAAGTAAGTACCAAAGGTAACTCTCTTATACTCCCATCGATAAGGTAGACGCACATGGTACTCATTAGTGTTGTAGAAAGAAGACCGAGGACTTTGCAAAATACGAGGAGAGGCAGCAACCACTACTCCAAGGGGTCTTCCGAAGCCACCCAGTCTCAAACTGTTGTTGAAAGGAGGGGAGAGGAGACCCTCATTGAGAACATAGAGCTTGGTGCTGAAATTAAAGTCCTCGAGGAGGAGCCTCTGAGCGCTAGCTTTAAACCGAAGCCAAATTACGATGCTAGAAAATCGGAAGCGTGGGAGGAAGAGCTTCATGCCTTCATACTTTTGCTTAGTTCCTTGCTGATTGTTGCTGCTGCTATACTGGCTAGGTACACCCAGAACATCCTAATTATCCTTCCGTTTCTCGTAGGTGCAGCTGTTGTAACGGTTGTGCAACCCTACCTCGGATATGACAGGTGGCCTACGGGATACAGGCTAGCCGAGGTTCTCTTTAAAGAGGGGATTCTTGAAGAGTGGGCCTGCTATAATGACAGGATACCGTTCGTAGCGGTACTCAAAAACGGAGTTCACTTAATAGTAGTCTTGGGAAGATTGGGGTTGAAAGCCACGCTAATCCTCACGAGTAGTGCAGGGCACGTAACCCTCTCCACACTCAATAGCAATACTCGAGGCATCAAAATGAAAAAGCTGAGAATTTTAAAGAGAGCATCACAAGAAGGCTGGGGTCTTGATGGTCTAAAAGCCGTTAGGGTAGCTGGTCAGTCGTGCATTGTCGAGCTCATTGTTCCAAGCGTTAGACGCAAAGAGCTTCTCACAATGTACAAGGGAAAGGCCGTAGTAATCGACGTGACGAGCAACCCTACAATCGAGATAGGACCTCTCGATGACATTGTTATTCGACTACTAGAGAGGGCAACAGAAGCACTGTACGAGCCTATTGGCATCCCAGAGAGGAGAAAGAGCAAAGTGATTAGTGTATTAAAGCCGAAGATTAGCATTAGAAGCAAAATTACAGAATTGAGGCGGAGAAGAGAGGCGAGGAGAAAAGAGAGCCTAAAGGAAAAAAGAAAGGAAAAAAGAGGAGATAGAGAGGCAGGAGAGAGGAGGCACAAGATTAGAGAGAGGGTTCTCGGCAGAATTGTTAGGATGCTGCCGAGAAGAGATTAGAGCGCAACCGCCAATTTAAAAGAGGCAACCATAACTTCTTAGGTTCTCTTAATGCTCCTTTTAGAGCAGACCCCCTTGGTGGGTTACAGGACACCCTCTCTGCTTTCTCTAGCTTGAGGTCTTAGCGTTTATCTCGAGCAAAAGTCGCGCGGCGCTCTCGCTCGTAATATTTCGCCCTTTACGCAGGCTGAGCGTTTTAAGTGCGCCCTGACGTTGCTGCCGCGGTGTACACAAGACCGTTGCTATCCCAGCCACACACCTCGCTTGCCTCTCACGCAACAAATCTTCCAGCTGCCGTTTTGACCGCTGCAGGGTCTCGGAGCCTACTACTGCAAAAACGTTTAAAAAGTACTGTCACCCTGCAAGCTTCATTAGAGTAGAGAAAAGTCTAATTGAGTAGCTTACCTCGACGAAACCAAGGCTCCTCCTACCCGCCGTTTAAGTATGGCGTAGAACGTGGCAAACCCTACAGCTTGAACTCCTATGGCGTACAAGACGCCATAATGCAGGCTTATCTCGAGAAGGCCTCCAAGCACTATCGAGCCCGCCATCGTTGCTATTCCGAAAATAAATGCATACAGGCCAAACGCGGCAGCTCTACGACCCGTAGGGACAAGCTTTGCTAGCACAAACCTGAATCCCACCTCATGAAGGCTCCACGAAGCACCCCAGACTGCAGCTGCTAAGAATGGGCTAACAAGCATTGCAGTGGGCACAATGCACGCTATTAGGTAGACTAGTAGCATGATAGCGATCCCCACTCTGTCCAGCAAGGCGCCCCATACCATTGCAAGTATGATGTAGCATACCTGTGCAAGAGCGTAGGCTAGAGGCATTTGTGATTGCGAAAGCTCAGACAATACAAAGGGAATTTGAAACAAGCCCAGCCCAAAGAGCATTAGTGCAAGCATAATCGGTATTGTGCCCTTGAGCTCTGCGAACCTAAGTTCATTCCAACCTCGCTGTAGCGGGATGGTGTAGCCCTGCCTCACCCACTCCCTTTGGGTCACTAGAAGAACGGCGACCTGAACCACTGCTGGTACCACTAGAAGCAGCAGAAAGAGCCTTGGATCGTTGGTGATTGAGATCACCAGACCTGCAACCAGGGGTCCCAGAATTGCGCCCGCCTGGTCGATAGCTCTGTGAAGCCCAAAGGCTCGCCCCGTTCCTATTCCCCGGAGCTCGGAAATTAGAGCGTCCCTTGCAGGAGTTCTTGCAGCTTTGCCTATCCTGTCTACGCTGTACAGTCCAACTAGAGCGCTTAGGCTTTTCACGAGGCCTATGGATGGAATCGATATGGCCGTTGCCATGTAGCCTGTCCACACCATAAGCCAGTACCTTCTGCTCCTGTCCGCAATAACACCAAAGGGGAGTCTAAGACCATACGAGAGAAACTCCCCAATACCCCACGCGAAGCCTAAGGCTACTAGTGTTCCTCCCAGAGACTCTACAAGCACTGGTAGAATGCTTCTAAACCCTTCGTACTTGAAGTCTCCTAGAAGGCTGACGATTCCAAATAGCACCACTATCTTTGAAGCCCGATCCCTTAGTGCTTTTTTCAGATCCTCACTCACAAGGATCCCCGGTCTTCGCTGTTTCCGACTATTTTGTGCAAACGTAACGTAATTGTGTACTAGGTGAATGGTATAATATGGTTTATGAACTGCACGTCAGACACTTAATAAAAGAGGAAGCCCGCAAGCTCCTATACCTCAACGAGAAGACCCTACATGCTAGCATTACTCCCGTCTCTCTCTTTGCCTACCGTAGCACTGCTGCATTTAATTTCGGCTCTCTCACATACAGCTCTCATAACATAATACAGCTCCCTCTCGGCCTCTCTCACCGCTAAACCGCATATCTCGGCCGCCTCCTCAATTGTTTTTGCCTTGCATTACCCTTGCAATGAGCAAAACCGGACGTCTATCACTCGGCCAGTTCAGGGTGCTTGAACTTAAAATTGCTTTTGCTGAGGCTAGAAATGCTGCGTCCAAGGCCTGCTCAAGGTCTACTTCCCCCCTTAGGTAAAGGCACAGCCTCCTCACCTGACCTCCTCACCTGACCGCTATCCAGGCTTACCTGCAGCCTAGCTTGCGGCAGGCTCTTCAGAATCAAGGCAAGTTTCTCGGCTGCTACGTCTCTATAAAGCGCGTGAGAAGAAAAGACCAGTCTAAGCTTGAGCTGCTCTGATGCCTCCTTTAAAGCACGCTTCCAGAAGGCGAGAGAGCTCTTGCGACTCCAACGTTCTTCTCGCCCGTATAGCGATTGAATCTAGGGCTCAAGTAGAACGGTGTATAGCCCAACTTCATCCAAAACTGCATTACATCATGTCTTCCAAAGACAACAGTAACGACGTCCGCACCTCTCTCTATAGCCCACGTCTCGATGTTCTGAACGAGCTTTCTTTCCAGGCCTCTCTTCTGCAGCTCTGGATGTACAGCTATTCTCACTACTCTAGCCCCTCTTAGCTTAAGAGCTCTGCTAGTGTGTGCTGACAGCACCTTCAAGCCTAAGTAGCCTCCTGGCGGGTTGCTCCAGTCTTCCCATGCCACATCAGCGACAGCGACGATCTCATCCCCACACGTAAGAGCGTGTATGCTGTGCTCTCTTGATTCCAGAATTGTTAGGAGGTAGTCGGGCTCCGTTCTGTAGTGTGCAAGGGCCAGTAGGTTGTACACCTTTCTCAGTAGCTGTGGGCTTTTTGCAAGGCTCTTAGGTGGTATGACCTTGTGAACTACTCTGTCTGGCTCTCCAACCTTGAAGTACTCTTGCTTTAACATGAATGCATCGTAGCTCTACTTTTCCATTAGGTCGTTGGGAGAGTACCTTATTGGAGACTCTAGCTGAAGTTTTACAATAGGTCTGGGCAGAACGTCTTCGACCATGCGTGCAAGAGCGAGCCCGCTTCCCTCGTAGCCATGGATTGTCGTGGCCACGAGCACCCTTCCACTTCTCCAAGAGAGCTTTCTGAGCCTTGCAATCCCAACGCTACCTGCCTCGTCGACTACGAGCATTGTAGCCGGCTTGGCACTCTCCAGCGAGTGGTAGGCTACTCGAAACCACGGACCTGTTACCGAGACAGCGTATCTGCCAACCTGCTTTACCCTGTACCCTATAGATAGGTTGCTCAGACCCGTAGTCAAACCCTTAAAGAGACTCTGAAGGCCAAGGGAGCTGGGTGCCACTGCAACAGCCTCGCCAATAGCACCTCGCTTAATTGCAAGCGCTATCGACAGTTCGAGTAGAAAGCTCTTGCCGCCGACCACTATCTCCCACAACTTAAGAATGTTATGTTTCTGCTTGCTATGAAGGCTGAAAATGCATTGAGCGCTCTTGCCTGATCTGCTGTTAAGGCTAGGCTTAGAAGTTGGGTGGGAACCCCATGCGAGGGCTTGTAGCGTTCTAGAGATGCCGACACACTTTTTTTCCTTCTGCCTCTACCTTTGATATTCTCTCGAGAATTACCTTACCCTTCATCGAGACTTGCCCAGAGAATTAATGGTGCACCGCTAAGCACCGAGAGGAGATAGTCGCGATATCCTCCTAGGCCTCCTGCGGGGCGGGATTCCAAGTGTCGAGGAGCGGAGCTACTATGGATAGCGCCCCCTCCCGAGACCACTACCCCCACGAGAGCTGCTAGAAGATTGGGCCTCAGCAAACCATCCGTAATTATAACGGCAACATCGGCCTCGCTACCGAGCACGCGCTTGTAAGCTCCAGGAGAAGTACAAAAGCATGCCTGCGGGCACTTTGAAACTACCCCTCTGGGACAAACTACAATACACTTGCTGGGCTCGGCAACGCTTAGCAACCAGTTAAGCGCCTTTTCGAGGCTCGTTGAGTGCAGTACTACGAGGCCTCTTTGCCCTGATACCTTCACATCTTTAAGGTAGCTCTTCACCCTCTCCTCTAAGAGAGCACTCATTACCATCTGCTCCTCTTCAAATGGCTACAGGCGCTCATATCTAGTGGCAAGCATGCTCACACTTTCAACGTAGGTCATCCTTGCGTTGACGGGCACTGGGAAAGCCTGCCTCACGGTACATTGTGTGAATTCGCTGGGGGCGTTTAAAGGTTGTATCCCTAAGAAATAAAGAGAGTGCGAGAGTCGATAAATCTAAACAGCCCGTTGAAGCGGCCTAGCTTCTCTAGGTGTTGCGAGTTGGAGGGGGATAAGGGAAAAAGACTAAAAAAGTGCATCGAGACCTGTAGGAAGCTCGTGGCAGTGGAGTTCTTCAGAGAGTGCGTAGAGGAGTGCATGGGCGAGAGCTAGCTTTGTTTCTCCAATTGATTCTGTCACCGCTTCTCCGCTTCAGAGCTTTAGGTTAAAGCTCTTTCGTGTTCCATAGCGAGGCTGCTTACTACGTTGACCATATACCAAGGGAAGAAAAAGTGAGGGGATTTAGCTCGAAACGCCAACCTCTCTCCAAGCCAGCTCGCACCTCTCATTTCTACTAGCTTACCACTCTCCCAATTCGCTAGCATACGCTTTTGCAAGCTCTTCTCCCCAGTTGCCGGTATCCCTTAGCCTACCCATGAAGAACCTCAGCACTGGGGGCTCGTAAACCCACTCTAGTCCGCCTATTAGCTCCCTGTGCTCGTAGAGCCACGTTATTCTATCAATGGCATAGTCAATGTGAGACTTTAGATACGTTCTTCTAGGAAGCGCAAGCCTAACGAGCTCCAGATCCGAAAGCACTTCTCTTCCGCTCTCGTCTCTGTCTATCGACACAGTCCCTCTCTCCATCGACCTTATGCCAGACACGATGTAGATTGCGCTAGAGAGAGCAGCCGCTGGGTACTGGCTTTGTGGGACGTGGGGCAGAAACCTCATTGCATCCAAATGGCATCCCAGACCGCCCGGTGGTCTAACGACGGGTACACCTCGCCTGTCCAGCTCGTCGACAAAGCACCTTATTAGCTCCACCTCTGAGCCTATGAGGGCCTCGTCTACTATGTCTCTAATTCCAACTGCCAACGCGGCAAGCTCCCTGATCGACATTCCACCATACGTGAAGAACCCCTCGTACACCGGTAACAACACCTTCATTTTCTCGTAGAGCTCTCGATTGTTTGTTGCAATAAAGCCTCCTCTAGCACAGCCTGCCTTTCTCCCACTTGCATAGTATACGTCCGCCATGCTGGCGATCTCCTTGACTATTTCGGCGATGCTTTTGTTTCTGTAGCCAGGCTCTCTTTGCTTTATGAGATACGCGTTCCAGTCGATCATGCTTCCATCGATAACGAGCAGGAGACCGTGCTCGTCACACACTTCCCTAACGGCTCTCAGGTTTTCGAGCGAAAATGGCTGCCCTCCAAGCAGGTTTGCTGTTGCCTCCATTCTAACAAATGCTATCTTATCCGCTCCATGCCTTCTCACTAGATCCCTTAGCTTCTCGACGTCCATATTGCCCTTGAAGGGATGGGAGCTCGTCGTGTCCATAGCCTCGCTAATGTACAGCTCGTACAGCTTTGCACCCTGGAGCTCGAAGTGTGCTTTTGTCGTCGTGAAGTGATAGTTTGCTGCAACTATACTACCTGGCTTGATAAACACTTTTGCAATAACGTGCTCCGCGCCTCTACCTTGGTGGGTTGGCAGCACGTACTCTAGTCCGAGGACTTCTCTCACTGCCTTCTCAAACTCGTAAAACGTTCTGCTGCCAGCATATGAGTCCTGTGCCGATATCATAGCAGCGAGCTGCTCGTCCGTCATGGCGTTAACTCCGCTATCTGTTAGCATGTCGAGAAAGACGTGCTCATTTTTGAGAAGAAACGTATTCCAGCCTGCCTCCCTAATAGCTTCAAGCCTTGTCCAAAGCGGCGGTAGCCTTAGCTTCTCGATAACCCTAACCCTATAGCCGTCTACAAGTAATTGCCCTCCATCGCGTGATTTAACAACTATCACCCTATCGTACTCACCTCATTCTAGGACTTTTGGGAAAGGGCAAGTTGTGCTAGCAGTGTGGGAGATTAAAGCGTATGCAGTCTTTTTTGCCTTGAACAAAATAAACCTGCTGGTAGTACTTGAGAGTGCTTAGAGTGGCAGTTTAGTGCCAATGGAGCTCAAAGCTGAACTCCTACCGATAGAGGTACTAGAACCACACCGGTACCACATCGAAAGGCGCGCTTTAAGAATTTTAAAAAGAAAAGAGTGGAAGAAGTGAGGAGGGACTGCATGGCGGCAAGATCCATTTTGGTAGATGTGAGAAAGTCGAGACAATGCTAGATGGATACGGTAGGGTAGAGGTACTTAAAAGCTTAGAGCAGAGCTTGTTCCTGCTGTACTGGTAGACTACAACGACGATAGAATCGTGAGGGTAGCAAGCTTGAAACAGGTTGAGGGCGTAACGAAAGAAATAGTAAGAAAGGCTGGACTCTCAGGAAAGCTACTACCTCACATATACCAGCAGGCACACGCTCTCCTGCGAGTTTCCTGAAGTCCAGGTTCCTCTGGGGCTCTTAAACCGAGGGCCCTGCTAGCAGAAAGGATCAAGAGCCCTCAGGACCCTCTTTTTTCGTGTATCACTAGTAATAACCTGCCAGCGAATCGCACAGCGCAAAGCCTGCCTATTCGAGCTTAGAAAAAGAGCGAATCTTAAAGCGCCAGAGAGTGCTTCGTTGAGACTCGAAAGCTTGGCACATCTTCGGTGCAACAAGCCCAGGCGAAAGGAAGCAAGAAACCCTGAGTGCGACCTTCTACTACAGCATTGCTGGGGGTCTTTGCAATCCACAGTAAAGTGAAGAAAGGCTGTGACTGAGCACGACAGAGTGCTCTCTGCGTACAAAGGCAAGCTTCTTCCAAAGAGCGTTGAGTACTGCAGGTCATCCCTAAATCGTAGTAGAGCGGTTGTCAGTTAAAGTTGACAAGATCGTAGACCCACGCTTAACGAACTGGTTTACGCGGTTGAGATAGTCAACTCTTCTCAGGAAAGCATCTGAAGTGGGTTTATTGGCACCCCTTCAAGCATGGGCAAGCTTAAAAGCCTTTCGCAGCCTTGAGGCTTAAACGAAAAAAGCCACTTGAAGGCAGGCGAAAGCCTCATCATCAAAAGCTTAGAGGGGTTGTCGGGGGATACGAGAGACCTCTAGAAAAGTACAAGTAAGAGAAGCTGGCAATTTCGTTAGCGAAGAGTGGGGCGGTCTGATGTACTACGATCCTCTGGAGCTCACCAATGCTGTTAGAAATATTGTCGTTAGGGCTTCGGGTGGAATTGAAGAGAGAAAGTACTATAGGTTCCGTGGCGGTAGATGGTATGGTGGAATTGCCACGGCTGACTGCGTTGGATGCAATCTCAGATGCAAGTTCTGCTGGAGCTGGCGCGTGCGAGACAATGCTGGCAGGATTGGAAGATTTTACGAGCCAGAGCACGTGGTAGACAGGTTGCTAGACATCGTCAAGAGAAGAGGCTACGTTCAGGTTAGAGTTAGTGGTGGCGAGCCAACCATTTCAATGAGGCACCTAGAGCGTCTTCTAATGCTGTTCGATGAGAGAGCCCCAAACGTGCTATTTATTTTAGAAACGAACGGCATCGTTATAGGCTCCGACAGGAGTGCCGCCAAAAGGCTTTCGGGGTTCAAGAGGCTTCACGTTAGGGTATCGCTCAAGGGGTGTGACGAAAGGGAGTTTAGCATGCTGACTGGCGCGAAACCCGAAGCCTTCAGGTTGCAGCTCCAAGCGCTGAAGAACCTTCTCGACGCAGGGGTGTCCTGCCACCCTGCTGTTATGCTCAGCTTTAGTGTCGAATCTTCCTTCAACGAGCTTGTTGAAAGACTTGCCGAGATAGACGAGGAGCTCGTTAAAGAGCTTGAGGAGGAGTACGTGTTTCTCTACGCTCACGTCAAAGAGATACTGAGAAGGCACGGCTTAACACCAAGGAGGGCCTTCAGTCCAGACAGCATTCCCGAGGAACTAATCTAATGGTCTCCCCAAAGGGCGGGATCCTTCTCGATAGGCCACTAGACCTAGAGCTCACATACTATCCGTCGTTCGTGCTTCCCTTCGTGGACAAAGTAGGGGAAGACAGGTACGCGGTCGTAGCGGGCACGTTTAAAGGAGGAGTGATAGAGCTTGTGGGCAACACCCTTAGGTTCAAGAATCTGAGCCCACAGGCTGCACTATACCTCTCTGGAGCCTGGTTCAATCCTATTGACGTTGCATCCAAGCTACCACGCGCAGCTAGGAGCAGGATTTGGGGACTTGTAGAGACGTACTCGCACTTGGGTCTTGCAATCGACCCCTACGATAAAGAGCTCGTTTTCATTTCGGTTTTTCTCTCGCGAACAACAGACTTTCATGTAAACACCGTGGGGTGGTGCCGAGCGTTAGTGAGCCTCACGAAAAGCCTCTCGACCATAGACTCCAGCGTGGTATTGCAGGTAGGTTCCAGCTTCCAGCTGAAGCAGCTGCCCCAGGCCCTTTCGAGCTACCTTGTCGAGGTAGTGCCTCTCGAGAGTGAGGGTGCAGGCCTTGAAGAGATCAAGAGATCCCTCCTATCGATCAAGAACGTTGGCGTGAAGACAGCTCTGGCCTACCTTTTATTTACGCGTCCCGAGGCATCTCGTATCGCGCCATGTGACGTGCACTTTGCCAGCTTGGCTGGCAGGCTGGAACTCATCGATAAGCCCTTTACTAGGCCCGTAAAGAGGCTTTGCGCCCGCTACGAGTGCACGACCTGTCCGCTACGAAGTAGGTGTGCCGTAGCTCTTACATCAACGCTCTACAAGACCCTTTCTGGTTGGATCCAAACAGCGTGTTACGTTCACGACAAGCTCTACTGTAGGAGAAGGCGCTGCAACTCCTGTGCCCCATGCGTCAGAAGCCTCTGTTCGAGCAAGCATTAAAGACCGTGCACTAAACTTTATCTCCAGAGAGTCTTGCGAAGGCACGCATCATTGTATTGAAGGTGCATTTTGAATGAGCGAAGACGTGAAGCCCAAGTTCCTAGGCAGACATCTCATGTTGAAAGAGAGGTATGCGCAAGCCATTCTATCGGGCAAGAAGAAGGCTACCATAAGGCTCGGTGTGGTTAAGCCCAAGTCTAGAGAGGTGTTGCTACACGCTGGAGGTAGGGTTGTAGCCAAGCTCTACATAAAGAAGTTCTATCACAAAAGGCTTAAAGAGCTCGACGTTCAAGAGGCGAGACTCGAAGGCCTCTCTTCCGTAAGGGAGCTCAGAAAGGAGCTCGCTAGAATATACGGCAGGTTGGATCCTAACACGCTAGTTACGGTAGTAGTGTTTGATGGTGTAGAGAGAATCAAAGCAGCGAGTGACGAGAGCAGGTGGGGAGGGCTTAATCCGGTTGACATTGCGAGAATATCGTTGAGAGCGGATCTTGAACTCAGCGAGGAGGAAAAGCGGGTTCTCGAAACACTCGTTCGAACTCGAAGCATAAGGCAAACAGCATACCTACTGTACGGTGGTATCGAGAAAAGGAGGCTCGTGAGAAGAGTGCTTCGAAAGGTCCTTCGAATGCTTTTCGAAAAAGGAATTATCGAGCAAGAAAGCAAGGGCTAGGAGTGGCACTTCTCGATCGTCTCGAAAGGACCTTTTGACGGCATGCATGTCTTTTGACGTGCGTGACGTGGCTAGCGTTTTCGCTCTCTCGGTCTCCCCCTCTCATCACGATTACTTCAGTCTAGGATGCCGTCATCGCTTAAGGGGATTCGAGTAGATACGTATCTTACATGGCCTTGTGTAGAATTGCTTCACCACGCCAAATATTTAATGCTGCACAAAGTCAAAAAGAACCTGGTGGCAGCTTGAGTAATCAGGTAACGCTCTACGGCCTCAAAATGCCGATTATCGAAGAAAAAGCCGATCTCGTCTCTCTCATAGTCGACTCGGCTAGAAGCGCCAATGTTGGCTTAGAGGATCGTGACGTTCTAGCCCTTACAACCAAAATTGTCTCGAAAGCCCTGGGCTTGCTTGTAGCGCTAAGTGAAGTGAAACCTTCGAAGAGGGCTCTCGGTCTTTCCAAAAAGACTGGAGCAGACGCCAGGTTTCTCGAAGTTCTCCTTCGAGAAAGCGATGACACAATCGCGGCTGTTCCCATTAAGAAAATGGTAGAGAAGGGTCTCGTAGACTTTAAGGGGGTATCGAGAAGCCCGGAAAAAGTGCTGCGTGCGCTAGACATCTATCCTACACTCTTCATTACCTCGAGGGAGGGGACGTTGTGGAGCAATTCCGGACTGGACTCTTCCAACCATCCTCCTGGAGTAGTCTCAATGCCTCCTCGAAATGCTGACAAGATCGCTAAAAGCATCTCGCTCGAGATTAAAAGAAGGGTGGGAAAGTCCGTTGCGGTAGTGCTTTGCGATACGGAGATCTTCCTGGAGGGCTCACTAGACCTCGCTCGAGGCTCTTATGGAATTAGACCCGTCACGCCTAACTTTGGAGAAGAAGACCTCTATGGAAAGCCCAAGTTCGGGGGCGTGGACCACCTGGCCCACGAAGTGTGCTGCGCAGCAGCCCTTCTCATGAGGCAGACGGGCGAGGGCATTCCAGCGGTACTCGTCAGGGGGCTGGAGTACGAGTGGTGTGATTGTGGCTTAAGAGACTACAAGGTGACCAGTGTCGCCATGCTTAAAGGTATCGTTTGGGAGGTATTCAAGCACACACTTAGAGTTCTGGGAGTCAGACACGCCCTCAGGCTTCTCCTCGCCTAGATTGGTCTACGGTAGTCGACTCAAGCAAGCTCCTCAACAGCCTGTTGTTTTTAAGCTCCCAACCTATCG
>Ga0105154_1000386_pt1 | contig 19721 bp, 20 predicted proteins | sample SSWtaG_FD_89672 | JGI IMG/M metagenome (GOLD analysis project Ga0105154, IMG submission 89672) | Hot spring microbial communities from Sandy's Spring West, USA to study Microbial Dark Matter (Phase II) - SSWsed_matched | ecosystem: Environmental > Aquatic > Thermal springs > Hot (42-90C) >... | reverse complement strand
CCTCTAGATACACTTACTTTTGGAAGAACTTCTTGGGCATAGATAATCCTTTTTCTAAGTCTTTCCTGTTTCTCCCTGAATTTTTCCCTAAACTTCCAAGGATCGGAATCGAATTCTCTTCTATATTCAATGATCTTAAGTCTATCTTCCTTCGAAGCTAATGCGTTCACTTCTACACATAAGCCAAACCTGTCGAGTAACTGTGGCCTTAACTCTCCCTCTTCCGGATTCATCGTGCCGATTAGAATAAAGCGTGATGGATGAGAGACCGATATACCCTCTCTTTCTACGATATTGACACCCATAGCTGCTGCATCTAAAATAATGTTGGCGAGGTGGTCGTCAAGTAAATTTACTTCGTCAATATATAGTATGTTCCTGTTTGCTCTCGCTAAAATGCCTGGCTCTAATGCTTTAACCCCTTCTTTCAATGCCCTCTTAATATCAAGCGTACCTACAACCATATCTTCAGTTGCTGATAAGGGCAAGTTAACAATTGTCATTTTTTTCTCGATCCATGGTAGTTTTCCTTCTTTCTTATATCTTTCCTGGCAAGATCCACACATAAGTCTTAAGTCTTCAGGGTGGCAATTGAAAGGACAGTCCTTGACCACCCTTATTTTAGGAAGCAAATCCGCTAGAGCACGTACTGCAGTTGACTTCCCAGTTCCCTTATCCCCTCTTATCAACACCCCTCCAATAGTAGGGTCTATTGCGTTAACTAGCAATGCTTTTTTCATCAAATCCTGCCCAACTATTGCTGTAAACGGAAATGTCACAAATTCATGATGCACAGCATTTCCCTCACAACGTTTTTAAACGATTTCCGACTCTTTCGAGAAAAAACCCGGCCTTTGATATGGGCGCATTTGTCCCGCTCATCCCCTTAGGTACTTAGTGGAAATATCCACTCGAGTGTACCGATTCATAAAGGAAGGTGCACTTATAAAAGCTTTTATCCTAATAGGTTTACATAAAGATCTTTCCTAACAAATGCGATAATGAAGAAGATGTTTGCATTAGCTATATACTAAACCTTAATATACAATATATACAATTATCGTATACGTTAGTTTAGGGTATAAGCTTGAGTACAACTACACTAAGCATTAGAATTAGGAAGGATCTTAAGGAGAAAATGAAGAAATTCGAAAATATCGACTGGAGAAGGGAGATAGAGCAATTTATTGAAGAAAAAATTAAGGAATTGGAACTAAGAGAAATCCTAAACACTATAGACAATGTGTTAAAGGACATATCTTCATCAAAGGAGCCTGCCTGGAAAACCATTAGAGAAATGAGGGAAACAAGGTAAATTAAATGTATGTCGTAGACTCATCCATATTCGCAAGTATCATAGTTAAAGACGGATTTTATCAGAGAGCTAAAGAATTCCTTAGTTTAAGTAGGAAAACCGACTTAATTACCGTAGACCAAGCATTTATAGAAACTGCCAATGCTTTATGGAAGCATGTTTATATACTTAGGAGAATTCCCATGGACAAATACTCTACTTTAAGAAAAAACTTATAATACCATTAATAACCGGTAGTGTTGCGAAAATATATAGTTCAAGAGATTTACTTGAAGAAGGATTGGATTTCGCAGTAAACTACGGTATTACCGTTTATGATGCAGTATTTGTGATGTTAGCGTTAAATAATAAATGTAAAATAGCAAGCTTTGATGAAAAGTTACGCGATATTCTTAAAATGAAGAATTTAGACATAATTTACATGCCCTAAACAATGAATTTAAGCTATTTAACAATTAAGTATGTTGCAGCTATTCCTTCATGTACTCCATCACATTAAGTTCCGGAAACTCTGTTGATAAATTATAAAAAGGGGAGTTATAGTTACGTAAAAAGTTCTCGATTAGAACTTGACGTAGTTCTTTCCAGGGGTTCCACATATTGGACATTTCGGCGGCGGTTCCTTGCCAACGTAGGTGTGGCCGCATATTGGGCAGTTCCACAGGTATCCGTTTAAATGCCAATCTTTTCCTTGATCAACATACTTCTTTGCTTCCTTGAATAGTTCAGCGTGAATCTTCTCAGCCTCTAATGCGTATCGGAAACTTGTCTCTGCAGCTTTATCGTCCTGGGCCTTTGCAATCACAATGTATATTGGGTACATTTCCTCTACTTCGAACACCTCACCCATGATAGCTAACTCTAGGTTCTTTGAAGTATTGCCGGGGCCGAAAGTGGCTCCCGCAACTACCTTTGCATCCTGTTTAAGATCTTTCAACCTTCCATAGTGGTTGCTTGCATGTACCTGCTCCGCATAGGCTATTGCCTTAAACAATCGTGCTACATTCGGGAATCCTTCCTTTTCAGCTACATTAGAAAATATTAAGTAGCGCATATGCGCCATAGATTCTCCGCCGAATGCTGACATTAAAGCATCTTTAGTCATAGGTCTCGGTTCTGGCAAGAACAAACACCTCTACCGTAGCTGATCATCGATGAATCTAATAAAGTTATTGCTTTTAGAAGACCACATAGGAATATGTGGAACATCATGCTACACCATATAGATGGCAATAGCGAATACGTGCTCGCCATGAATAAGGAATTGTTTTCAGTTAAAACATTCTGTAATACTCATTCTAACGAATGGCAATGTATTGTGAGATATTTCTAGAGAAAACAAGGTAATGTTTAAAAATTGTTTAATATGTTAACGGAGATTTCATAGGAAAGTTTTAAATTATCTCTGGAGATATTTGGAATCTCGAAATTTCCTAAACCTATAAAACATGTTCTATTAGGTGGTGCTAATTGCTACATGTAAAGGGAGAATAAGAATATTCGATACAACACTTCGCGACGGCGACCAAATGGCCGGTGTCGAAGTTTCTCTCGAAGACAAAGTGGAAATCGCAAAAGCTCTTGACGAACTTGGCGTAGACATTGTCGAAGCCGGATTCCCTATTTCTTCAAAAATAGATTTCGAAACAATAAAGGCTATTTCTAAGGAGCTTTCTAAAGCTAAGGTAGCGGCTTTAGCTAGAGCCAGCAGGAGAGATGTTGATGAAGCTGCTGCTTCAGAAGCCCATATAGTACATGTTTTCATAGCTACAAGCGATATTCACTTGAAATATAAACTTAGGCTCTCTAGAGAGCAGGTTTTAGAGAAAATTGCTGAAACCGTAGAGTACGCTAAAGAATATGGTGTTTTAGTTCTTTTTTCAGCAGAGGACGCCACTAGAAGTGATAGAGAATTCCTCGCGAAAGCATATTTAGAAGCTGTAAATGCCGGTTCAAAATACATTAACATACCCGATACTGTAGGTGTAGCTACGCCATGGAAAATCGTTGATCTGGTAAGGTTTGTTCGTTCAAAACTTCCGAAAAACATATGGGTTGATGTACATTGCCATAACGATTTCGGATTAGCAACCGCTAATTCTTTAGCGGGAATTCTAGGGGGTGCTGATGGAGTACAGGTAACAGTTAATGGGTTCGGCGAAAGAGCAGGTAACGCATCATTGGAGGAGGTTGTTGCAGCCCTCCACTACCTAATGGGATACTGTACAGGTGTTGATTTGAGAAAGTTAACTCAAACTTCGAAGCTTGTTGCTGAAAAATTCGGTATAACATTGCAGCCAAATAAGCCCATTGTAGGCTTAAACGCTTTCGCCCATGAAGCGGGAATTCACGTTCATGGGGTATTAAGTAATCCAGCAACGTATGAGCCAATATCTCCGGAGGAAGTTGGTAATCGTAGGAGAATAGTTTTGGGGAGACATAGCGGTAAACATGCCGTTACATGGGCTCTTAAGAGAATAGGTGTAGAACCTAGAGATGAAATCGTAAACTACGTTCTAGAGAAGCTCAAAGAGGTTGCTCCAAGAATTAAGAAGGTTTCAGAAGACCAAGTTAAACAGTGGATTAGCGAATACTACAGTGTTGAAGGCGTGGAACCGCCATGCACAAGGTTCTCGTAATTCCGGGGGATGGAATAGGTTCGGAAATTACGGAAGCAACATTAACTGTTTTGGAAGCCGCTATGTCAAAATATGGTGTAAACATAGAGTTCATTAAGGCTATAGCGGGGGATGAAGCCTACCGTAAACTGGGCGATCCCTTACCTAATGAAACATTGGATTTAGCTACTAAAGTAGATGCCATATTGAAGGGTCCGGTAGGTGAAACAGCATACGATGTTGTAGTTAAATTACGTATGATTCTAAATCTATATGCTAACATAAGGCCGGCTAGGAGTTTTAAGGGAGTACCTGCTATTAAAGAAGCTGATCTCGTAATTGTTAGGGAAAATGTTGAAGGAATATATGTTGGTGCAGAATATAGGGTTGGAAACGTTGCTTTCGCATTGAAGGTGATAACGTCCGAAGGATCTAGAAGAGTTGCTGAAGTAGCTGCTAAAATAGCTAAGAATAGAAGAAACAAAGTCACCATCGTCCATAAAGCTAACGTGTTAAAGATAACCGATGGCCTATTTAGGGATGAAGCAAGAAAGGTTCTAGAGAACCACGGTTTAGTTGTTGATGAAATGTATGTTGACGCTGCAGCAATGGAGCTTATAAGGAATCCTGGGAGATTCGACATAATATTGACGATGAACCAGTATGGTGACATTTTAAGCGATTTAGCAGCACAAGTTGTTGGCGGTTTAGGTTTAGCTCCTTCCGCAAACATAGGCTCATCTAAAGCATTGTTCGAACCAGTACATGGGGCCGCATGGGATATTGCAGGTAAGGGGGTAGCTAATCCTACAGCAATGATTCTTTCAGCAGCAATGATGCTTGAATGGCTAGGGTACGCTAGTGTTGCTAGGAGAATATGGGATGCTGTAGAGGAAGCTTTCGCTTCCAACATTAAAACCCCAGATATTGGGGGGAAATGTTCGACAATGGAGTTTGCGAAAGCAGTTGCTTCAAAGGTGTAGTTTGGCTATGGAAAGTTTAGCGCTAAAAATACTTTCAAAACATTCTGGAGAGGAAAGAGTTGAACCCGGAGATATTGTTTACGCTAAAGTAGATAAGGTAATGGTTAACGATGTAACAGGGGCTTTAGCACTAAAAATTCTTAGAGAAACAGGTGCTGAAAAACTTGTTGGGAAAAGGAAAACAGAAATATACATAGTATTCGACCATTACTCACCAGCTCATAACTGGGATGCAGCAAACTCCCATGCTGAATTAAGGTTTTTCTCTAGAAAATACGGTTGCAAATTATTCGATATAGGATACGGTATAGCACACCAAATACTTGTTGAAGGAATAGTTAAGCCCGGAGAGCTTATTGTGGGAGCAGATAGCCACACAATAACTTATGGTGCTTTAGCATCCTTTTCAACAGGTATTGGGAGTTCCGAAGCAGCATATGTTATGGCTACAGGTGAGCTTTGGTTTAAAGCGCCAGAGCCTTTGTTTGTAAAGATTATTGGAAACTTCGGGATCAGCGTTACAGCTAAAGACCTAGCACTATATTTGCTTAAAGAGTTCGGTTCCGAAGGAGCACTTTATCGTTCAGTAGAGTTCTTTGGAGAAGGACTTAGAAATCTAGATGTTAACGATAGATTAACTGTTTCAAACATTATTGTTGAAGCGGGTGCTAAAACAGCCATTTTCCCCTACGATAATGAAACAGAAGCGTGGCTTAGAAGGTACGGTGTTCGCGTGGAAGATGAATGGGGGGAGCTAAAAATAGAAGTTAGCGATGTAGAAAGTATGTGTGTTAACTTATCCGCATTGGAACCTCTTGTTTCGGCTCCCCCTAAACCAGTAAATGTTAAACACGTTGGTGATTTGGAAGGAACACCTGTTGACCAAGTATTTGTTGGTAGCTGCACTAACGGCAGATTCAAGGACATTGTTGCTTTAGCTAGAATAGTTAAAGGTAGAAAGGTTAAAACAAGACTTATCGTAATTCCTGCATCATTAAGGACGCTGAAACGTATGATTGATGAGGAAGTTTTGAAGGTTCTTGTTGAAGCAGGTGCTATAATAGGTGTTCCAGGCTGTGGTCCATGCTTTGGAGCGCACATGGGTGTTCTAGGTGAAGGCGAAGTTATGGTTTCAACAGCTAATCGAAACTTCCCGGGAAGAGCTGGCCCCCCATCAGCTAAAGTATATTTGGCATCGCCATATACTGCAGCTGTAGCTGCAATAACAGGTCAAATAACCGATCCTAGACCATATGTTAGGGAGGTGTTGGAGAAGTGAATTTAGAAGGCTACGTAATCATAGTTGGCGATAGCGTAGATACTGACACAATAATTCCCGCAAGATATCTTCATAAAAGCGATCCCGAATGGCTTGCTCAACATGTTTTCGAAGACTCATTTGAAATTAGAGAGAAAATTTCGAAAACCCCGAAGCCTATAGCGATAATTGCTGGAAAAGGCTTCGGCTATGGAAGTAGTAGGGAACATGCGGTATTAGCGCTAAAAGCAGCAGGGGTCTCATTTATTATAGCTGAAAGTTTCCACAGAATCTTCTATAGGAACGCAATAAACAATGGATTAGTGGTAATTGAGGGGAACATAAGAGATTATGTGAGAGAAGGGGACTTGGTAAAAATAAATCTTAGCGAAGGAGTAATAACTATTCCAAGAACAAATAAACATGTAAGGTTTAAACCTTTACCTAGAAAACTGCTGGAAATATTGGAAATAGGGGGGCTTAAGGGGTTCCTAAGGAAAATAGCTACTGAGGAACACTAGGGCTACATTAAAACCGCTTCTCGGTAGATAGTGGTTCATAGTTTTTGGCTTCCCACCATCTACTTCTCAATGGCTGTTTCGCCCCGGCCGCTCCTACGGGAGCTGTTTGCCCCCAGTTGCCTAGGGGTACATCCACCCCCTCGGGCAACTAGGGCTCATCCAGGGGTTCATCAGCCTCAAAACTCATCGGCTTCAGAACATCCAACACTACATATACCTAGGAAAAGCTTGAAAAGATTTTTTAAAGTGAAACGAGCGAATATGAAAACCGAAACAGCCTATATTATTCTCGTAGAAATTGTCGTATGTATACAGGTATTTGTCATGTTTTTTAGGTAATGCTACGAAGTGGAGGTTTGTTAGTCCTCCTTCCTTAAACCATAGGAGTTGCTTAAAAGCTTTCCAAACATCTTAAGCCTTAGTTTTAACCTCAACAATTCTAACGTAAGGATAGGGGCTTATTTCTGTTATTAAAACTAAATCAGCCCTTCTTGTTCCAGCTTCAGCATGAACTTCTTGAAGCGCAATACAACTAATTCCAAAAATCTCTTTCGTTTAAAAGCTATGATACGACAAAGACGTGCTTTTCTCCAATATTTCCGTGTTCCTCCATATAAGGCAAGTTAACAAGCATGTTTGTGATCTATTCTAAATAAGGCTGTTTTTCTTGGTTAAGCTGTATTGTAGGAAACTCCGGTACGGCTATTCACGAACGTAATGTACCGTATTTATTTCGATTTCCACCATAAAACTCCTGCTATGATGAAACATATTAGTGTGCTTATGGGGGTGAATGAGCAGTGAGCGTAGTAGCCTAGTAGGCAAGGCTTACTGGCTGGAGCTGGTATTACCGTGGAAATTCCCGCCAATACAAAAACAATAGGAAGAACCTTTAAAAGAGTTCTTTTCTCCAACACTCCCACCTTAATGATAAGCAGAATCTAACCTAGCTTAAATATACATTACAGCTAAGAAGCTTAAGTATTTTCTGATTCAGCTAGAAAAGCTACTTTAGAAGACGGATTCCTCATAGTTGAGCTCTGCGGGGAAACTTCGGCTGAGAATGCTCAGGAAATATATGAGCTCATAAGGGAAACGGTTGAGAAGTTGTTCGTAGGAGTTGCTTCTGAAAGGCTTAGAAGTATTCTCGAGGAAACTAGGAAAATAGCTTCCGAAATAGAGGAACTATATGGGCTAAGGTGATGGAATGTAAGGGGAGAGCTAATTTATGCTATATGGTAAATTTCCCATCCCCCTACTTCACACATATTTCTTCCTTAATGCTTTAGCCTAGCACTCACACCTTAACTTCAACCATTCTCATAACTGGAGAAACTAAGTGTAATAAGGAAGGTGGGGGGAGGAAAATACGTATGGTCAGGTGTTTAAGCTAAAACCTGAACCGATAAAGATGTTTCAACATGTGGAATTAACATTTAGACAGCTCAAGGAGAAACTTAAGGAATATAAAATATACGGTGTGGAAGCGGACTTAAGGGGGAATAGGACATGGTGAATATGCTATGGCAGGTTAAGAACATGTGGTATGATCCACTACTCATAAAAGATATAAGATTAGGAAAAATATTAATGATAGAAGTTGAGGTATGAAAATGTCCGAACTTGTTAGCATAGAGCTAGCGTTGCTAGCAATAGCGTTAGCATTGGAGTTGTGGGAAAAAGACCTCTCTGGGGTTTCCGCGGGAGTTCTAATTAAGAAGAAGCAGTAACAACAAGAAGCACATAGCAAGTACCAGTACTGGCTTAGCAAAAGGCATCAAATGCTAGCAGTACTGGCGGAGCAACACCCCCGTACTGCGACATACTATATTTTACGAGCACATGAGTTTGGAAAAGAGGGACTAAGAAGACCACACCATAAAACTGTGGTGTAACTTCACTATTTCATAAGTTTAACATTTTATTTCAGAGTTTAGCGGTTTCCATTAGAACCCATGTACGTTATATGTACTAGTGGTTTCATATTCCATACCGGAGTGCACTGTTTAGTTGCGAGTTCCACATTTCATGTACTGTAATTTGCAACTGCTTATGCACATATCAGCAATACGGGATCACAACGAATTTGCGGTTCAACCACATAATAGTTGAGAGCTTAAATCAGCATGTTAGATCTTCTTAAGCTAGCATCTCATATGAGCTACACTATGTTTTAACCTAAAGCTTCATGAACACATATCTCCTAGCTATACTCTCCCCAAGTAAACTATTACTTAATCGTGAACGCAACGAATTTGTGATGCTGTTTTTATAGGATAAGGATGAAGCAATCCGCCTTCACAATCGCCGAAATCATGGCTATAGAGTACAAACTTGGCGAAGAAAGTTAAAACCTGTAGATGAGATCTCTTCGACGTTGATGAACCTGTCGGAGATCTGTCAATTATCTATCGAAGTCTGTCTATGACACGTCATCGACGCTGTTGTTTGAGACATATCGACGATTCGTCAGCAACCGACACTATCGGCGCTAATGCATCGGGCCGTAAAGGGATAAGCTTCCTCAGGTTTCTTCTCGCAGCAAAACTTTCTGCAAACTCTAGCTCTCTCGCAACTACTCCGCTGTTTTAAGTACTCAAAGATTATAAATACCTCCACGACATTATCATATAGTATGCCTAGCTGGCGTGTCCATAGGACAGTGCTTTCTCAAGCTCTACGGGAGGTTTCTGAGGAACTAGGGGCTTTAGGGGAGAGGTTCGTGAAGGGACTTTACAAGGGAGTTGTTGAACCCGATAAGGTTTCCGATAAGGCTGTTAAGATCAGGGTTAGAATTACTAGGAGCGGTAGGGTTAGGGTGCGTAGCTACAGAGGCTACGCAAAGCACCATACGGTAGACGAATCCCTCATAGAGTACTACTATAATCTAGCCCTCTACCATGCTAGGAGGAGGAACGCGTTCCTATCGGGGGTTGCCCTAGGTAGAGCTATCCACTACGCCCAAGACGGCTCCGTGGAGACTAAGAGGTTTCCGGTGCTAAATGTGCACGACAGGGTTGAGGAGGAGATAGAGGAAGCTATCAAATCCTTTGGGGGAGATGTGTGGAAGCTCTGTCGAAGCACAAAGTTAGGTAGAGAAGCTTCTACACAGGGATTAGAAGCCTTATGTGTAGCCTACGAGAAAACCTCTAGGCTTCTCAAAAACTTCTTTACAGAGCTCGCGGAGCCCGTAGACGTAAAGGAGCTTAGGAGAAAGGTGCGGATGATAAGGATTGCGAAAATATGGATAGCGGTAACAGTTGCCATCGTAGCAGTAGCTACCGTAGGGGTTTCGGGATTAGTGATAGCGATACCTATATGTATCGCTACCGCACTTTACAGACCAAAAACATACTACGAAGCTATGAAAGCAGGACTGATGGTTCTCAAACCTTATAGCTTTGAACCAGCGTACTAGAAAGTTCTGCACGATTTAAAAGCCTGCGCACACGCAACATTCGGGGGGCTTGAGAAAAACACATTCAGCTTTTAATGTAAAACCTAAACAACTAGTTTTTCTCAGCTACCCCTCAGCAACGCTTAAAAATGATTTAATTGTAGTTAAAGGAAACAACAGAAAGAAATCCAAACCCTAAACTCCCCCAACTAATCCGGAACCCTACTTATCTCAGACAGAACCCACACCCCTTCACCACATATTAACCTATTCACCACTACCCAACTAGCTTATTGGGTGAATCACCGGTGAAGACGCTCCCTAATTGGTGAATGCTGTAAGTGAAATCACCTCTGATTTGGGCTGATTTCCCGTGCTGATAAGTTCATTTACCGCCATGTAGAAACCCCTCTGTACAAATATGTTGGAATAATGTCTATACGCATGGTCATGGCGATGGTGAAGTGTAGAAAAATTTGCCTATAAATGGGATTGTTAATGACACCATGAACCCATGGTCTTACGAAGCAACCCCACATATTTCTTTCCAAGGGAGCCTAGTTAGCTTCCTAACTGTGAAAGTCATTCTTCTGGGTTCCTCACTTAATACTATGTATTTTAAGTCCGAATATATTATCACTAAAGCTTCATCATATGTTTCCGCCAACGCTACGTCTTCATCGAAAACTCTTCCTTGTACTTATAAGGATCTATTCCATGTTTTCTAAGGGTTTCCTCCTAATGCTTCCACAGCTTCTCGATTTCCTCATTAGAAACAACAACTACAGCTACGCGAGCAATGGATAGTTCGACGGCGTTATAGAGGTGCCGTATGAAGCAACAATAAGAAACTACAACGGGAAGATTGGTGGAGTTTGCTTCCGGGAGGGAGCTTGATTCGGGAAGTTGTTTGAAAATGTTGTGAACTACAAAATTATGGTTCATGGCTGATTATGATGGGACAGTTTGTGGTGCAATTTATCGTGCATCTGATGGGACAGGACAGTTTTCTATATACTAACTAAATTTTTCTTTTATGGTGTAGTACACCATAACGGTGTAAACTTTTCAGTTTTCTAGAAGTTTGTCCCATAATTTGCCCCATAGTTTGCACGATAAATTGTTGGAAACTTCGAGATCGGCGTTACAGAAACTAAAGGAGGAGACCATATAATTCCTTTTAGACACTTAAAGTTTGTAAATGTTTCAAAGAGAACTTTATAAAGCTTCGGCGTGGGAGTTCGTGGGGTTCACAACATACGGGTTAGTGTTCGTAAATATGGTGGGGTTGGGAATTCCAACTGAGAAAATATCGATTCATATTAGTTAGTTGCTCAATAATTTACTGGGTGGAATTAATTAGAGGTAGTATATTTGGCTTTAGTTAAATCTTTTAGCAACTAGGCCTCTGGGGATAGATATTTATTTTTTAAATACTTAGGGATAATGGGAGTACAATAGATAAAAAATATTAAACAATCTTTCGAAATCAACTTTCAGAATCATTATTATGAAGGGTTAGTGTTTATGCTGAATGAGTCATCGCTTATCGTTCCAATAAGTTTGTTGATTATAGCGTTTATAGTGTCGTTGTTTGTTCGGGGAAAGTTAGGGATTTATCTTTACTCAACACTTTCAGCGGCAGCGTCCCTTTTCATGATGTTCATAGGCTTAGATGTTCTCCTAAATACAGATAAGCTTTCGTTCACTATGTTTTCGTATGGTGCTGGAATACTTTCCCTAGGGCTTAATAAGTTAGAGCTTGTTGTTGATCCTGTTTCAGCAGTTTTCCTCGTAGCACTTGGAATTTTAGGTTTAGCTGTTTCAATATATTCTCTAAACTATCTTGAACACTACATTGGCAAATACAGTTTAGAGTTCTTTGGAACAACGTATACGCTATTCCTAGCTTCAATGTACATGGTTTTGACAGTGTATAACCTTATTTGGTTCATAATATTCTGGGAGCTAATGACTGTTTTTTCACAATTCCTAGTAGCGTACGAGTACAGGAGGGATATAGCACGAAAAGCGGCTTATAAGTACTTTTTCATGGCTAAAGCAAGTTCCGAATTCATAGTATTGTTCACATTACTTACACTTATTTACTTAGCAGAATTTAATCCAGACTATTCGAACGTGAAAATAGCTATTGCTCTTACAGCTCAGCAAAACCCCATATTAGTAGCCGGGGTTTTCACAGTTCTCCTAATAGGGTTAAGCGTTAAATCAGCAATATACCCTCTCCACACATGGCTTCCCGATGCACACTCTGAAGCTCCAAGCAATATTTCAGCACTACTAAGCGGCATAATGGTTAAAATGGCCATATACATGATGGTAAGGTCTTTCGTATGGTTCGCACCTTCACTCATAACGCTTATGTGAGGTGTGGTTGAAAAGTGGATACTTCACCTATACTTTCAATATTTCTTCCCCCAATTTTTACAGTATTTCTCGCAGCATTTACACTTTACATTGTAAGAATAGTTAAAGGACCAACAGTTTTCGATATGGCGTTAGCTGTTGACTGCTTAGCTTTCGACTTAGCAGTATTCATAGCCTTACTTTCACTATACTATGATACACCGTTTCTAATAGCTGGCGCTATTGCATTAGCTCTTTGGGCCTATATTCTTGACATTTACATTTCCAAATACTTTTTAACAAAGGAGCTTGGAGGTCATAAGTGAAAATGTTTGAACCACTAGAGTACATTGTCTTAGCGTTGGGAATGATTTTAGTCACAATAGGGGCGTTCTGTGATTTAGCTGGAGCATTAGGTATGGTTAGGTTCCCTAATTTCTTTGTTAGATTACATGCAGCAACAGTAGGGTCCATTGGGGGAGCAGTCATACCCTTAATAGGTGTAGCTTTAATAGCTTCGGTATCTGATCAACTAGGATTCTTTAAATGGGCAATTAGCGGAGGAGCTTTAGTTACTGCTCTAATAATTCTCCTCGTCGCTCCAACAGGATCACATGCGCTCGCATACTCAGCCCATAAGTCTAGAGCTGTACCTGTAGAGCCCAAGGTTTGTGATTTACTTGAAGAACATGAGAAAATGAAGGTAGAAAGAAAAGTTAGCGAAGAAGGTGAAGTAACATGATATCGATAGGGTTACTGATAATAGCTTATTTAGCAACTGTTGCTGTTGTTTTCACATATAAAGCTATTGTTGAAAAGGACCTTCTAAAAGCTATCGTATTTTCCGCTAGCCAATCGGTAGCTTACGCTATAGCTTATGCAGCACTATTAGCTCCCGACATAATGTTAGCCTACATCGCCATAGGTGTAGGAGTATACTCAATAATTCTACTATATGTAGTTTCAAAAACAAGTAGGTTTGAAGAGGCGTAGTTGGAATGGAAAGTGTTAAAGCACTCTTCATAATCTTAACTATAATAGCTTTCGCATTGGTAATAACATATATTAGCTATGGTACAATAGGGTATTCGCCTAAGGAAGAAATTAGGCCTCTAGGCGAGTGTTTCGTAAAATACACATTTAATGAGGAAGAGAAAACCTGGTGGGCTGCATCACCGGAAACAGTAACGGCCGCCCTTTGGGATTATAGAGGTTTAGATACAGTCTATGAGACAACAGTATTTTACCTCGCAGTAATAGGGTGCTTAGCTATCTTTAGACTTAGTAAACCATTGTTTCTTAGGGAACTGGAGGGGAAAGGAGAGGTAGAATTAACAGTTATTGTAAAGGTTATTACAAGCATTGTTGTTGCAGCAATACTTTTAATATCAATAAACATTGCCCTACATGGACACATAACTCCAGGTGGAGGATTCCAAGCAGGTTCGGCATTTGCGGTAGCACCACTTCTCCTAATAGCCGCATTTTCCAGAGGTTTTCTTGAAAAATTAGGGTTCAAAATGAACATTTCACATATTTTAAGAACCTTAGGATTACTGATAATAGCTTTCGTAGCTGTTCTCCCACTTCTACTTTCAGGATTTATTCTACAGAACCAGCCGAAACCGTGGGCAATCTTTCCCGGGTACCCTGTGAAACTAGGGCCTTTCGAACTAGGGGGTTCACTATTCTTCTTCGATATTGGAGAGTACTTGAATGTAGCTATGGGCTTCCTAGCAATATTCCTTCTAATTTCATTGCCGGAGAAGGTGTTTAAGAAGGATATGGAGGGTGTTGAAGGTGGAGGCTGAAACATTAGTTGTAACCTACATTTACGCAATGTTCTTCGCAGTTTTCGCTATAGCACTTTACGGAGTTGTGATTAAACCTAATATTGTGAAGAAAGTAATTGCACTATCTATTCTAGGCGATACAGCAAACACAATAATAATATTCCTAGGCTACCGTACTATAGCTAAACCTTTGCCACCAATATTTCCTGAAAGAACATTCTCAAGGGATGTTCTCGAAATGCTTCTTTCAAGAACTGTTGACCCAACACCACATGTACTGGTAATTACAGCTATCGTAATTAACATGGCCGTTATTGCTTTACTTGCTTTCCTCGCAATACAGGTTTACAGATTATACGGTACGCTTGACTTCAGAAAGGTAATTAAGATGAGGGGTTGGTGAAGCCATGGCAAACTATGTTAAAATAGTGCTTATAGCGATACCCCTATTCATACTTTACCTTATATTTGCTGGAACATTTAGCATAGAAGACGTAGTGTTTGGTGCGATAGCTTCACTCCTAGTTTCCACATTGATTTCTGAAGTTCTCGTAAAGCAGCATAGAAAGCTTACAGAATTAAATAGGCTAGCTGTTCTAATCAAATACTTCTTCCACTACATTACAGCAATAGAGTTTAGAGCACATTCAGACGTTATTAGGAGAATATTTAGCCCCAAAATGCCTATAAATCCCGGAATCGTCAAGGTACCCTACCATGTTAAAACAGACTACGCCCTTGTAACAATAGCTAACTCAATAACAAACACTCCGGGAACAGTGGTTGTCGATGTTGATAAGGAGGAGAAGAAGCTTTTCGTACATTGGATCGATGTTAAAGGTGTTGATGAGAAATTAACTTATGAGAAAATATCTAAAACCTTCGAAGAATATGCTAAAAAAATATTCGATTAACCCGGGGTGAAACATGATGGTTGAACAAATAATACCCTACTACAATATGGTAGTAGCTTCCCTTCCAGGACTAGCTGTTCTCATATGTGCTACAGGAGCATTTACTTTACCGTTGGTAGCGTTGGTTATTAAAGATAGAAGGGTTTGGGGAGCATTTAGCCTCATAATATCGTTTATTGCAGCTTTGGTTTCGTATAGTTTGTTTCTAGCAGTACTTGAAGTAGGTAAGCCATTAATATACACGTTTAGCGGTTGGCCTGCACCTTTAGGAATAGTTTACGAAGTCGATGTTTTCAATGGGCTTCTAGGGGTAATGGTTACTTCAATAATGTTTCTAGTTACACTTTATAGTTTAAAATACATGGAATATGATGATGGTTTACAATGGTACTACACTTTGCTTTTAGGTATTGAAGCGGGAATGCTTGGATGCCTCTATACTGGTGACTTCTTCAACCTATTCGTAATGATTGAGGTAACTAGTGTTTCAGCCTATGCCTTAGTGGCTTTTAGAAGATACGATAAGATAGCTATTGAAGCCGCAATGAAGTATGCTATTTTCGGAGCATTAGCTACGACAATGTATTTCACAGCAATAATCTTCGCCTATGGTAGCTTAGGAACACTTAACATGGCAGATATGGTTGCGAAAATCGCTGGATTCACAAATATGCCCATAACTAAGGGGCCATTCGGAATAGTTCATTACGGAATAGCGTTATTCGTAGTTTTCGCGCTTTGGTCATTCACATTTAAAGCAGCAGTATTTCCCAATCACTTCTGGCTCCCTGATGCGCATGCAGCAGCTCCATCATCTGTTTCAGCAATACTTTCAGGCTTAGTTGTTAAAGTAGGTATTTACGCTATAGCCAGATTTGTTTACACAATATTCTTCGGCTCCGGTGCTTTAGGAAACTTCATGGACGTAATACTGTCTTTCCTACTGATAGCAGGTATTATTTCAGCATTTCTCGGATCAATGCTTATGCTACTGCAGAAGGACATTAAGAGGCTAATAGCTTACAGTACAGTACTTAACATAGGATACATCGTTACAGGCTTAGGTTTAGGTAATTTACTAGGTATTGCAGCGGCAACATTTCACATAATTAACCATGCAATAGCGAAGTCAGCGCTCTTCCTTTCAGCAGGAACCTACATTCGCGCATTCAAAACCAGAGAAATAGATAAGCTTTCGGGCGTTGGAAGACTCCTACCGGTAACAACGTTTTCATTCACTATTGCAGCATTCTCCTTAGCCGGAATTCCACCATTAAATGCTTTCATGAGCAAGTTCCTACTATATGGAGCTGCTGTAGGTAGACATCCAATATTGGCGGTTCTAATAATAATACCTAGCATTTTAGCTTTCCTAGCCTATTTAAAGATAGTTTATGTGATGTATCTTAAGCCTCTACCGCAGGAGGAAAGCAAACATAATGTTAAAGAAGAAATCCTAATGGCAACACCAGTATTCGTACTTGCAATAGCATGTATCATAATAGGAATACTAACACCAATAATAGTGGATCGCTTCATTATGCCTGCAGCTTACTCATTAATAGACACTAAAAGCTATGTTGAAGCAATGATACATGTAGCTAAGCACCTACCTTAAGCGGGATTTATCTCATCCCCGCACCCGCAGGAATCCTTGCCCTTTAGGGATTCGGGATAGGGATGACATTTCCAAGAACACATTAGAAAACCGTTTCTAAAAGCTTATCTCTCCACACCCGCACTAAAGAGCGAGGCTTTCAAATGTAGAACTAGTAGATTTCAAAAGGATTATGCAAAAACGTAGGAGTAGCCTCATGGAAATAGGGAGGCTTTTGCCAATTTCTCATGAATTCCAATCACTTTCAATTCCAGCGGCTCCGGAAAGTTTATGATCGCATATGTCCCTATATTTTGGCGGTTTTCCTCGGAGAATCATGGTTTAAGACTGGTTTACTTCGAGAACTACGATGTAGTACTATTGCATGTTAAAATTATACCCTACTTTAACACATTATCAACTATAATGGTTAATATCTCTAAAAGGCTATACCTGTCAATATCATGAATATGCTCATTGATATTGAAGCATGCTTAGCAGGGCAGGCTACTGCAGCACCTATAAGCACTATGATGCCGTAAACCACTAGGACCATTCCTATCCGTCCGGTCCTATTCATAGCAACCACAATTTGATTATGTGACGAAGAGCTAATATTTTTATAAATTCACAATCTTTTTCGCTATATTTTGCAAAAATACCCATTATTAACGCTGATGCCTAGATCTCCCTAAGGATATTATCAACGATAGCAACAGTAGTGCATTTGACTTACCAAAAATTTATGCAATCGTTGATAATATTATTACTTAGAAGAATCCCTATTGGAATTCCCATGTTTTGGTGTCAAAATTGTCCAAGTGTTTTTCAATAAGGTTAAGTCTTTAAGCTAAACATAAGATTATCGGATCGTCATTTGTTTATCATAGGTTCAAACTCCTCTAAAAGCTTTACTAAACCGTGAGCTTAAATTCTATGGGGCCGTTGCTATTTGGAGGAAAAAGTAGTTATTTATTGTGTTTTAACCTTTACTAAAGCGTCTAGAACCAGTTTTGCTGCAATATTTACTTTCTCCTTTAGTTCTTCAGCATCAGCTAAGCTGGCTTCTTCAGGCTTAACTAGGCTATCGCTAACAATAAGTAATGCGCCTGTTTTCACATTTCTCATCCAACCTAGGGCGAAGAGTACTGCACATTCCATTTCAACAGCTATTACCCCTCTTTCACCCCATTTCTTAGCGAAATCGGGGTCTTCAGCGTAGAATGCGTCACTACTTATAACTGGGCCTAAAAAGTATTTTACATCATATTTTTCGGCTGATGAAACAAGCGCTGAAGTAACTTCGTAATGTGGTGCCGTAGGCATACATGCTTCATGAGCATATATGCCTATGGCGTTTCCACCGACATAGTATGCTGCTCCAGTAGCTATTACTATGTCTCCTTTACTTAGCTCTTTAATTAAGCCCCCACATGTCCCTAATCTAACAACTACTTTTGCCCCAAGCATTCTTAACTCTTCAAAAACTATTGCAGCTGAAGGACCGCCTATACCATGTGTTGCAACAGTTATTGGTACTCCATGATATTCTCCAGTGTATGTTAGGAAGCCTCGATTAGTGTTTACTACTCTTGGGTTTTCAAGCATTTTAGAAACCTGCTCTACTCTTGCCGGATCCCCGGCAACAATAACTCTTTCAGCTATTTCCCCCCGTTTAGACTTAATATGGAAAGGTGGACCGGACATTTGCTTTTAAACCTCCGGGGTAAGTGTAAAAAATTGGTAAAGAAAAATTCTGTTTTAATGTGTAGGGGAAATCGTTTTAGCCTAAAATGCCTCTCCAGTACTCTATGTCTTCCCTAGTTAGTGGTAGTGGTACTTCTACTTCGCCTTTTCTAATTTTCTCCTCTAACTCCTTAATTGCTTGCCAAATCCATTCCGGTTGTGCTTCCCTCATAGCCTTAACTTTAGCCTTAATTTCCTCTGGAGACATCGGTAATACCTTCTTTCCTGTCATTTTCTCTGCTTCAATACCCATCTGTATGAATTCGTCTAAGTCAGCAAGTGTGCTTACAGATATGCCTTCCATAAGTTCTCCGTCAACCTTGGTGCCGATGCCTAAAAGCAGTACACCTTCGTTTCTCTCAACAATATCTCTGAACTTATCTTCTAAAACTAGTACTGTAGCGTAGTATACTCCCTTATCAACTCTCTTCATCATGCTTGCAATTACGAATCCCGGATTAATCCAGTCTTGGTTTGCGTCAACACCTATCCAGAATGGTGGTCCCATCTCTAATCCTTTCTCTTTAGCTATTTCCTCAACTGCCTGGTTTATCCCTAAACCTAGTGGTCCTGCTACATTATATACCGCTATTGCTTTTTTAGCGTACATTTCCTTAGCGGCTTCGTAGCCCTTGGTTATATCGCTAAATGTTCCAGTATATGTCCATAGGACTCTGTCTTTAACATCTAATGATAATATGTTGTTCGGGCTCTTAGATTTCGCCTCATACTCTTCTGGGAAATGCTCCCTATACCATTTGAGAGCCCAGTCGCAGCCCCACTTGTAACCTATTTCGAACTTCCATAGTACAGGTATTTCTATACCTAACACCATTCCTACGTGTGGGTAGTCGTAGTGTGCAGCTAATAGGCATCCTAGTGCTCCTACTAATGCGCTTCCCTTATGTTCTTCGAACTTAATATCCAACATGTTTGGTAGGTAGTGTCCTAGTTTCTCCTTAGCTAATGCTTGCGTGTAAGTGTCTATTCCTGCGAAGTTCTTGTCAGGATATTCCTGAGCTACCTCAAGTAATGCGTCGCTTAATAGGAAACCTACACCAACTATTAAGACTACGTCAGGATCTCTTGCTGCAGCTCTAAGGTTTGGTAGGTAGTCTGCTTCAGTTTTGCTTATTAGCTCTATTACTTCTACTCCAAAGTCCCTTGACGCTTCATCAGCACCCTTAAATGCCATGTCGTTGAATGATAGGT
>Ga0105154_1000379_pt1 | contig 19954 bp, 24 predicted proteins | sample SSWtaG_FD_89672 | JGI IMG/M metagenome (GOLD analysis project Ga0105154, IMG submission 89672) | Hot spring microbial communities from Sandy's Spring West, USA to study Microbial Dark Matter (Phase II) - SSWsed_matched | ecosystem: Environmental > Aquatic > Thermal springs > Hot (42-90C) >... | reverse complement strand
GTTAACTTGGACTGCTTCATTCCTCATTCATGTTGAGCCTGGTGCTGAAGGGATAAACCCCATTGATGGGGAAAGCAGTATATCGCCAGAAAGCAGCTCAATAGTAGACACAGCATATGCATCCGCCGCAATATACATAACATTCACAATAAAACCACCAGGCTAAAGTGATCACTATGAGGAAATACATAAACAAAAAATACATAACCATTCTTCTAATAGTAATTATAACAACGATTTTGTCAGGAAACTATTTCACATGCCCACGATACCTAATCCCAATTGGATTAGACTCCTTTAACTCATCCTTGATTTGGTATAAATACTTTAAGTTTAATAGTACAGTAATTCATTATAGTGGTTTCCTTGGGGAGGCGAATTTCGGATTTATAGTATACCTACTTACACCCATACTTCGCCCGATAACAACTCCACGAGAAATTTACAGGATAATTATTGTAGTTGAGAAGATAAGTGAAAGAACGTATAATCCACTAGTAAAGGGATTCGCCATAAATATTGAAGCAGTCATATTATTCGACTATTGCAATGATACTGACATACACATATACGCCGATGCTGTTTTCGATTTTGAGAGATCTTTATACAATTTATCACAATCTGTTTATTCCATTTACCCCTTGCGTAATTATCTTCCAAAAACGTTGTATGCGCGTATTAATTATGTAGTCCATGCAATCATTAATCCATATGCTGAAATATGGTATAGTACTTACAAATACATAACTACTGGATTCCACATAAAAGTCTATAGTGGGAGTTTAATAATCCCAATAACCATAAAACCGGAGTAATCATTCAAATATTAGCTTATTACCCATGATGAAGTTTAATCTTTGCATTGTTTGATAAGTCAAACTTTTATGTGATAATATGAGTGATTTATTGTTTATGGGAAAATCTATGTTGGAAATAATGTGATTTATGGAGGTGGGGATTGTTATTAAGCCTGTGAAGTCAATTTCCCAGAAGTATTTTGGAGTCTTTAAGATAGAGAAGTGGCCTGAAGATCTCGGTGAATTTATTGTAAGGGTGATGAGGGATTGGTGGATTCGAAAAGATATTTATGTATTCGCCTATTGACTTGAAGTAACATCACATTGGAAAACTGCCCATTGAATTTCACATACTGAAATTATTGCCAACTTATTGCTCACAGATTTTAATATAAGTCATTGCCGAACTTACCATATGAATTGTTTCACTGAATATCATAATGGTTGGGTTTGCGAGTATAGTTGTGATCGTTGCTGTCTCCACTTTTGTTTCTCCAAACTTTATGATTCCAGCATTTGATACATAATTATTGTTTATGATAAGTTGCTGTGCTATACTATCTAGGCTTCTCGTCAACCCAATGATTAATCCACACATGAGCATTGAGGCTAAGCTTAATCCGAATACCAACTTTATGATTGTTGAAGCTTCCCTGCCTTTACACAACATCATAATCATAGTTAATGATGCTATTAATTCACATGTGTATAGTGTTATTGGTGGAATCGATAGTATTGCAATGGATTTTAATTGATTTATCTCAATTGGGGATCCATAGTACTCCAGTTTGCTGTATACTATTGCTATGAATCCATTCAATGGTCCATTTAAAGTGTATTTTGGGGTTAAAGTCAAAATCAACTTGTATGTGGCGTTCAATAACATGATAACTAGAGACAATAGTGTAAGTTTGTTATGTGGTTTATCCTGTGAATTTGATGTATTTCCTCTCAAATACTTCTTCCTCCAATAATTCATACTTTAATTCCACATATGCATTTATGGCTTCACTTTCCCTTCTAATCTTCAATACTTGTTTTGATAATGCATTCACAGTTAATGGTTCTATATAATCTATTCTCAGTATTTTCGTGAATCCAGCTTTATCTATTGTCATGTATATTACCTTTATTAAGCTTATATTCATGCTTACATAGTTTGGGTTTTCAATTATCAGTTCTTCACCTTCAACGTATATGTTCAGTTTCCTCCAGTTTATTTTGTATGTATAGTTCCCTTCCAAAGTCCCCTTATCAAACTTTACTTTTAATTTGAAATTTATATCCTCAATCCCCTTCTTGTATGCCAATTGATAGATTTCTAATGGTGTTTCAACTATTACAGTGTGATCGTCACTTATACATGCCTTTGAGTATATCGTTTCGTTTGCTATTTTGAATAAACATTCCTCAACATTTATTGGATACGCATACTGTATGCTATATCTAACCATAACCTCTGATACGCTTAGAATTTTCACTTCCATTAAATTTACTGATGGTCTCACGATTGTTGATTGTATTGGAGTACTATTTATGGGTGTAAGTGAGATTACTGCTATGCTAATCAATATTGATGCCTCAAATATTATTACCTCAAAATCTTTACCCCCTCTTACATTCGCAACTATCTTCCCACATCTTAAAGCCATGTATAATATTGCAATGGCTACAGTAATTGGAAACCATAATTTTAGCGGTATTATTGCTGTAACTACGTATTTAATGTAATTCTTATCTATTGGTGGATCTGGTAGTTGCATGTTGTCACCTTTCATCACTATACTATCCCCCCTCAATTCTATGATTCTATGTGCAATGTACTGTATAGGTTCAATTGTGCATACCACTATGTCTCCAACATCATATTTCAAATAATCCCTTGATATGCATACTATGAGATCTCCACAATCTATTGTTGGCTTCATACTAGAACCAGTATACAGTATTATTGTTGCCGGTAAAATCAGTACTCTACCAATTAATGGTGTGAGTAGTAGAGTTACCAAGAGTAGCCTTAATAAAATCTGTTTCATCCATAACCAGCCTCAACTTTCAATGGATATTTAACTGTGATGTAATCTTCAACTTCATATTTGAATAGTATCTTCAATGTCACATTCCAATTGGCTGGATATGTCGCTGTAATATTCACGTAGAGGTTTAATATTGAGTTTTGTTGTGAAAGGATTTTCGATGTTTGTGCTTCCGTAATTAACCCATTAACTACTTTTGCTGACTTAGTGTATTGTTCATTAAAGTTTATCCATATGGATACATTGAATCCTAATGGCATAATGCCATTAATCGATTTAAATTCTAAACTTACATTGTAAACTCCATAATTATTTAATGCTACCAAAAATTTTTGTGGGTACGTATAGTATGATATCCTTTTACCAGTATATCCCGTGGATTCACCTATCACGAATATGTCATCCACACCATCCTCAAAATCTTCTGAAACACCATATATCCCTTCAACATGTACATCATCCAAGTAGGCTTCAAACTTTAATTCCGGTTTATCTTGATTAAGCCATCCAAAGTATGATTCACAAATTATTACTTGTGTTGCTTGAGTGATACTGTACTGGTAGCTGTAAATGTTTACTTGATCAACAAACCATTTTAAAGTTAATATGCATCCATCAATAGACCTCTCCATTTTAATTTTGAATTCATGTTTCTGGTTTGGGTTTATCATATGTGGTGGACTTTGCCCCTCGGAAGCAGGGTCTGGCCCATACAATAATCCTAGAGATGCTTTAACGTAGTTTCCATAGTATGTTATACTTGCCAAATAGAATTCATCTGTATACCCATTGTAGAATCTTAAGTCAATTATCATTATGCCATTTCCCATAGGGTCTTCAAAACTTGCTATGTGAATGTTCCATGAAACACTATAATATCCTCCAGAGTTCAAGTTGATGTATGGTGCTGGCCCCTCAAGATATATGTATCCATTTGTATCTCCATCATATACGTTTAAAGCTAGATTTCCTATTATAGTTATGTTTGCCGATGTATATGCTTCACCTAAATTTACAGTTGCACTTGGATTATTTGGATTCAAGAATATTATTGGTGGCTGAACTGGATTCAGAGTCGAATTTAATGGATTATAAACGTATGTTGATGAAAATGCCTTTAAATGCCAAATTGAAAGTATCAATACTACTGTTATGAATATTTTATGCTTCCCACTATGGTAGTTCTCATGGATCTTCATGGTGGACTCTCAACATTTTGCGTACTGTAAATTAGATTTAAAGTTGCTGAATCGCTTGTGAATGGTGGAGTATCGTAGCTCCCACCAGTTTCACTTATCTCAATTTCCACATCAATCCTCCATTCAGCTTTACCATTAATTAAAACCCAACTTGTTGATCCAGTTGCAAGTAGATTTACTTCAAGCTTCTTTGTATCCCCCTCATACAAATATAGTTTTGCATTAACAATTTTACTGTTCGTAAGTGAACTTGTGACTCTAAGCATTATGTAGTATGCGTTTGTGTCAGTATTATTTATCCTTGCAATGTCCTTATAATACACTTTCTGATATGTTGGATGTAATGTTAATGTTAGACTGGTGTTAGCATCACCAATAATTGCAGTTATAATTGTTCCACGTAAATCAGCTTTACCCGTGTTTATACCATACTTGAATATTATTGGGGGTGCTACCGGAGATATATTAGTGGTTAATGGGTTGTATGTGAATATCGAAGCATATGCAAAGCTTGTTAACATGGATACCAGTATAAGTATTAGTGTTTTACGATGAATCTTCAAAAATGAACCCTCCATTTAAAAATTTAACCTAAACCATCAACATAAAAGATTTACTGCTAAAAATTTTAGGCAAATTTAAAAAATGTGGAGAGGAAAGGGTGTTTAATTTGGTATTTTCATGTAAATGATTTCCCCAATGCTATACCCACTGATCCCGTGTACTGCTATTATTCTAGCGATTAGGTATCCATCTCTATATCCGATTACCTCGAATTCAAATCCAGTGTACCCTTCAGGCCATGGACCTCTCCCAATCATGCCCAACTTTTCAATTACTTCCCTAACTTCATCTTCCTTCAGGTGGCTTTGGTTTGTAGGTGAGGATAGTGTTGGGTTTGTGATGGCTATTGTCGCTATTATTGAAGTCAACAATACTAGAATTATACCAGTAATTTTCAGGCAACCTATCTTCCTCATGGGGTCACCATTAAAATATTTGTTGAAAAGACTCTAAAAGATTCCTTGAAAACATTTTCATTTACAACATGAAAAACACTTCATAAGTATACTCAAAATATTTGATTTACTGGTATTATATGGTGATCCACGATGCAATTATGTATGATATTCAACATTAACATAATGTGATGAGCATAGATTTTAAGAGGGATTTCTTGAATCTACTAGAGAAAGATGTTGAATTCCGCTATTTAGAGAAAGACAAAGTAAATTGTGGGAGAGATAAGAGCTTTAAGGCTGGAGCAGGAGAGATTACAGGATGAAGTGAAAAATATTGGAGTGCCATTGGATAATTTATTGTTTAGTAAAAAAGAGAGGCTTGGGATTGATGTGAAGTTAGATAGGATCTTCATTAATTATGTGGGAGTTAACATTTATGGTGTTGGTGATGGTACTGCGTTTTGGGATGCAACTGTTAGGTTTAGTTCCTTCTTGATTTATGAATTTGAGGAGAAGATTCGATTGGCAAAGAGGGGGATACCTATACTTCTAAAATCTATAGCTAAAAAGTGATATATGTTGGTGGCAATATTGCAAGTCGTAGAAATTGCTAATGAGCATGGTGACTGCAAAGGCAGGAATACATTCCTCTAATGTATGTGGTGTTTGATTTTCAATAGGGGGTTATCCCAAGCAATTACATTTAAATTTTAGGTTTCAACGCTCATGGTATAAGTTTTCCATTCATTGAAAACATTATTTCAGGGAATCCCTTATCTTATACTTTTACTAAATCTATTTTGGTGATTTTGTGTGAGGAGAGTTTACTCATCCATCGTAGTGTTGTTGATGCTACTTCCAATGCTATCCTCCACTTTAGCTATTTCAGCGGTTCCAATCAATCCTGAAATTAAGCGTGTTGAAAACATGCTGAATATTGCCTATAAAGCTAGGGAGAGAGTTGAGTATTTGATAAGTAATGTTATGAATAATGTGACGCTTACAAACTTGATTTCTGCTGCTGGGTTAATGGATGAATTTAATGGTAATGTAACCCTCTTTAATGAGGGTAAAATCTTAGATGAAGCTAAGGGGGCATATGATGCTGGGAATTATGCTTTAGCTTTGAATAAAGTTTCCCAAGCCCTTGACTTGTTTAGAGATGTGTTTAAGAATATTCATGTAATTGTTTGTAAGGCTGGTGGATGTTTAGAAGATGAGAATGCAATTAAAGCTGAAGGTTTAATTGTTGCTGCAAATCGCACATTAGAGCGCATTAATAGTATACGTGAACTTGGGGATATCCCTGAAGAAGCTTATAGCAAATTGTCTGAAGCGGAATCTCTTCTAAACATAGCTGAACTTAGAAATCTTCTTGCTAAAGGTAATGTGAGTGGAGTGGCTCATAGAATTGCTAATGCTGAGAAGCTGATTGCAGATGCCATTAAGATCATTAAGTCTAAAGCTGAGGAGAAGTGTGCTGAGAGGGTGGATAAGTTCATTGCTAAGATTAATGAAACCTTTAATAAGATTGTTGAGAAAGCCAGATCTCTTGGAGTTAATGCCAGTGAAGTTTTAAAGATGTTTGGATTTAACAATTTAAATGAAATTCAAGAAATGAAGAGCAACCTCATTGGAAAGGTGAAAAGCTTTGTTAAGTTTGGAAATGTAATTCAAGCTATAAAAGAGATGAATGATGCTATGGAGAAGATTAGGAATATGAATAGGGAGATGGAGAAGGTTCGCTATATAGCTCAATATCAATTTAATGCTGAACTTGAAGTTAAAGTTGAGAAGAGTTTTAGAAAGCCCTTCACAGTACTTGACATAACAATAACTAATACTGGTAATGCTACGCTAATATTCCCGAATTCAGCATTTGGCTTAATCATAGAGAAAAGTGTTGACGGTTTCTGGAAACCAGTGTACACACCTATATCTGCTCAAGTCCTAATTATGCTTAAACCTGGAGAATCTAGACATATAGTAGTGAAGGTAGATCTTCCTGCAGGCACATATAGGGTTGTGGTTCATGCCATGTGTGAGAAGGTACTCACTCCAGTAACTGCCCAAGCTGAATTTACAATTCCATAGAAATATTGATAATAAAAAATGAATTTACCTTTTTTTTATTTTAGTTCTATTACATTTTGTAATCCAACTTTTTTAACCTTCACAATTCCTTTACTCTCTAGTCTTCTTACCATGCGCCATAAGGTTGTTCTGGGTATGTTTGGGAATCTTTCTCTCAATTCTACTTCTAAAGCCTTTCCACCCTTCTCCTTTATGAATTTAATTATCTCAGCTTCTTCTTCAGTTAACTCCTTCATTTTACCTCTACTTCTAATACTTTTTATGGGGTATTTCCATATTAAGTAGGCTGCTATGATTATGATTCCTATTGCTGCGGTTATTGTTATTGGTGTTATTATTGGAGTTCTATATTCTCTTATAATTAATGTGCATGGTAAAGTTTTTGTGATGCCTCCACCTTTAGCTATTATTGTTATGGTGTATATTCCTGGTGGAGTATTTTGTGAAACCTTTATATTCATTATACTATTGAATGGAGGTATACCTACAGGTGGATTGAATGATATTTCGACACCTTGAGGTTGCCCTATAGCTGATAGTGTTATTTGACTTGCAATTCCGGAGGTTAAGGTTATGCTAATGGTTAACGATGCACTTTCACCTTGAGTTATAGTTGTAGATGGTTGCATTAGTGTTATTGTGTAATCCATTGGTGGTGAGATTGTTACTTCATAGCTTATTTCGCAGTATCCAGCTGGCATGGAAATTCTTATCCTACCATCTGTGGTTGATATTTGTGTTGGCGGAGTATTTATGTAGATTATTGTAGAGTTTTCTGGTAATATTATGTTTATTTGGAATGGGGAGTTTAGGGTGAGAGTCCATAACCCAGCTGTTTTCGAAGTTAGCTCGGTGGTATCATATTCTATGGTTGTGGAGACTGCTCCAAGCGTGTATACTATTATGTTTGTGTTGTTTATTTCATAGTCTAGTGGAGTATTATTCTCATCGTATGCTAAGATGTTTTTCACATTTCTTGATAGTAGTGGCATGGTTATTAGTGGTGTTGTCTCATTTACATCTAAACTGATTTTCACATGTACTAAGCCATCCTTGTATACTGTTAGAGTTGCCTCTTTTATGCTATATGTTTGTTGTGCAATGGTTTTTGGCATTGATACCATGGCAAAAATCGTTAGGATTAGAAGTATCATTGTAATCTTCTTCATTGCAATATAAGTTTGATTAGTTTGGGATTTAAGTATTTCACATTCTTCTTGTTTCAATATATGATAGTATTGAGAAGGATATGTATGCTAAGCCTGATATTATGAATACCGCATTATACCCTAATATTTCAACTATTAATCCAAATATTATGAGAGCTGTGGATTCAAACAACCTCATAGGGATGTGGAGTATACCTATATCTACTGATATGGTTTCATGCCTGTTTCTAGTGGCTTTCACTATTATGGATTCATAGAATTTAGCTCCTAAACCATCTGCAAATGCCATTATGATTATTAGTATTGGTAGGAGATTTGCGGATAAAGTTATCCCTACACATGCTAGCAAGTATATTATGCTTTGTGTTACTGCTCTAACGATGTTTAGTGGTTTCTTGAGGGTTAAGTATATTGTGAGTGATGATGTGAAGCTATAAATTGTGGTCATAAATCCTATCCCCATGTAATCGTATCCAAGTGTTTTAGCCATATATACTGGTAGTATCATGTTGAATAATGGGTATCTTGATAGACTGTTTATGGCCATTATCATCGATATATACCAGAATCTTATACTCCTCCCCCTCAAATCTAGTGCTTTAAGTGCTTTCATCATGTTTAATCTTCCACTTTTCAATCCACTTTTCCATAGCAGTACTACTGGATATACTTGAATTGTTGATACTACCATTAGTACTGGGAATGCTGCATCTACATTTATCATGTTCATTACAAGTCCAGTTACTGCTCCACCTATAGCTCCACCAATGGATACCATTGCTATAACTCTTGTGGCTTCGCTGGCCTCTCTTCCTGGGGATAACTCGTATGTTGCTGTTCTACTCACAGCCCAATATGCTGACATGGATATACCCTCAAACACTTTACCAATGGCGAATTCCAATGGGGATTTTGCAATACTATATATCATTGTGGATGTTGTCATGCTCATTGTGTTTATTAGGAATAGTGGGGACCATCCCACTTGGTCTGCTATTGATGCAAATATCACCCTAACCACTAGGAATATTGCTGGCATTATTGAGAGTACTGCTCCAATTTCCACTAAACTTACCCCTCTATTCAGTAGGGCTAGTGGTACTGCTATTCCAAGTCCGCTGGATATGAAGTGTGTTATGAATGATATTGCCAACACTCTCTTCAATTGAGTTCACTTAGTGTTTTGAAGATTATGCTTTATAGTTATAAATTGTTTTCCATGAATTCCATAGGGTTTAATCCAAGCTCCATGATCATATTGTATAATTTGTTTATTGGGAGGCCAACTACATTGTAGTAGTCTCCATTAATCCATTCTATGAATAATCCTCCAAGACCTTGTATCTTGTATCCTCCAGCTGCATCCATGGGTTCTCCTGTTGATACGTACCATTCCAGTTCCTTCTCTGATAGTTCTTTTAATTTCACTTCGGTTTCAATGTAACTAAACTTTTCAATCCCTCTAATGTTGTCATAAATGTATATTCCACTTATCACTTTATGCTTCTTTCCAGAAAGTTTTCTTAATATTTCACGTGCCTCCTCTAAGCTTTTTGGTTTCCCTATTATTTTGCCATCAATGTATACTATCGTGTCCACCCCAACATATAACCCTAATAAATCTGTATTTAAATTGTCTAAAACCTTCTTCTTCGCATTCCTTTTAACAACTTCTATTGGATCCCCTTCAATTTCCTCCTCTATTTTTGGTGTTAATGTTTTGTATTTGAATTTGAATTTTTTAAGTATCTCACTTCTTCTTGGTGATGAGCTTACTAGGATTATGATCTTCTCATCCATGATTCCTCATTAAATTATCTTTTTCGCCATCTTTATTAGTATATATATTGTTGTGGCTGTTGCAGCTATTGTTCCACTTGTTGGTAGATTTAGTGTTAGGGATATTAGTATCCCAGCTAATCCTGCTATTAGTGATATTGTGAATGTGTATATGAAGATTTTTGATGTACTGTTTGATAATTCTATGGAGGATGCTGCTGGAAGTATTGCCAATGCATATATTAGTAGTGCTCCCATTGCTCTTGCCAGTACAGCTCCTGTGGCTCCGATTAGTGCGAATGCCATGTAATCATATATTTTTGTTTTTAATCCTAAGGATTCAGCTCCTTCCATGTCGAAGCATACGTATATCAGTTCCTTGTAGAATGCTATTAGAACTATTAGCCCTATGAATGATATGAGCGTCATACCCATTAGGTCGCTGTATGTTATTAGTAGTATGTCTGAGAGTAGGTAGCTGTTGACTTTTATTATTAATTCAGCTTTAAGCGTGCCTATCACTATTGAGTATGTGGATAAACTTATTGCTAAGACTACCCCTATGGCTAATCCCGTGGCTTCTACCCCTCTTTCTCTGACGATATATCCAGTTATAATTGATGATATTATGCTGAAGGTTGTGGCTGTAATGAATATTATTGGTTCATATTCTATTTGGCTGTATATTAATGCTCCTATGGCTGCTCCACCTAGAGCTGAGTGTGTTACTTCAGCTGATAGGTAGTGAACGTTTCTCAGTGTTGATAGTGCTCCAGTAATCATTGCAGTTATTCCTCCAAGAATTATCCCTATCAATGCATTTATCATGAATGGACTGTATAGTAGGCTCATTTAACTTCACCTGTGATGTGTATCTCCAATTATTGAGTAGCATTTCCCCTCAGCGAATATTATTCTCCCTCCACCATAAGCTTTTGATAGGGATTCTTCATTTAGAGCTTCATGAACTTTCCCGAAAGCTATAACCCTCCTATTTATTATCATAACGTTTTCAGCTAATTCTATTACTGGGTTTATGTCGTGTGTTACTAGTAGTATTGTTGTCCCATTAATCTTCCTAAGTTCTTTAAGCTTCTCCATTATTGAGTATTGACTTATAACGTCTACTCCATTGAATGGTTCATCAAGCATTAATATTTTAGGTTTTGAGATTAGTGCCCTTGCCAATAACACCTTTTGCTTTTGTCCCCCACTAAGTTGGTTGAATGTTTTGTTCATTAAATCTTTTATCCCTAGGAATTCAGCTATATTCTCCGCTTCTTTTAAGTCCTCTCTAGATATTATTCTAGGCCACTCTCTCTTCGTTGCAATACCCATTAATATTACATCTGTAACCTTTATTGGTATTCCTTCCATAACCCTATCTCTTTGTGGTATGTATCCCATTAGTTTTCTTACTTCGAAGGATTTTTCCATTGGATTTAACCCTAAAACCTCTATTCTCCCCCTCGTTGTTTTCACTAATCCCATTATGGCTTTTAGTAGTGTGGTTTTTCCAGCACCATTTGGTCCTATTATTATGTTTATTGATGGTGTATCTATCTTGAATGTTACGTCTTCTAATGCTACAATTTTATCGTAGGTGACTGTTAGATTTTCCACATTTATTATACTCATCTCCTCATCTCCTCCTAATCTTGTATATGTATGCTGATTCTATGGTTACGGTTATTCCGAGCATCGCAGTTATTATCCATGTTACTTCTTGGTTTGCTTGTGTAGACGTGTATTTTATGCTTCTATTTAGTAGCATACCGTTGATAATGCCAATATTGTACATCATTATGGATGTGTACCCCATTTCCATTGTGATCATGACTTCTATTATTGGTGCACCTGTTTGTTTAGATAATTCTTGTATTGTGTTGTATACTGGCATTTTTGATGATACATCTGAAACTAATATTATTCCACCTTCCTTTAATGTGTTGTATGCGGCTTCCATGGTTTTAGGTGTTGGTGAAGTCCCTTCTTCAATTGTTAGTATTGATGCTACTTCTAAACCGAAAATGTATGCTATATATTGCTCTGCTAGAAATGCTAATACCGTTTTTACACCACTAATTTTCCTTTTTAAGCTCATTATTTCCTTATTCAGAATATTTATTTCTTCTTTAAGTTTCGCGAAGTTTTCTTCGTAGTACTCTCTTCCCTCAGGATCTATTTCTGATAACTTGTTCTTTATGGCTTCCGCTATTACTATAATGTTTTCTGGTAGTATCCAGTATCCATGGTAATTCCTTCCTGACACCCCTGTCCATGATGGTATTTCCAGTATTGTCATGTTGTTTTTGTAGTCCATGAGGTTTATTGATATATCATTTTGCTTTACACCCTTTGCTTTAGCGACTTGTTCCACAAGTTTAATTTCCCAATCCATGTGTCCATCTATTACTATTAGTTTGGCTGTGGATGCTTGATATAATACTTGGGGTGTTATTGTGAATTGATGCGGTTCAATGTTTGGTGGAACTATGCTGAAAACTTCAACTCTAATTCCACCAATTTCTTCAACTATATACTTTAATACTCCAATGCTTACGGCGATCTTGATTTTCTCCAAATATCCTTCAACATTGAATGTTATTAATGTTGATATCATGATTAACAGTAATATTGCATATATGCTCTTCATTAGCTCACCCCACAGCACTCCGTATCTCTTGGTATTTCATCTCCATGGGGGCATCTCTTTGGATGACCCATGTATGCACACATGGCATCTATAACCTTTTTCGGCACGTATACATCGAATTTGGAGACGCATTCACATGCTTCCTCTAAACTCATATTAAACGTTATGTGTAGGTATGTTTCCAGTATCTTATACTTCCTAATTAGCATCTTGTATTTCATAACACCCTTATCTGTGAGTTTAACACCTCTCCATGGTGTGTGTTCTACAATGCCCATACTCTCAAGTCTTTTTATCATGTCAACTGCTGAAGGTGCTTTAACCCCTAATTCCTTTGCTATCTCTATGCTTGATGTGGATCTTTCTCCACAATTGGTTAGTTTCCCTATAACTTTTATGTATGTGGCTTCTCTGATGGAGATTTCCATTGACAATTTAGGTCGAACCTAAGTTAGGTTGAGCCTAAATTTAAATTTTTCCATCATGAAAAATTAGCCATTAACATTTATAATACTTGATTAAATTTTAAACATAAGTGAAACGAATTCTTTATATTAAACATGTATAATAGAACTGCTTAGTGATTGCTTAATGTCTATGGGGATTCCATTTAATCCCTCTGAATTTGTTTCTAGAGCCATTGAGAATATTAGGGGGATTGTTGGTGGGGAGATGGCTGTTGCAGCATGTTCTGGTGGTGTAGATAGTACTGTTGCAACCTACATTGCCAAAATGGCTTTAGATGATAGACTTAAAACAGTTTATATTGATGATGGATTTAGACGTGAAGGTGAAGTTGAAGAAACACTTAGAATTCTAGGAGATTTAGGATTAAACCCGATACTATTGGATAGGAAAAGTCTATTCTATAGAAATCTTAAGGGTGTTATCGATGCTGAGAGGAAGAGGAGGATATTCAGAGAAACATTCTACAATGTGATTGGCGATTTCATGAAATCTAATGGTATAAAGTTCTTAGTTCAGGGAACTATAGCTGCCGATATTGTTGAAACTAAGGGTGGAATAAAAACTCAACATAACGTTTTGGAGCAGATAGGTGTTGATTATGGTTTTAAAGTTATTGAACCCCTAAAGGAATTGTATAAACCTCAAGTTAGGGAAGTTGCCAGATACCTAGGCTTACCTAGAGAGATATCCGAGAAGATGCCATTTCCAGGTCCAGGGCTCCTGATAAGAGTTGTAGGTGAAGTCAATCCCAAGAGGATTGAAATTGTTAGAAAAGCCACTAAGATCGTTGAAGAAGAGCTTAGAGATGTAGATGCATTCCAGAAATTTGCAGTATTGCTTCCAGGTAGAGCTACTGGAATTAGGGGTGGTAAGAGGAAGTATGGTTACATGATTGCTATTAGAGTTGTGATTTCCGAGGATGCCATAACAGCGGATCCATTGGAGATCCCATTTAGTAAGCTTAGAAGTATTGCTGATAGAATAACTTCTGAGATCAATGATGTTGTTAGAGTATTATATGAATTGACACCCAAACCTCCATCAACCATAGAGTTTGAGTGAAATAAATTCAACAACCTTTATTTTCCACATTTAACTCTAGTATATTTGGTTATGAATTCCCATAGACCATTCATTGGTAGAATGAAGATTAAACGTTTTGGGAGAATTGGAGCTATTAGGGTGTTGAGAGTTGGTGGTAAGGTTAAGATTGAGAGTTAGTGTTGGAGAAAGAAGTTTAAACGTCGTTGCACTACTTAACAGTGGTTATGAAGCCCCATCACCACAGCTCTTAATTCCAATAAATCTAGCTAGACAACTGGGTTTATGGCCCCCTGAAAATGCATTTGAAGTTGAATATGAAACTGCTGGTGGATTATTGAAAGCTTGGCTATATCCGAGAATTGGGAAAGTTTGCATATTATATGATGGCAATTTATCTAAGGTGGTTGATGTGGATATAGTTGTATCGCCGATCACCACAGAACCTCTTATAAGTGATGCACTTGCTGAGGAGCTTGAAATAGCTGTGGAGTCTTTTGGTAGAGGGCTTTGGAGGTTTAGGTGGGAACCTAAGGAAAGTGTTAGGAAGAGCGAGAGAAGAGAGCTTTAATTGTATGGAATGGAAATTCAGACTTTAGCAACATATATGTGTTGGGAGTTCATTGTGAGGTATGGGGATTTACTTGGAACCAGAGTTTTATGTTAAACAAGTATTTTACTTCCATTATCGTGGGGAAATTAATACTGAGAGGGTTTTGAGTTTAGCGAGGGATAGGGCTCTTGAATTGGGTATTAGTAAAGTTATTGTAGCATCTGAAACTGGGAGAAGCGCCCTTAAAGCACTTAAAATCTTCAGAGGGACGAATGTGAAGTTAATTGTTGTAACACATTATCCAGCCAAAACTATAGGTCCTAAGGGTGATATTCCAATAGGACTCAACAGACCAGAATATGAACCTATTAAGAAATTTCTTGAGAAGCATGGGGTTATCGTGATTCAAGGGACTAGGCCATTTGCAGGTATTGATAGATCTCTGGGATGGAATAGTCCAGTGCCCGAAACCTTCATAGATAAGACTCTTGAAATCTTTGGTTCAGGAACTAAGATTGCAGTGGAAGCTACTCTCATGGCTACAGATGCTGGTGTCGTGGATGAGGGGGAGATTGTGGTGAGCCTTGGAGGAACTTATAAAGGTCTTGATACAGCTTTAGTTGTGAAATCATCGTATTCAATAAACTTCTTCGCACATTTTGAGGTGCTTGAGATAATAGCAAAACCATTGTATCCGGGGAAGAGACTTCCTGAATATGCTCAGGAATTGTGGAGGGGGAATATAGATCAATACTATGAGCCTATAGATTTAAAGGAATTCGAACTATAGGGGTACTAATAGTTATTTATGATCAGCCACACTTATATACTACAAAATTAACCTACTTTTACTTAAGAGGGGGGGGCTTATAATATGTCAATAACTAGATTTCTTGAGGAAGCTAAGCTTTCACGCTTCCACTATACGCTTCTATTGCTATGTAGCCTCATATACTGTCTTACAGCTATGAACACTATGCTTATAGCTGCAGTTCTAGTTCCAATAATTAGTGAGTTTGGTTTAGAATCGAACCCCCTTATATCAGGGCTTCTTGTTAGTGCTGGTTATCTTGGGATGTTTTTTGGTGCATTGAGTTGTGGTATTCTTGCTGATAAGATTGGTAGGAGGAGGAGCTTGATAATAACTACATCCATGATGAGCTTATTTACAGCTTTAAATTCCATTGCCAGAGACCCATTGAGCATAGCAATTTTGAGGTTTATGGCTGGTATTGGTTTAGGTGGATCCCTACCTCAACCTGGTATATACATTTCAGAGTACATTCCATCGAAGTATAGGGGGAGATTCTTAGGCTTAGTGGAAACATCATGGGTTTATGGAGCTATACTCTCACTACTATTCCCATACCTTCTTCTCCCAAAATTTGGTTGGAGAAATACGTTCCTAGTCTCCTTAATACCATTATCATTGATTCCACCAATAATATTGTTTATCCCAGAATCTCTTAGATATCTTCAGTTTAAAGGTGAAATCAATACCGCCTTAAATCTTTTAAAGAAGCATAACTTAATACCTAGAGATGTTGAGTTTAAAGGTGTATTTGAGAAGTATACTGCTAAGAGTTATAGGGTTTCAGAAGCTTTAATGAAGCTTTGGTCTAAGAATTATTGGAAGAGAACTTTAATGTTATGGATTTTATGGGCATCTCTAGTATACACTTATCATGGAATATTCATTTGGCTTCCAGCAATTTACGTTAAAGAATTCGGTTTTACAGTTGTAAAATCTATTGAGTGGACTTTAATAGTTACTCTCGCTCAGATTCCAGGTTATTATAGTGCTGCTCTAATGCTTGATCATGTAGGTAGAAAGCCTATAGAAGTTCTCTACCTCTTTGCAGCTGGATTTGGAAGTTTCATGCTTAGCTTATCTAGAGATCCAACTTCAATCTTAATTTGCAGTATTATAATATCCTTCTTCAATTTGGGAGCTTGGTCTGCACTATACGCATATACACCCGAACTATATCCAACTGAAATTAGGGGGACTGGTTCAGGTGCAGCTGCAAGTATTGGTAGAATTGCTGGGATCATTGCCCCAACAGCAACCCCCCTCATATATGCATATTGGGGTTTAAATGCTGCATTCATCGTTTTTGCTTCAATACATTTTCTAGGTGCATTAGCCACTTTAATCCTTGGATTTGAAACTAAAGGGAGGATTTTAGAGGAGTTAGCTAATTAATAAATTACATTAAATAAATTATTATAGTTTCACGTTTTAACTTGTTATTGTGATTTTTATGGTTGGTAGAATTGTTTCAGCTGAACATCCACATACAATTGAGGGGGTTCAGTATCATATTAAGTGTAAGCCTGGTGATGTAGCTAAATACGTGTTACTCCCAGGAGATCCAGATAGAGTTCCTAGGATAGCTAAGTATTGGGATGAGGCTAGGGAGGTTGCTAGGAATAGATGTTATGTAACTTATACTGGAACTTATAAGGGTAAACCTATATCTGCAACTTCTACTGGTATAGGTTGCCCATCTACGGCGATAGCTTTGGAAGAGCTTTTGAGAGTTGGAGCTAGAACTTTCATTAGAGTTGGAACTACTGGTTCCATACGTTCAGAGGTTAAAGTTGGGGATTTGGTTATTAGTTCAGGTGCTGTTAGGCTTGAGGGTACTAGTAGACAGTATGTTATGGTGGAGTATCCTGCACTTGCAAGTTATGAGGTTGTTTTAGCATTGATTGAAGCTGCTGAATCTCTTGGAGTTAGATATCATGTTGGTTTAACTGCCAGTACTGATAGTTTCTATGTTGGTCAAGCTAGACCTGGATTTAATGGTTATCTTCCAAGCTTCTCTAGGAATATTATTTCTGATTTACAGGCTTGTGGTGTTTTGAATTTTGAGATGGAAGCTTCTACGATTTTCACTTTATCTAGCATTTATGGTGTTAGAGCTGGGGCTGTTTGTGCTGTTTTAGCCAATAGGGTTACCAATGAATTTATTGAAGATGCTGGGGTTGAAGATTGTATTAAAGTTGCTAATGAAGCTGTTAAGATATTAAGTGATTGGGATTCATTGAAGGATTCTAGGGGTAAATACTACTTTTATCCAAGCTTATTGTTGAAGTAGCCCCCATCTATAAACCCTTAATTTTTATGAACTCTTTAATTATATCTATCCCTGAACTTGTCCCTATTCTATTTGCTCCAAGCATAATGTAATGTATTGTATCGATTAATGATCTAATTCCACCGGATGCTTTAATCTTCTTATTGGAATTCTCTTTTATCAGTATTATGTCGCTTGGAACTACTCCTCTAGGGCCGAATCCAGTGCAAGTCTTTATGTAATCCACATCGGTTTCATTTAGTGTTTTTGATGTTAATGCTATTTCCTCATTGGTTAGGTATGGTGTTTCTATTATTGCCTTAATTACTCCTCCATTCTTCTTAACTATTTTTGATAGTATTTCAGCTTCACTTCTGATTTTGTCATATCTTTCGCTTTTAACATATGATATGTTTATCACGTAATCTATTTCTTCTGCACCATCAGATAATGCCTTTTCCACTTCCACCCTTTTTGTTTCAATGTTTTGATATCCAAGTGGGAATGATACTACCGTTGCTAATTTCACTTTTCCACCAAACTTCTCCTTTACTTCACTTATATAGCATGGGGGTATTACTAGGCATGCGAAATTGTAATCTAAACTTTTCTCGATGAATTCCATAACCCTCTTTAAGCCTACTTCTGGTTTAAGCATGGTGTTATCTATGTATTTGGGTAAATCCTCAATGCTTAATTTACTTAAATAATCTCTTATAATCCTCATTGATTAGAAATATCTTTATTCTAGCTTATAAGCTGTTTTACTGGATGTCTCTCTGTCCTATACCATTCGACTCTTGGTTTTATTAGTGAGTATAGTGTTGTTAAGCCTATTATAATCCATATGGGGAATGTTATTATGAAAGCGCGTTTATCCTGTATCTTCTCTCCAGTTACTATTAGGAATAGTGGTGATATTAGTACTGATATAATTAGGTATATAAATATGTATATTGGTATTGGATCTGGATCAAATCCAATTATCTTTGATATTGGGGCTATTAGTAGCATGTATATTGTTGATATGGATATTATTAGGTATGAGACTGGTGATAGGTAGTATAGTCCATTAATGATTTTAACTTTTAGTGGTACATCTTCTTTGATTATTTTTATGAAGCATTGCATTAACCCCCTATTCCACCTCATTCTCTGCTTTATTAACGACTTTATAGTGTATGGTCCTCTCTCAATTATTATGCTATCCATTAAAGCCATTTTCAACCCTCTCTTGGCGAATTCTACGGTTAGCATTGAATCTTCAGTTAAAGTTTCGGGGAACCCCCCAATCCCCTTAATTACCTCTGTTACTACAAATAATCCTTCACCACTATACATTGGGTAATTTGATATGTATTTTAATGCTGGTAGAGCTATGTTCACCCATAAGCATGTCTCCACATATGAGAATAATTGTGGTAGCCTACTTCCACTTCTTAAAACCTTTACTCCCACTGAATCATATTTCCCGTCACTCATTAGGGAGACTCCTCTTGCTATCTGGTATTCGTCGAGTATATCGTCATCTGCATCATAAACCACTATGAATGGTTCATCTACGAATTTCAATGCGTAATTTAAGCTTTTAGCTTTTGAACTTCTGGATTCTGGGTGTACTATAATTTCATACTTAATATTACTCACATCTAGAATTCCACATTTATCTATAACGTTCTTCATGGTTTCATCATCCCCCTTCTCCACGATGATCAGCACTCTCATTTTGTTTTTATCATAAACTTGACTGGTAATACTTCGGAAAGTTCTTTCTATACTTTCCCCTCTCTCCTTATATAATGGTATCAGTATTGCTATTCTTGAATTAAAGTTTGGTTTTGGTTTAAGCCAAACCTTTTCCTTAAGCCTTAATATTAGGCTTATGGTTCCCAGTGTATGTAGGGATAGTGGGATTGTTAGGAGAGTTATTAAGATTAATGTGAACATGAATATTCACTTTTGTAAGTTTTCTAATGTGAGCTTCTCCAAGAATATATTTAACCTATTCCATTAAGTTTACTCATAATCTTCATGGAGAATATTTAAGTTACATGATGTTCGATGCTTGTTTCATTGAAATAAAATTATATATTAGCTTTACCCCATATTTCCAGTAG
>Ga0105154_1000376_pt1 | contig 20079 bp, 19 predicted proteins | sample SSWtaG_FD_89672 | JGI IMG/M metagenome (GOLD analysis project Ga0105154, IMG submission 89672) | Hot spring microbial communities from Sandy's Spring West, USA to study Microbial Dark Matter (Phase II) - SSWsed_matched | ecosystem: Environmental > Aquatic > Thermal springs > Hot (42-90C) >... | reverse complement strand
GTACAGCTGCGCAGGTCCTAGCTGGGCTGGAGTGGGTTACAGCACCCTACGACTGCACGAGGAGGTACCTAGACGTCCCGAGACCTGCGGTAGTCTCGATGAGCCTCGGGGCTCTAGGTAACTACAGCAACATCTTCCTACCAGCTATTAGGAAGCTCCTCGAGCTGGGGATAGTCCCGGTAGCAGCTATAGGTAACGGAGGTCCCTACGTAACCTCGAACCCAGGCAATATCTGGGGCGTTATAGGTGTTGGAGCTACCGACGTAAACGATAGGGTAGCTCCCTTCAGTAGCTACGAGGAGGTTATTTGGCCCGCACCCCCCGGTAACTGGCCGTTTAAGGGTACCTACCCTGGGAGCTACTTCAAGCCAGACCTAGTAGCTCCGGGGGTTAAGGTGGTCGGAGCCTACCCCGGGGGCCTCCTAGCTATAGGTAGCGGTACCAGCGCTGCAGCACCGGTCGTCGCTGGGGTAGCTGCGCTAGTCTCTGGGGAGCTATCTAGGAGGGGCCTTAGAGGTCCTCAGCTAGTTGAGGCAGTCTACGATATCCTAACCTCTACAGCTAGAAAGCCGGAGGACGCGGGCTCAGGCTACGGGAGGGTAGCCGGCTACCTAGCTGTAGCTAAGGCTATGGACCTGGAGGTGAGGGGCGTACCGGTAAGCGTTAGCCCATCCACAGCTAGGCCCGGCGACAGCGTTAGGGTAGTAGTAGGGGCCTACCCGGGTCAGCAGGTCGAGGTCTTCCTATCGGGAGTGAGGGTGTTCTCCGGGGAGTACCCAGCTGGTGGGGTAGTCGTTAAGGTACCCGATACCCACATGGACGGTAACACAGTAGCTGTGCTAGCCGACGGGGGTAGGTCCTTCGGTGAGGCGCTAGTATACGTAAAGCCGGTACTGAGGGTCGACCGCAACGCTACCTCCGGTACCCTACTAAGCCTTCAGGTATCCGGTCTGGGGTTCGCGGATACGGTAGCCGTGTACCTAGCTGATAGCCTCCTACTCCTAGATAGCACTAACCTAAGGGGCTCCCTAAGCGCTAGGCTAGTAGTTCCCTACGTAGCTAGGCAGACCTATCTAGAGCTAAGGGTGGAGGATCTCTCCGTACCTGGGCTAGTACTCACGGCAGGTATCACCGTAGCTCCCCCACCGGCGGAGCCCACCGTAGCGATTGTGCAGCAGCTAAGCGTAGCCGTGGAGAGGTACTACGTAGTTGGTAGGGTCGGGACGGTTAGCGTTACCATGCCTGAGGAGGGGCTTAGCGTTAGGGTTAGCCAGGTCTACCCGGAGGAGCAGGTGGTCTCAGTCGCTAGGGTCGAGCTCGTAGGTAGGGTAGCCCTGGTGTACCTAAACGTAACAGCCTACCCGCCGGGCGGCTACGCCTACATCGAGGTCAGCGCCTGCTCCGAGGTGTACTGCGTAAGTTCTGTAGCACCTCTACATGTAGTCCTCGAGGACACCGCCGAGAGGGCTCTGGGGGAGGTCTCGAAGCTCTACAAGGCCCTGCAGAGCGTTGAGGAGGCCGCTAAGAGGGCCCTAGCCGGGGTTGCGTCCCTGAACACATCCGTAGCTGAGGTAGCTAGCACAGCTGAGGAGGCCCTAGCCGGGGTGCTGGAGCTACTTAAGCGCGTAGAGGGGGTCGAGTCACTCCTAGGGAGTACTAGGCTGGAGCTGCTCAGCGCTACTGCTATGGTTAACTCCACCCTAGCTGCGGAGCTGGAGAGCCTTAGGGGTAGGGTTAGCTCCCTGGAGGGCGGTGTTGCGGAGCTTAGGGCCGCCTACGGTAGGCTCGAGGAGGTGCCTAGGCTTAGGTCCGACGTTGGTATAGCCCTAGCACTAGCGGCGGTAGCCCTAGCTACATCAGCTACCAGCCTAGGCCTAACCCTACTCAGGGCCCCCAGGAGGAGGGGCTAGGCTTTTTTAGGTACTACGTAGCTCCACGTCTCCCTAGTGCCCACTACCAGCACTAGGGAGCCTGAGGTCCTCTCGATGGCTAGGACCCCCCTAGCCCTAACGAGGCCTCCCATAAAGAGTACGTAGGAGTAGAGGGACTCGTAGCTGAGTACTAGCTCAACCCTACTCGATGGTGGTGCTAGCTCAGCTAGGGACCTCTCAACCCTTAGGTCCAGGGTCCTCGAAACCCGTACCTCACCAGGGTAGTAGAGGGACCTGCAGTCACCGCCCTCCAGGTCCAGCGTAGCCTCGGCTACGGCTACGGGTACTAGCACCCTCTCGCCGTACCTCTCCGCGACGTCCCCGGAGAACATTATGTTGACCTCCCTCCTCCCCCTTAGGTAGAGCCTCTTGTAGGGTGGGGATATAGCTGCTAGCACCTCCGGCGGTAGACCGTAGACCTCCGACATAGCCTTCAGCCTCCTCGCCTCAACCTCTGCGGGTAGCCTCCCGAACGCCTGATGGGCCGTGGACGCTACCTCTACGGAGTCCCTGCAGCCGTACACTACCAGGTCCACATCGGATACCTCGGGGTTGTGTATCCCGACGAGTACCGAGCCGTCTACCCCTACGCTACTAGGTGAGACCCCGGTGCAGCTCCTGAGGGTCGTGTAGGACTCCACTACGTCCACCTCGACCGGGTCCCTAGGCCTCCTGAGGATCTCGGCTAGCCTCTCCCTAGGTCTGTAGATAGCCCTAACCCTACTGAACCTAACTACCGGTACGGTGACCCCTAGGGCCGGGTCGTAGACCTCCTCCTGGAGGCCCCTTACGGAGCTGAGGACGTAGCTAGCTCCGTACCTCCTAACTACCCTCTCGAAGCAGGTAGAGCCCCTACACCACAGGGTCCTCCTAGTGGTGGGTACGTACTTGAGGTAGGCTACGGCAGCGTTTGGTAGGTGGTGGTTCCCGACAGCTACGTAGATGCCCCCCTCTACGTCCTCTAGGTGGTCGTGGTCTAAAACTACCTCAGCCGGTTTGCTACTAATCACGTCTCATCCCGCTCGTGCTTCATCACCTACTTATATACCCAGCCTAGCCCTGCTGTCGGGGTAAATAAGTTGAGGTGCGCGGCCGTAGTGCTAGCAGTACCTGTGCTACTACTCGCACTAGCTACTCCGGTAGCTACGACCTGGACCGCGCTGAGGGATTTTAGAGGGGATAGGGCCTACCTACTCTACGAGGTAAGCTACGCGGTTACCGTGGTAGGTCAGGCCGCTAGCGGTGAGGCTAGAGGTACCTACCTCCTCCACGTACTTATCGAGAGGTACAACAGTACCCACTACCTAGTGAGCGCTCTAGCTGATAGCATTACATACTCCTTCACATCCGACGACCCGGTATTCCTACACGTACTGGCTAACCTATTCCTAGCTAACCTGAGTAGGCAGTTCATAGAGCTCCTCTACATACCGCCCGTAGAGGGGGTCACGCTTAAGGTCGCCGTCGAGGGCAGTAGGGTAGCCCAGTTCCTCAACGCCTTAACTAGGTGGTACAGGGTTATCGAGGATACCTCTGGGGAGAGGTGCTCCGAGGTGGTCTTAGGTAACGTAACCGTAGCTAAGGGTATTAGGTACAGGATACCCACCCTCGGGGCTGAGCTGGTCTACGACTGCCCCTCCGGGCTCCTCGTAAGCCTTAGAGCTCAGGTATCCGGTAACTACGGGGACCTAAGGACGGAGGCTCTGATAAGCGTAGAGCTCTCCAAGACGAACGTACTGGACCTAACGAGTATAAGGCCACCCCCACCTCAGGGTGGGGCACCCCTAAGCGGTGCGGCGGCTGTGGGTCTCGCGGTATCCGCCGCGGCAGTAGCCTCAGCAGTAACAGCCCTACTACTAGTCCTCAGGAGAGCTAGGAAGGTGTAGCCCGGACCCTAGACGCGTGTGCTGGCCCCACCGCCGCTCAGGGCTTTTATTAACCCCCAACCGAGGGTCTAGTTGGGAGGATTTGTGCGGGGTTCTAGAGCTCCGCGCGTACTTAGCAGTGCCTACGATGTGACCCTCGCTAGCTCGCTAACTCTAGCACTAGCCCTCTACCTGCTGGACCGCCTAACCGGTGGTAGCATGGCTCTAAGCTCCCTGGTCGCCGTACTGCTCGTAGCACCTCCATCGACCTACGCCTACCTGAGGAGGCTCGTCGGGCTCAGCACAGTAGCTGGGAGGGCCGTAGCTACGGTAGCCCTTGGGGTACTAGTCTTCCAGGTAACCTTCTACCTAGAGGTAGGGCTCAGGGCCGCTCCCGCCTCGGGCCTAGGCCCCCTGGACTTCCTCGTAGCTGCGGTGCGGTCCGGTATATTCTTCGTAACCTACATCCCGTACTTCCTCGTATGCCTACTGCTCTTCCTACTCGTAGTTGCGGTTACAGCTCTCCTCGTAAGGTACTAGGGCCTCCTAGGCGAAGCCCCGAGCGGGCTACCCGCCGAGGCCGCTCAGCAAGCGGTAGGGTGGGCGTGCGAGCCTGCGGTACCTACCTAGGCGGGCCTGAGGTGTACCACGTCGCCTACGTAGACCCTCTTAACCGCCCCGCCGGGGGTCCTTATCATCAGGGCCCCGTCCTCCGCTACGTCCTCAGCTACTCCGACTACCTCTCCGTCCGGGGTTAGGGCCCTGACCTCCCTACCTAGGGTTACGGAGAGCCTCCTCCACACGTCTAGTACGTACCCTACCTCACCCCTGCTGAGGGCTCCGTAGAGATGGTCCAGGTGCCTTAGGGTAGACGCTAGTAGCGGTAACCTCGGTACAGGCCTACCGACTACCCTAGCTATTGTTGTCGCGGTACTGGAGAGCTCCTCCGGTAGCTCGTTATTAACGTTCACGCCTACTCCTACGAGTACGTACTGGAGCCTATCGGCCTCGGCTCTACCCTCTATCAGTACCCCAGCAACCTTCCTCTCACCGACGAGGACGTCGTTGGGCCACTTAACCCCGGTTCCAACCCCAGCTACCTCCCTTATAGCTCTAGCTACCGCGACCCCAGTAGCTAGGCTGAGTAGGTGGGTAACCCCGATGAAGCGAGGCCTTAGAACTACCGTTAACCAGAGACCCCCTCTACCAGCTACCCACCTCCTACCCATCCTACCCCTACCCCTCTCCATGGTCTCAGCTACCACTACCGTACCCTCTGGGGACCCCTCCCGAGCTAGGGTATCGGCTAGGTCCTGGGTTGAGCTACACGACTCTACGTAGTAAGCTAGGAACCTAACACCAGTATCCAGGTACCTGACAACCTGCGGAGCTAGCGATAGGTCGTCGGGGTCTAGAGCTCTGTACCCCATCCCCGGGTGGACCTCTACGGGGAAGCCCCTCCTCATCAGCGACCTAACAGCCCTGGAGACAGTAGCCCTGGAGACCCCTAGAGCCCTAGCGATCTCTTCCCCCGAGACGTACGCCCCGGACCTCGCTAGCAGCTCCAGGATCCTACTCTCAAGCTCTTCCACGATAGCCCCTAAGGAGGTGGGCTCTGTAGCTAAAGAGCTTCCACGTACCATAAAAAACCCTACCAGCTAGGGCTAGTTTTCGGTACCGTTTGTCCCTAGACGCTCCTCAGCTTATATTCGTTCGTTGCATTTAGGGACCTCTACCTCGCCCGCACCTCACGAGCTACCGGTGCGGGGTCGTGGGCAGCGGTCGAGCCCAACAGCATGGGACCCCGTCTACGGCTACCCCGCCTAGGCGGTGGAAGCTACGCTTCAAGCCTAGGCGGGCTCGGGGAGGTAAGCAGTATCAGTACTTATTCCTAAAAACGTTAACCCTAAAAACATTAACTAAGAAACAGCTCCCAGTTCCAGGAGGTCTACGTTGGAGTACGCCCAGGGTCTGCACCGGCCTTCTAGAAGTCCCCGATGGGTGGTGAGTAACCGGTGATTGTTATACTGCGAGGTAAGCCCTCCTTAAGTGCTCGCTCTTAATTATCTCGGAGCTGAGCCCCTCGAGGACTATCCTACCGAGCTCCATAACGTATGCCCTGTGCGAGACCTTCAGGGACTCCGATACGTACTGCTCAACGAGGAGTATAGAGACTCCGTACTCCTCGTTGAGCCTCTTCACCAAGCTGAACAGCTCCGCTACTAGCTTAGGTGCTAGCCCCTGGCTAGGCTCGTCGAGTAGCAGTAGCTTAGGTCTAGACATCAGCGCCCTCCCTATGGCGAGCATCCTCGTCTCACCTCCGGAGAGTGTCCCGGCGAGCTGGTTCAACCTTTCCTTAAGCCGTGGGAACAGCGTGAAGACTATCTCGAGGGACTCCCTCAGGGAGTCTCTATTCCCCCTTACCGGGTAGGCCCCTAGGTAGAGGTTTTCAAGAACCGTCATGCTGGGTACAACCTGACCCCCCTCGGGTACGTAGCCGATCCCCCTTAGCATCCGCTTAAACGTCGGCTCCCTCGTTATATCGGTACTCTCGAAGACTACCCTGCCTTTGTAGAGAGTTGTAAGCCCGAGGATCGTCTTAAGAGTAGTGGTCTTACCGGCCCCGTTAGGTCCGATCAGCGACACTACCTCACCTTTATTGATGTGAAGCCTTACTCCGTGAAGAACTGCGAAGGGGCCGTAACCAGCCTCCACATCCTCCATGGACAGTAGCATCGGGTCTCACCCAGGTTTAGAGCCTAGGTAGGCCTCCACCACAACTGGGTTGTTTAGAACCTCCTCAACAGACCCCTCCGCTATGATCCTACCTTCGTGTATTGCTACAACTCTCTGGCTTACCTCAGCTATGAACCTCACCACGTGCTCTATAATGACCATGGTCACCCCTTCCTCCTGGTTAACCTTCTTGATAAGCCTTACGATGGTGGGGATCTCCTGGGGTCTGAGCCCAGCTATGATCTCGTCGATAAACAGTAGCCTAGGCTTCGTTGCCAGAGCCCTCGCTAGGTCTACGAGCTTGTGCTCCATCAGGGTTAGGTTCCTGCCGGGTGTATGGTACTTCCGTTGCGGGAAGCCGACTAGCTCTAGGGTCTCCAAGGCTATCCTCCTGGCCTGCGATATGTCCTTAGTCCTAAGCAGGGCCCCTACGGTTACAGCCTCTAGGGGGGTCATCTCGTAGAAGGGCCTGATCTTCTGCCACGTCCTAGCGATCCCCAGCACAGCGATGCTGTGCGGTGGGAGCCCGGTTATATCTAGGCCCTCGAAGTGCACCCTCCCCTCATCTGGCTTGTAGACCCCCGTTATGCAGTTCACGAGCGTGGTTTTACCGGCCCCGTTAGGTCCGATAACCCCCACCACCTCGCCTCTGTAGACCTTAAAGTCAACTGACCTGAGGGCTACGATACCGCCGAACCTCTTCGTTAACCCCTTGGAGACTAGGACCTCCTCCACCACATCACCCACCCCTGCACTAGGGTCGGGACTCTCTCGAGTACGGCCCCTAGACCCCTAGGCTGCACTATGCTAATAACTACCAGCAGGAGCCCGTAGATAAGTAGGTGCGCACCTGGTGCGACACCCCCTATGTACCCCCTTAGGACGTCCTCCACCAGCTTAAGCGCTATCGCTACTACGGCTACCCCCGCGATACTACCTCTACCGCCAAGTATTCCGGCAACGACTACGTATATCGACATAGACGAGCTGAACGACCAGGCCGAGTACGTCCTCTGCGATACTATGTAGGGCCACCCCACGAACCCGAGGATCGAGGAGTATATCAGTAGAGCCATCAGCTTGTACTTCCTGGTATCTATACCGAGGGCCTCCGCAGCTAGCTCGTCCTCCCTAATGGCCTTTAGGTAGTACCCTAGCCTACCTCTGCTGACTGCGAGGTTGACTAGTACGACGGCTATGAAGAGGGTAAGGACTACGTAGTAGAGGTTCTCCCAGGTCCTGAACATCAGGTAGTACCAGCCATCGTAGCGCGGTAGGTAGAAGTCCCAGGGTCCAATGATGAGGATGAACATCTCGTGAACCACCACGGTTAGAGCTGCTGTGGAGAGGGCGTAGTATACCCCCCTAACGCCGAACCTAAACATGGGGTAGCCAACGGCTGAGGCTAAAGCCATAGCTGCTAGCGCTCCGACAGGCATGCCGAGCCACGGCGATACCCCGTAGACCTCGAGAAGCTTGCACGTGACTACCCCGCCGAGTGGGACGTACGTGAAGGCTGCTAGGTCTAGCTGACCCGCGTAACCCCCCAGTATATTCCACGCCAGGACTATGGTGGCGAAGATCAGGGCCTGAAGGGCTAGTAGTACGTGGTACTGGTTAAAGCCTAGGGCGTAGGGTACGGCTGAGCCGGCTACAGCTATAGCAAGGGCGGTTACCAAGTCCCTCCTAGTGAACACCCCCCATCACCCCCTACCGGTGAAGAGCCCCTGAGGTCTGAGCCACGTAGCTACTATGAAGATTACGAAGGGAATCGCCTTCGCAACGGATGGCGATATGTAGGTCATCGTGAGGGCCTCTATGACCCCTACTAGCAGGCTAGCGTAGATCAGACCCCTAATACCTCCTAGCCCGCCTAAAGCTACTATGATCCAGGAGACCAGGGCGAACGAAGCCCCTAGGTAGGGGTCGACCTGTCCAAAGGACATCCAGAGGACCCCGCCGAACCCCGTAAGTGCTATACCTATACCCGTAACCAGCATGAAGACCCTGTCCGTGTTTATACCGAAGGTCTTAGCTACTTCCTCGCTATATGCTGTAGCCCTTATAGCTAGGCCGAGCCAGGTCCCAGTGAGCATGCGGTGTATTAGCACGATAAGAACCGCTGAGACCGCGCCAGCTACGAGCTTCGCTAGGTGCACGCTAACCGGGCCTAGGGCTATGTAGGTACCCAGCAGTAGGCCTGGCAGAGACCTAGGCTCAGCCTTGAACAGGATCAGAGCTACGTTCTGAAGTATGAACCCTACCCCGACGGTACAGGCTATCTGTATCAGAGGGTCTCCACCTAGCAGGGGCTTTATTATGAGCCTGTAGAAGGCTATACCTATAGCGAAGAACACGGGTACAGTTACGATAGCTACCGGGGCCGCCTCATTCAGGTAGAGAGCCCGGGCTACTAGCCAAGTTATGTATGCAGCTAGCATAACGAAGTCTCCGTGGGCGAAGTTTATGATGTTCATGACCCCGAAGATAAGAGCCAGCCCTAGAGCTATTACGGAGTAGAATAGGCCCAGCAGAACACCATCAACTAGAGCTCTTAAGATTAAGGTAGGTACCACTGGAAAGCCCGTTATAGGGTTTTACCCGCGGTTTAAAAAGTTGTTGTTTAAGGAAGTAGGCCTAGGAATAGAGTTACTTAGGTCTAGGTCTCGGGAATACGGGAGTTACCCCGGGCTCTGGCTTAGGCCATATCACCCTAGGCTGACCCCCGATTACCTGTATCACAGCTACCCCAGGGTACATGTTCTCCCCGTTAGGTGCTAGCTTAACCCTACCGGAGGGGTACACCTGGGCGGTTATGCTGTCGGGCTCCTTGAGGTCTAGGCTTAGAGCTACCTCGCGGAACCTCTCGGCGAATAGCTCCGGGTTCAGCGGGTCGCTGTACCTCCTACCCATCTCCTCGAGGACCTCGTATATGAACAGCATATTATAGAATATTATGCCTGCAGCCTCGGTCGGTAGCTTGCCGTATCTTCTATTGAACTCCTCAACAAGCTTCCTGTTCCATGGGGTGTCCTTTGCTGGGTTGTAGCTGTAGGTGTTGGTGAAGTACTCAGCCGCGGGCCCTATCTCACGTATGGAGTCCGGGTCGGCGTACCCGCACCCGCCGGCCCCGGCTACGAAGAGCACGAACTCGTCCAGACCTGCAGCTACGTGTGCCTTAGCGTAAAGCACTCCATCGTGGTAGTACGGTACGCTTATTATTATGTCCGGCCTGTACTCCTTGATCCTCGATATAATGGGTGAGAAGTCGGTTATAGCTATGGGGTAAGCTATGGACTCTACGGTCTTGTAGCCTCGCGCGATCAGCTCCAAGTAGGCTCCCTGACCTACGTAGGTACCGAAGATACCGTCGTTATGGAGTACCAGGACCCTCTTTATGGTGATGTTCCTAGCCTTAAGCATCTCATCGACGAACTGTACAGCTAGCCTACCGTGGTAGCTGGCCTTAGGGGCTAGCCTGAATACGTACCTCCAGCCCTTCTCCGTTAGCCAGTCCACTAGAGCGTCGATAACGAACGGGATCCTCTCCCTCTCGGTTACCTCAGCAATCGAAGCTGTAAGAGCACTTATGTAGGCCCCGACAACTACGTGAGGCCTATAAGCTGAAATAAGCCTCTCAGCAGCTAGGGCCGCTGCTGCTGGGCTCTCACCAGCATCCTCAGGTCCTACTAGCACTAGCTTAGCTCCACCCATTGACTTTACCCCTCCCAGCTCGGTGTTGATTAGGTCTACCATCATGCGAGCCGCGTCTACAGCCTCCCTCCCGAAGACCGCGTACTTTCCGGTTAGGGGCTCTATAATGCCTATCTTAATCTCCTTGACTACTGCCGGGGTTGACGTGGGGGTGGGAGTGGCCGCTGGGGCTGGGGCCGGGGGAGGTCTCACAAGCACTAGGATACCGGCTATAGCGGCAATAACTACGACCGCTATAGCGATAGCGACAGTCTTAGATATAGCAGACCTGAACTCTCTTACCATAGTTAAACCCTCAACTAATAGATCCGCGTTCGGGTTTTTTAACTTTATAAGCTCTATGAACCTGCGCTAAACGTAGGAGCGCCCCGGAGCTCCGCGGTTGAATCTCTCGGTACTGAGCCCTGCGGGGGCTGTGGCCGCAGGGGCCTCAGCCGGTCCAGCGTATCCTCAGTACCTGAGGAGCCTCCTCAGAGTAGGGGAGGAGGTCATTACCTCAGCTACCTGGAGGGATAGGTACACCGACGAGGAGGCTAGTGCCCTAGCTGAGAGCACTACCGCCCTAAGCCTAGCCCACCGACGCCCCCCGAGGTTCACTGTGTAGATAGACGATATGTTCCTCCACAACCTGGGGTACTCCCTTAGGAGCTTTAGCGATACGACTAGAGCTACTGCGAGGCCTGGGGATACCCTGCTTAGGGCCCTCAGCAGAGCTACCGGCCTTAGGTAGCCTACTACGAGTGACGAGACCATAGCTAGGGAGGTAGCCTTGAGGGAGTACTCGTACTGCAGCACTAGGTCTACAACTCCGGCTAGAGCTAGCTGGGCAGCCGATGACGTGGCTACGAAGACAGCTAGGAAGGTTGCTAGGAACCTCGCGACATCTAGTGTAGCTCTGGGCCCCCTCAGGGCTAAGTGGGCCGTAGTTAGGGCTAGGGCTACCGGTGGGGCCAGCCAGTCGGGGACTAGGGCTAGCGCTACGGAGGTGGGGACCAGGGATAGTGCTAGAGCTAGGCTAGGTAGGTCTGAGCCTCCCGCCCTCAACTAAGTACACCTCCTTGAACACCTCGGCGAAGACAGGGTCGTGGGTAGCTACCACGACCGAGCCCCCCTCCTCAGCTACCCTAGCTAGGGCCCTGGCAACCCTCCTCCTACCATCGCAGTCGAGCCCCAGCGTTGGCTCGTCCAAGACGACTACGTCAGCCCCGGAAGCTAGGGCCAGCGCTAGGGATACTAGCCTAGACTCCCCAACGCTTAGGGAGTACGTGCTCCTGCTAAGTAGACCTCCTATACCCAGTAGCTCCACTACGTCTCTGCAGCTACCGCGTGAGAAGGTCTTGAGCTCCTCCTCGACGGTACCCCCCTGGAACCAGTAGAGGGGTGACTGAGGTACTACGAACACCCTACTGCCCCTACTTACGTACCTAGCTCCCGAGACCTTCAGCAGGCCGGCTAGGGCTCTGAGCACCGTCGTCTTACCAGCACCGTTCCGACCGAGGAGAGCTAGCCCGCCTCCCCTCCTAACCTCCAGGGTGACTCCCTCCACAGCAACCCTACTACCGTAGCCTACCGAAGCCTCCCTAAGGCTAGCTACTACCTCACCATCCCCGGAGGGGATGACCTCCTGGAGCCTGCAGGGCGCCTCGACGGGGCCTAACCTGAGGACTCTGTCCGAGTAGGGCTCGACGACCTCGGGTCTGTGGTCAGCTACCAGGGCTACCGCACCGAACTCCTCGGCGTACTCCCTTAGGGAGCTCATCACCTCTCTCAGACCCCACGGGTCTACGTGGGACGTCGGCTCGTCGAGGGCTAAGAGCTTAGCCCCGGAGAGTAGCGCTAGGCATAGGAGGACCCTGTAGAGCTGCCCGTCGGAGAGCTCTACGAAGCTCTGCCTGTGGTCTACCCCGGAGCACCTCCTAAGCTCACCGACGTCGATACCGGCTAGGGATGCCTCCTCAGCTGGTGTAGTAGCTAGGAAGAAGCTGTAGGGGTCCTGAGGTACGTAGGCTACTATACCCCTGTGAAGAGCGTCTACAGGCTCTAGACCTAGTACCCTAACGTACCCCTCAACCCTCCTACCCCTATAGAGAGTCTGGAGGAGCCCTGTAACCGCCTTCAGCAGGGTGGTCTTACCGCTCCCGGTAGGGCCCTCAACAGCTACTACCGAACCCTCGCCGACCTCCAGGTCCACACCGCGTAGGGCTACCCTACCACCGACCTCGACCGAGAGGTTGCGGACCTCCAGGCCCCTACCCAAGGTCCACACCACGGTACTCGAGTAGCTTAGAGGCCCACCTAGCTGCTACCACAGCTACGGTGTGGTCTACGAGTAAGTCCTGCGGAATGAAGACCAGGACCGAGGCTACGAGGAGTGTTAGCAGGGTCGGTAGGTTGCTTAGACTTAGAGCGGACGCTATACCCTCCGACCAGGAAAGTAGCCTGGGGCTGCCGAGGGCGTAGTACGAGAACACCGAGAAGCCCAGTACGTACACGGGGACCACGGCAACAGCTGATAGGGCTAGCAGCGCTATAACGTCCCTGAACCCCGTACTCGAGAGCTTCCTACCGGTTAGTCGTAGGTAAGCTCTAGTAAGGTAGCTCATGAAGGCTGAGGCTATAGGGAAGCCGGCTAGGTACCCACCGGTGTAGCCCAGTAGCACTACTAGGCCCCCTCTAAACCCCGACGCTACCGGGAGCCCCAGCGCTACCATCAGTAGGTAGAGTAGCTGAGATAGCGCTGCCCAGCGTGGGGGTAGGAGTAGCCCCGCAAGGATTACCGCAGCGTTCTGCATAGTGTAGGGAACCGGGCCTACCCTGAAGCTCACCTGAGCTAGGAAGCCGGTAAGAGCTGCTAGAGAAGCTGCTAGGGGTAGCCTAAGGGTACTAGCTCCCTGAAACCGTTTCATATTATCCCTTACAGACCTCCGGTGTAGGCTTATAAATTATGTGTTGTACAGTTTCAAAAGTCTACCTAAGGAGGTCCAGTAGGTCTAGGACGTACCTCCTACTCACCTTACCCCCTAAGACCTCGACTCCCTCAAGCCTAAGTAGCTTCTCCTTAAACTGCGGGGATGGGTGGCCGTTGATCGTGTAGCCCCCTAGGGTACCATCGCTTCTCACAACCCTGTGGCAGGGGATTAAAATCGGGTTAGGGTTGCTCTTAAGTAGTGTAGCTACTGCCCTAGGTGACGTTCCCAGTAGCTTAGCTAGCGACGAGTACGTGGTTACGTAGCCCGGTGGTACTAGCTGGAGAAGTACCTCGAGTAGCTCTCTCTTCCTCAGCTTCAGGATCCCTAGGCCCTCTTAGGTCTTATTACTATAGTACCTCTCTCCTCGTCCTTTTCGACTATGTACTCCTCGCCCCACTTCTCGACCATGGTCCTGGGTATGTAGAGGTTTAGCGGTAGGGTGTAGTAAGTGTAGGTGTAGACCTTATCGCCAACCCTCTTCTTACCCGTTATCCTCTTGACCCTAACCTCCCTCTTCTTAACGGCCATTCTCTCACCAGGGTATACTAAGCTCTAGAACTTTTAAGCTTTCCCACAAGATTTGCGGAGCCTGGGGCCTAGCTCCCCGAGCCTGTCCGCAGGACCCCTGATCAGGTCAGAGTCCTGGGTGTAGCCCTTCCTCAGCTTTAGGGCTAGCTCAGCCTTGCAGAGCTCGTAGCCTAGGTAAGCTGAGTGCTCCGGTGTTAGCCCTACGTCCCTTACTACAGCCCTAGCTAGTGAGGTAGCCTCGGTGCCAGCGTACCTAGCTAGGACCTTCCCAGACGCAGCGTCGTGTACGTCGACCACGATCTCCCCCCTGGAGTGGTCGACGTAGATCCTAACGAAGTACCTGGGGTCCGGGGTGTACGGTACGGTAGTGACGTACTTAACCGGGGTACCTACCTCGGGGGGCTTAGCCGTTGGGAGCCTCTTCTCCTTCAGCACCAGCAGGTCAGCACCGTAGGGTAGGTCCTTAGGTGGGGACCTCCTAGCCATCGAGGAGTACGCCATGAGCCTAGCTACCGCGTGCTCCTCCACTGCCCAGAATGCCTTATCGCTCTCCTCGGTGGCTAGTACGGCAGATGCACCCAGTTCGAGAGCTAGGGATAGGAGTAGGGCCACGATGCCGTGGCTATCCGCGTCGATCATCTCGTAGACGTTAGCTGTACTAAATAGGTGGGGGTAGCTTAGCGACCTCCTGAAGTAGTGGAACCTAGCTATGGACTCAGCTAGCCCTAGCCCTGGGGGCTTTACCAGGGGGTCAACCACCACCTTCCTAACCCCAACCTCCCCAAGCCTCTCCACGGCTAGCTTCACGCTACCTAGGGCTACCTCGAAGCTACTGATATCCTCCGGGATCACCACGACCCCCTTACCGCTACCCAGGACCCTGGCTACCCGGTCTACGTCCCTAGCTGAGACGTTCATGACCAGGTCCACGCCCTCGACGAGGTCCGGGGTGAGCCCACCGGGGTTCGATACATCTAGACCTACCGGTAGGTCCCCCACCAGCTCCCTAACCCGGGAGATGGCTCTAGCTAGGAGGTCCACCCTACTGCAGGTAGTACCGCACCCAACTACAACCCCATCGAACCCAGCCTCTAGGGCCCTCCTGACCTTACCTAGGAAGTCGCCCTCACGATCGACGTTAACCTCGAGTAGCAGTAGGGTCGGCGGGGGGTCCGCGTAAACCCCCACTGCCCCCAGGCTGAAGGCGGGTGCCTTAGAGGTCGCCAAGGACCTCAGGGAGCTCTCGATCGCCGATACGAACCTCTCCCTGTAGAGGTCGTCGGCCGGTACCTCGTGGCTCAGCTCGAGGCCCTCCTCCAGGAGCTCTAGGACCGTGGGTATGTCACCTGCGTACCTAGACCCCTTAACGACCCTACAGCCAAGTACCCCCTCGATAACCCTGGTAGAGCCTCTGATGAGGCCCGGGACGATTACGTAGTCGTAGTCGCACCTACCTAGCCTCTCAGCTAGCTCCCTAGCTAGGTCATCCGAACTTATGAACTGAGCTACCGGAGCACTCGAAGCTACGACGTCGACCACGTACTCCTTCCTAAGGGATCTCGCTACCTCTACTACGTAGCTATAGGCTGACTGAGTAGTTACTAGTAGTACCCTCCTTAACCTGCACCCCCACCGAGTAGCTACAGGCACTATATTACCTTCTGAGAAGCCCCAGCTCCTCGAGGAAGCTTAAAACCTCGCGGAGGGTCTCACCTGGTGCCTCCTCGTGCGGTAGATGGCCCACCCCCGGTACTACCCGTAGGGATACCTTGGTATAGTTAGCTAGGGCTTCGCAGAGCTCCTGTGATGACTGCAGAGATATTAGCTCATCGTACTCACCGTGAACTACGAGTACGGGGACTCTAACCCTACGTAGCTCCCCACTGATATCGGGGAAGCCGCCGTACTTCACGGTCCAGAAGAGCCCTCTATCCCAGTTCCTAGCTTTAAGCGGGTACTTGTATCCCTCGATGACCTCCTCAGTTAGCATGGTCTTGTTGTACCAGGCCCTGTGGAGTACCTGCTCGAGGGCCCCAACGTACTGCCTAACGAGTAGGGGGCCGAAGCGCTCGGAGAGCGGGAGGTTGAGTAGGAGGTCCCAGTACCACGGCCTACTCCAGCTCCTCCAAGCCGGTGCTATGAGCACTAGGCACTCAACTAGCTCAGGGTACCTCAGCGTGAATAGTAGGGCTAGACCACCGCCAGCCGAGTGCCCTACGAGGACGGCCCTACTTATACCCAGGGCCTCCATAAGCCTCCGGAGCATCTCCACAGCTCCATAGCTAGTGTAGGGGTTGTAGGGTAGCCTCCCAGGATCGACCCTCTCGGTTAGCCCGAAGCCGGGCCTATCGTAGGCTACTACCCTACCGTAGCTGGGGAGCTCCTCCAGGAAGTACCTCCAGGAGAAGGTGCTCGCGCCGAACCCGTGGAGTAGTACGTAGGTAGTAGCCCCAGACCCCCTATCAACGTAGTAGACCTTAAAGCCGTCGAGCTCCAGGAACCTACCCCCAGGCTTAGCTAAGGTCTCCACAGGGTCACCTACCTCAGGTAGCGGTAGTAAAGCCAGGGTTAGGAAGGCTGAGACCGCCACGGTTAGAGCTACCCACACCCTACCCCTAGGGAGCTTCCGGGAGGTCTTAGAGTTAAGCGTGGCACTCCACCACTAAATACGAGGCTAACCTAAGAGTAAAAGCTCCGCTGCTACCTCCCCGTAGGTGGGCTCCTACGCCTAGGTGCGAGGTCTACGTAGGTACCAGCGGGTGGCTCTACGACTGGAACGAGGGGCTCTCCCTGGACTGGTACGTGGCCTACAGCGGCCTCAACGCCGTGGAGCTCAACGCTAGCTTCTACAGGTTCCCCTTCAGGAGCCAGGTCCTAGGGTGGGCTAGGAGGGGGTCCGCCCTCAGGTGGAGCGTTAAGGTCCACAGGTCGATAACCCACCTACGTAAGCTGGGTGAGCTGGCCCTAGCAACGTGGAGTAAGTTCAGGGAGCTCTTCGACCCCCTGGACAGCCTCGTAGACTTCTACCTCTTCCAGTTACCGCCGAGCTTCAGATGCAGTCCGCAGAACCTAGCTAGGGTGGAGTCGTTCCACAGCAGGGTGGGGCTCGGCTACAGGATGGCCGTGGAGTTCAGGCACGGTAGCTGCTTCAGCGAGCCCATCGCTAGGTGGGCGGAGGAGGTCGGGCTTACCCCGGTGTCTGTTGACTCCCCCGAGGCTACGTGGGTCGCATCGGCCAGCGGGGTAGTCTACCTCAGGATGCACGGTAGGAGCTCCTGGTACGCCCACGACTACAGCTACGAGGAGCTGGTGGAGGTAGCTAGGAGGGTCTCCGAGCTGAGCCCTAGGAGGGTCTACGTCTTCTTCAACAACGACCACTGGATGCTCGGTAACGCTAGGGCTATGCTTAAGATACTTAGGGAACTACTGTGTTAGTACCCACGCGGAGAAATTACCGCCATCACTGATAGCTCGAAGTCGGGAGCTAGTGCGCACGTGGAGCGCTATGTACAACTGCGTAGTGTACTCGGAGCCCACGCCCGCGGATATGAACTGGTGGTCGTATGTACTAGGTAGAGGTTGACTGGCACGACCGGTAGGGTCTTGGAGTGGCTAGCGACTAGGTACCACTCCAACCGCGAGAGGTGCTTAAGGAGTAGGGTCTATAGGCTCGGCTTCCCGCTAGGGCTTGCCTCCTTACCCTTTTCGTGACGTAGGTAGCGGTGCACAGCGCTATATGTGCAGTTCCTCTCGGCACGGCCATCTCGGCTACTACGCTCGCGCTACTCTGGACCTCCTATACTCTAAGCTACTTCGCTAGGCTTAAAGGAAGGGCAGCAGCCTTGACTGGTCTACTACCGCTACTGGGGGTAGCAGTGTACATGCCCCTCCTATGGCTCCCAGGATCTTAGACCTTTCCGAGTAGGTCAGCTCTCATAGATACCGCCTCCATCTTGAGGGGGCTGTAGGGCTACACGAAGGTTGCGCAGGCCTGCTCGAGAATTAGGGAAGGTACTATGCAGAGAGGTGCGTGATAGTGATGGCACTAGCGGAGCAGTACAACGTACGGGAGACTAAGCTTAGCGTGAAGAGGGAAGCTGGGGGGTGGGACTCAGGGCCCGTAGAGTTTACCTCGAGCCGCGAAAGAGGTGCGTAGCTTTAAACCCCCCGCCCTGAAGGGCGAGAGCTCCTGCTAGGGCTGGGAGAGGTCAGTTCCACGAGAAACTTTGCGTAGTACTAGCTACTACCTCCGAGGACGGCCCTTCGGATAAGCTCGAGTAGCTCCTCGTGGTAGGACTCGTCCTTAGCTATCTTCTCTAGGACCTCGGCTACCCCGGTAGTACTTGCTATAACCTTGAGTAGGGGTAGTAGGATCTTGTGGTAGGTCTCTTCGGAGGAGATCTCCACTAGCGAGAGCTTGCTTAGCAGTAGCTCGAGGGTGGCACTAGCAGTGTCCCCAGACTTTAGGAGGGCTTTAATCTCCTCTAGGTTTTCGTACGCGTAGCCTACAACCTCCCTGCACTGGGCTGGCCTGAGCTCTACCTCGATAGCTTCCGCGAGCTTCTCTAGTATCTTTGCGTGGGCCTCGCTTTCAGTGGAGAGCACCTCTAGGAGTAGGGCAGGATTCCGCGTGCTTAGCCTAGCAGCTAGCTCGCGGTAGACCTCAGCTGCGAGCTTCTCCAGAGCTATTGAGCAGTACAGGATCCTGCCGACGGGGTCTACTCCCTCTACTATAGGCAACCCCCGAATCTCTCTAGTAAGTATAAATATTAGATACGTAGTGTAGCAGGTCAGTGAGCATATTACCTTCGATATACAGCTACTACGAGGTGGGAGGAATCCCCGTATGCGATGACTTAGTCAGGGCTTTGAAGCTCGTTGCTTCCACCATAGCTGATGAGGTTAGGAGAGCTGAGGAGGTGGCTAGGAGCATCAAAGAGCTGAGCTTCTACAAGCTTAAGATAGGAGTGGGTAGCCTGCCCAGCGTAGTTGCGAGCGACTCGAGCCGGGTCTTCAAGAACCTCTCGGTAGCTATGGTCTTCGCTATCCAAGCAGTAGCTATTAGGTCCTCAGCAAGTGGGAGCCCGGCTCTAAGGACGAGAGCTGAGGCGGGTAGCTACGTGATATCCTTCGAGGAGCGCGGAAGCCCCGCTGACGAGATCGTCGATAGGGTTTCGAGGTTCGTAGCTAAGGATATGGAGGTATCCACATCCGCGGAGCTCCTGGACGGAGCTGACGTAGCTCTCTTCGATGGCTCCATATTTTCCTTCCTCTGGTACGGTAAGCTACCCGAAGTACCTAGGGAGCTTAGGCTAACCCTACCCTGGAGACCTAGTACGCTCAGGGACCTATGGCGTAGCATCGCGCGGGGACTCCTGGAGGTCCGGGGTAGGGTCTTACCGATGTTCATAGCTAAGAGTATTAGGAAGAGCTACTACGTAGAGAGGGTCCTACCGAACGCTAAGCAAAGTAGGGAGAGGGAGGGGGCTCTCAACGACCTAGTACTCCTCAACTACATGAGGAGAAGGGGGCTCCTACCTAGGGTACCCCACATCATCGAGCCGATGTACCTAGAGAAGGTAGAGGAACTGCCAAAGCCTCTCAAGACCCTAGACCCGGAGGACCGTACATACGTAGAGCCCCTACTACCGGTTACCGTTACCTACGTGGCTTTCGGTAGTAGTACCCAGTACTACCAGGTCACGGTACCCGGTAGGCTGAGCCCGGAGGAGCTTACCGAGGTACTCAGCTCCCTCTACCCGTACTCGCGGTCCGGCTACCCGGACCCCCTCAGAGTAGCCCACAGTAGGTGTAGGGTAACCAGTAGGGAGTTTAGGCTACTCCTAGCTAAGCTAGGCCTTAGCTACGTACCTACAGGTAGGGAGCCCCTAGGTGAGTTCCTATGAGCTTAAGGCCGGTCGGGGTAGTTGGGGAGGTATCGACCCCAACTAGCGTCGACGTAAAGGCCTCCAACCCCCTACCGACGGGTACGTACGCGTACCTCAGGTTCAGAGTTAGGGACCCTGCTAGCGGTAGCGAGAGCGTTAGGGAGGTCGTAGGGCTGGTAGGTTCGACTATGTACAGGTCCCTAGTACCGGTAGTTACGAGCCCCGAGGTGGGGTCCTTCGAGAGCTTCGCCAGCAGCCTAGCCCCCCTTAAGCACGAGAGTAGCATGAGGGTCCTCATCATAGCGGACATAACCGGGGGTAAGGCCGAGGCACCTAGGTACCCACCGCCCCCGGAGACCCCGGTCTACCTAGCTACCGTAGAGCACCTAAGACCCATCTACGCCTACAACCCTCCGACCAGCGTTAGGTTAGGCTACCTAGTTGGGTT
>Ga0105154_1000375_pt1 | contig 20098 bp, 19 predicted proteins | sample SSWtaG_FD_89672 | JGI IMG/M metagenome (GOLD analysis project Ga0105154, IMG submission 89672) | Hot spring microbial communities from Sandy's Spring West, USA to study Microbial Dark Matter (Phase II) - SSWsed_matched | ecosystem: Environmental > Aquatic > Thermal springs > Hot (42-90C) >... | reverse complement strand
TCATAGTAGAGGCTAAGAGCATTAAAAGTCTAGACAAGCTTGTCTCTAGAGTGAGGATGCTGGATGACGTTGTCAAGACCGTGACGCTTATAGCCAGCTAGCTAAATCATCACCAGGATCTTTCTGCTCTTCTCTACGATTTCTCTCAGAGTCTCCCTAAACGTCTTCGATCCGGCTTTTCTCTCCAAAAGCACTACTTCTATGCCCTCGTAGTTCTTCTTGATTGCATCTTCGATCACCCTCTTGCTAATGCCCTCTCTTATGGCATACTTCGGTATGATGTGTCCAAAACAGTAGTCTCCCCTAGTTGCTAGCTCTGTAAACCTTCGCGCATAGTGGCCCCCTCCAAATCCGGCAGCCCTCTTGCACTGAGGAAGGGAGTCTTTCAGGAAAGCCTCTACTGAGTCGTAAACAGCAAGGGCCGCGAGCTCATGCAACCTCGGATCCGTCCAGAGCTCGGCACTGCTTCCTATTTCCACGAAGACAAGCGGTCTTTCGAGACCTGTAGGTCCGTGATGTGTCACCTCGTACGTCACTTCAAGCTGCTCGATCTCGGATCTAGTGTTGCGCTCCGTAACCAGCGTGTTGAGGTTCGCGAGGATGGACGCTGAGAGTCTAGGAAAGCTCCACGAGAGCTCCTCCGGCTTTCCGCCAAGCGCTGCACTCTTTGTGGGATTGCCTGTGTGGTGTACAGTAAGACATGGTATACCTGCCTCGCTGCGATGTCTCGAAAGGATAATGTAGGCCGTACAGTCTAGCTTCTCATCAAGAAACTCGAAGTTTACAACGTCCTGCTCAAAGCCCTCAAGCACGATGCTATCGCTGTGGTATCTTGGAGGGTGCATGGAGGCTCCCAAGAGCCTGGAAAGCTCGATGGCAATCCCTGTACCAGCCGCGTCTTTAAGGCTGTATGCAAGGCATACCTTCACGTCCAGACACCCGCGCCTTTGAGTGTAGCATTCTTTCAGAGCTATTCACGAAGCCCGGAATTGTCGCGTTGCGTTTAAGCCGATCTTTGTTTTAACCCTTATATGCAGGGTATATGGATTTTTGAGGGGCTCCCGCATTGTGGTGTCCCAATAATGGTTGAAGCTATCGAAGGTCGGAAACCGCGCTGTTACGTAGAGGGCTGCATGGTCAAGCTTGGAGGCGTTGCATGGATTATTAGGGGGCTAGCGCACCCGGAGGGACACGTTCTCGCACTGCCAAGATACGTTGTTAAAGGCAACAGCATAGTAAGAAAGGTGAAGATTCCCTCCTTAAGCGAGCTGGAATCCATAGAGCTTGCGAGAGGCCTCGTGAAGTACGCTCGCTGCTACGGGAGACTTGTACCCCTAATTCCGAGAAGAGAAATCGATGAGAGAGCAGAGATTCTCCACCCGCTTTTTCCAAGAGAGTGCTCTGACAGGAGCGAGAGCATTGCCTGCATGGTGCTAAAGGAGCTTAGGCGTGAAAGCGGTATTGAAACGATAGGGCTTACGGGTAGCAACCTGCTAGCAATGCCGGGGAGTCATGCAGACGTCGATCTTGTAGTCTATGGGAGAAGGGAGTGCACCGAGCTCTACGAGTTTCTAGCGGAGAATAGGTTCTTAGAGCCGTACAGTAAAAGCGAGCTCCTACAGCTGCTTTACAGCGAGGCTAGGTTTTTCGATAAGAGGCTGCTCGAGGTGGAGCAGAAGAAGGTGCTGCAAGGGAAAAGGCTTGGAGCAAGGGTGTACATTCGCTTGGTACCAAGTTACCCCGAAGAGTATCGTGTATGTGCTTGCGAGGTCTTAAAGATTGGAGAGATTGCATTGAGAGGAAGGGTCGTTTCAGATGACAGTAGATACGTCTACCCGTGTGGCTACGATGTTGAAATCGAGGTGAGCACGGAAAGCCGAAAGCTTAGCGAAGCCACGAGGCTAAAGGTAGTCTCAGATAGAGGAAGATTCTGCGAGCTTGCTCGCACTGGTGATAGAGTTCTTGTTCGTGGTGAGCTCGAGCTTGTAGTTTCAAATAACAAGACCTATTTGCAAGTGTACCTTTGGAGGGGATCCCACCACATTCTCCTAGTTTGAGGTGCTGGCACGTGACCGAGGAGTACCTACAGTTAAACCTTAGGGACCTTCGCTCGATAAGATGGCTTGAAGGAGGATTCATCGAAACCCTCGCTATCGTAGACTCGGGGGGTGACGAGGTTCACGTTACCTTCCTTGGCGTTCAGATCGACGGGAATCTTACAGGAACCGTTAGGTTCTACGAGGGAACTACCCTGTACAGAAAGTTCAAGCTTGGAAAGATTGCAAGCCCGATTAGCGTGTATTTCAATTTGATCTACACTCCAAGACTTGCTGACTTTTACGCGAAAGCGCAGAATGTACGCTACACGTGCGAAGCTGGCTTTTGCTTCACCGACGAGAGTTTCCTAACATTCAAGGGAACTATAAGCAGCTGTAGAGATGTAGGCGAGTTTGTTGAGTGCTCCCTTTCGGTTCACGATAGTGCTCTCCTGTTTTGGAAGAACGTACCACTAATCAACAGGTTTGTTAACGCGCTCCTAGAGGCACTCGTACACCTGAGCAGAGTGGAGTGCCTATCGAGAGGAGAGTGTAGAGCTGGAAGCCTCAAGCTGCTGTGCGAGAAGCTCTGGATCTTCCTAGAAGTATTGAGGACACAAGCAAAAAACGAGATTATGCACGAGGCTCTTATGGAGATCGAGAAGAGGACGAGGGTCTGTGGTTGAGGGACATGTACGGTAATCCTCCGCTTGCGGCAGCGCTTGCCATAGCACTAGAGCCTACCGGGTGGATGGGAGCCGGAACGGTTTGTAGAAGTAGGGACCACCGCGACAAGAAAATGCAAGACTACATCGTGGCGTCGTACAGGGTCGCTCTAGCGTTTAGGAGGCTGTGTTCGAGCAAGCTACCAAAGCCCGTGGGTTCCCTCCTACCAGCAGTTGTAAGCGAGGTTCACAAGCCCTTTAACACGAATCTCAGTCTTGGAAGCCTGTTCCTGCTATACTATAACGTCGTGGCTGCATGTCATGATAGAAGAGTGTGCGATATAAGAACAAATGCCACCTATGCATACTCGCTTCTTGTATCTGACTCTCTAGTGTGGTTGTTTGACTCTATAAGAGAGCTAAGCCCCTCTCACGTACGTAGCTCAAGAAGTCCATTTTGGCCCAACGTTAAAAGTCCTCTGTACGGTATTGAGAGAGAGCGCTATACTGGCAGCAGTAGCATGTTGGCGCTAAAACTGCTCTCGCGCCATGACCCCATTTTTCAAGAGGCCTCTACGGCATTTGTCCACACGAGCAAGCTCGCAACAGAGTATCTCAGGAAGCATGGGTGTCAGGTTCCAAGTAGCAGCGTTATCGACGAGTTGTTTAAGGACTTGTGTTCAAATTTCGTGGACTCCCTACTCTTTAGGAAACGGGGGCTTGAAAGAGCGCTGGAGGTGATGCTGGCTTGCAAAGCAGGTAGCATGCCCAAATTTGATTCAAGAGAGAGCCTTGGCTCTATTGCCGATCTTGTCACTCTAGTCCTGTATTATATTTCCAATGAGTGTGCTGAAAGCTGGTTTTTCCTGAAAACCGTTCCCTGAAGCCCTAACCCACTGCCTCGCATGATGTACTGCTTTCCGCTTCACACCTTACGTTCCCTGGAGTGATCCTCAAGAGCCAGTCGCGCGAAGCCCTCACGGTTCTAAAAAGCCCTGGGAAGAGCCCTACTGTTCCCTCCCAGAGAAGAGGCTCCTGTCCTGCCTCTCTGTCGCGATCCGGTGCTCGAGCATGCCGAATTACCGAGCACGCCTGACCTCACTTAAACCTTATCGCGTTAAAGAGTGTCAGTGAAAGGAGCTTAGCAGCGAAGGCACTTCCTGGGGTTCGCTCTATGCTAGACTACGCCACGTTAAAGATAGCACTGGGGGGCAAAGAGCTCTATAAGTCCATTGAGGAAGCTAGAAGCAAAATTGTTGTCGTGACACCATGGCTCTCCGAGGATCTTGCCGAGCTTCTCCTCAAAAAGCACATGGAGGGTGTAGACGTTAGGGTCTTGACCTCAAGCGACTGTAGCGTCGAGGAGCATAGAAGGGCTCTTGAAAAGCTCATCTCGATTCGCAAGCAAGTGGTGAGCAGGGGTAGCAGGGTGCTGAGAGCTCTAGGACTAACAATGTTGTTTGCTGGAGTGCTGTTAACACTAGCACCGATACTTGTAGGCTCGCTGCCAGCGTTCGCGAATGACCTGCTCGGACTTCTTCATATAGGCTTGAAAGCACCGATTGCGAGCTCGCTTGTTCCAGACATTCTTATCCCTGCAAGTCTGGCCCTACTTGGCACGCTGGTGTACGGTGCTGGACTTGCAAGAGTAGGGCTCCATAGCTCGTCTAGACTGGGTGATGAGAGACTGCGGGTCTACTCCCCACTACCGCTCGTGAACCTTAGGGTCTTTATCATAGACGAAACAGCATTTGTAGGCTCTCCATCGCTTGGCATCAAGAAACTTGGCGGCAAAACCATCGAGAGCATAATGATTGTCAGGAATAGCGAGTTTCGAAAGAAGCTTGCCGAGGCCCTTGAGAGCCTCGAGAGCTCGTTCTCGCTTAAAAGAGTGCCGAACGAAATACTGGGTTTAGAGCTTAAGAAACCGTGTGGGCACCAGCGACTCACGGCATAGAGGATTTTTTCGCATCAACCCGATTGCACTCCCCTTTAAAGAGCGCTTAGGTTGCGCTGGCAGTGTGCCAGCCCTAGATGTCTAGAGAGCGCGTAGGGTTGGACTAGAGCTCTACCACCTCGAAGGAAGATCTTTACAAGTTGATTTGGTATGGCAGACGCTCTTGCGTTCTGAAGATGTTGAGGTTGCTCTACGCGTCCTGAGTGTTTTATCGAAACAATGACCGCCTGCACAGTCTTCCCTATTAGGCAAGAGGCCCCTCTATCAGCTCTATCCTCTCTTATAGAACACGTGTATAGGTCTCTTGAGAGCGAGCTCGGCAACCTCCCTGAGGGCCTCCAGCATTGTTGGGTGGGGAGCTATGAGCTCGCTCAAAGTATCAAGTGTGAGACCGGCTTGAATTGCAAGAGAGGCCGCGGTGACGATGCTGCTAGCTTCAGGACCCACTGCGTGAACTCCGAGGACATCCTTTGTAACGGGATCGAAAATTACCTTAACAAATCCCTCACCACCTTCGATGATCCCTCTCCCTAGCGACGAGTACCTTAACACCGCCTTTTCGAATCTCATGCCCGTGCTGGCAGCTTCTCTTTCTGTAACCCCAACGCCAGCAGCCTCAGGGATGCTAAACACCACACTGGGAACGGCCCTGGAGGAGAAGGTCGACTCTTCGCCACAAATATTCCTTGCAGCAACAACGCTTTGTGCTAAAGCCTTATGTGCAAGCATAGGATGACCAGTAACGTCGCCTGCAGCGTATACTCTTGGGTTCGATGTCCGCATTCTACCGTCTACCTTAATGAAGCCCTCGCTACTAGTCTCCACTCCAGCCTGCTCAAGCCCAACGTCGCTGGTGTTGGGTCTTCTACCAGTAGCTATAATTGCAACATCAGCTTTAATAGAGGCTCCGCTTTCGAGCTGTACTCTAATTCCCTCACCCTCCCTTTCAATAGCCTTAGCTGCCGTGCCGGTGTAGACCTTTATGCCCATTCTCTCGAGTGCTCTGAGCATGAACCGTGAGACGTCAGGATCCATTCCGGGCAGCACGCTGGAGAGACCTTCCACTACTACCACCTTAGAGCCCAGTGCCGCGAGCATTGTTGAAAGCTCTACTCCAATCGCACCAGCACCGATGAGCACCGTGCTGCTTGGAATGCTCTCGAGTCTCATGAAGTCGCGGGTGTCGAGAATTCTCTCGTGGTCTGGCGCTAGAGCCGAGGGGTAGCTCGGAAGGCTCCCCGTGGCTATGAGCGCGCTTTTACATTCAAGCCTGATTCTACCATCCCCGGCCTTCACAATAACCTCCCCGCCCGAGCTTGCAAGCCTACCCTGACCATAGTAGACCTCAACTCCGTATCTAGAAAGCAGGTACTCGATTCCGCTTACGACACGCTCAACAATGTCCTCTCTCCACTGCCTGAGCCTTTCAAAGCTCTCCAGCTTAACGCTAATCCCTGGAACCAGCTCTGCCTCGCTAACCAGCCTTGCTGCCTCGAGCATAGCCTTTGTTGGAATGCAGCCGTAGTTTGCACACTCCCCACCAAGCCTGAAGGCTTCTATCAGTGCTACTCTCAGTCCCCTCCTTGCAGCCTCGATTGCAGCAGGATAGCCTCCAAGACCTCCCCCCACAACAATAAGATCGTAGGCCTTTCCGCTGGAATGCATTCAGTTCACCACGACCGCTCTCTGAAGTAGGAGCTCCAGGCTTCAACGCAACAGTTAAAGGGATAGCGTAACTCACTTTATACACGGAGTGCTTTTATTTTTATCTCCGTGTAGTCAGGTGACCGTAAGAGTTGATTAGAGAGGCCTTGAAGTCCAACGTAGAGCTCCTGGTATCGTCACCAGAGAGGCTTTTGGGGTTTCTAGACGATGTTGCAGGCACCCTACAGAGGCTGTATGCCAATAGGAGAATTGTCGATGCCTCTCTTGACGAGTGGGACTACATTGCAGTCGGAGACCTTCACGGCGACTTTGATTCTCTTTTAAAGGCTGTCGAAGAGGCAGAAAGGAGCAGGTACCCAGAGAGCGCTAGGCTTGTCTTTCTAGGAGACTACGTGGACCGTGGTGAAAAGCAGGTAGAGACGTTCACAGGGGTTCTCTGGCTTCTCGAGAACTTTCCCGAGAGCACCATAGTCTTAAGGGGGAACCACGAGCCCCCTCCAGAGCTCCACCCGTACCCCCACGACTTTCCATTTCAACTCGAAATCGTTTATGGCAGGATAGCTGGTAGCAGGCTTTATCGAAGGTTTTACGGAATATTCCAGCTCCTGCCGCTGGCTGTACTGGGAGACTGGGGCAGGGTGATTTTCGTTCACGGTGGGTTGCCAACTCGAAAGTACGGTAGGGACGATATTGGAATACGTGAGTACCTGGGTGGAAACTCTAGAGAGTGGACCGAAGAGTACACGGAGATGCTGTGGAACGACCCCATTGAAAGCGATGTCGTGTCGATCCCATCCCCTCGAGGGGTAGGCTATCTTTGGGGTAGGAGGGTTACAGAATGGCTTAGGGAGAGGTATAGCGTTGAGCTTGTTGTTAGAGGGCACGAGCCATGTCAGGAGGGGTTTAGGACAAATCACGACAACACGGTTATAACGGTGTTTAGCAGAAAGGGCTCCCCATATTACAACGAGAGAGCGTGTATAATGTACATTCCAACAAGAGCAAGCGCTTCATTTAAAAGCTCAAGGCTAATATGCTGGTAGGTATTTGGCACTCTAGGGCATCAGCTCTAGAATGGTGCTTGCAAGCTTTAGCCCCGAGCCCGTGACCACTACAAGGGGGCTCCCGGGCTCCTCGCCGCTAGCGCTCACGTATGCTTCGAATCCAGCAAGACCTGCAGCTGAGGTTGGCTCGACGAGAATCCCCCTTAGGGCGAGAAGCTTGAGGTGTTTTCTAATCATGTTGTTCGTCACCGTCACTACATCCCCCTTAGAATCGACTATAGCTTTGAGCATGAGCTCCAGTCTGGGCGGGCTTTTGAGCGCAAGGCCGTCAGCGAGACTTTCGCTTTCCACGATTGGGGGATCTCGATTTTTGAGGGCTCTGTAAAGCGGGAAGACGTGTGCGCTCTGCACCGCAATGAGCTTTGGAATTCTGTCTATGTAGCCCCACTCTTTAAGCTCTTTAAATCCGAGATACAGTCCAAGGAGCCCGCTGCCACTAGATGTCGGTACGAAAACGTGTGTCGGCATGTCACTTAGCTGGTAGAAGATCTCGTAGGCCAGAGTCTTCATGCCCTCAACGTGATGGGGCATGTGAGTGTGCGGAATGTACAGAACGCTTCCGCTTCTCCACAGTTCAACTGCCCTTCTTCGGGCATCCTCACGGTTCTCGCCAAAAAGTATCTTTGCACCGCAAAGGCTCAACACGTCTAGCTTCCCCCTTGAAATGCCCTTGGGAACGGCTATTACAGGCTCTAGGCCATACGCTCTAGCGTAGCACGACGTAGATATTCCAGCGTTGCCCGAAGAGTCCTCGCATAGGATCTTGTACCCGCTCTTGAGAGCTGATGCTATAGCTACCGGTGTGCCCCGATCCTTGAAGCTGCCTGTTGGATTTAAATTTTCGAGCTTCAGGGCAACACGCCTACCCTCTACCACGACCTCCAACACTGGCGTAAAGCCCTCTCCAAGTGTTGGATATAGGCCAAATCGTGGCAGCTGATGCTTGAAGCACCAAACTCCCATTCTGCACTTCAGGAGCTCTCTTGCATCCGGAAGTGTAGCGCTCTTCTCGTACTCGAGCTCCAGGATCCCACCACAGCGAGGGCAGGACCAGTATAGCGGGGATTCTGGCGCTCTCCACCCACATCTAACACACTTGTATAGCACTCGGCCTGCACCTTGCAGGCAGCTGTCCTGCTCCTTTCTTGCTTATTAAGTTCTAGTATTAAAGCCGTGTATGCAAGGCACTACGGGGCTAAAATATTGTTGACCAAATAGTTATCAACACGTAAACAATATATATATCACCCTGAAAACTGTATGGTATCCAAGTGCAACCGTTTGGATTTAACAGGGATCTCCGTTGACAAGCTTTCTAATGGTATACGATATCCTGAGATGGGAGGAGAAAGACGTTATTACAAAAGCAAGAGAGCTAGGAGCGAACGTGAGGCTTCTACACCTTCAAAGCAAGCCCATACGCATAGGAGTGAATGGCTTCGAGATCGATATCGCACTGCAAAGGTCTGTGTCCTTCAATAGGGCCCTATCTTCGACGCTAGCCCTAGAATCTGCCGGCATGCATGTCGTCAACTCGAGCCAGGCGCTAATGGCTTCGGAGGACAAGATCTGGACCCACGCGTCCCTAGTCAAGGCTGGTCTGCCCACACCCCCATCGGTGCTAGCGTACGATGTCGAGTCTGCTTTAAAGGCAGCAGAGACTCTAGGCTACCCTGTTGTCGTCAAGCCTGTAAGGGGGAGCTGGGGAAGGCTGGTGAATCTAGCACGCGACGAAGAAGAGCTTAGAGGCATAGTTGAGCACAGAATGCTAATGGGAGACCACTACAAGGTGATCTACCTTCAAAAGTACATCGAAAAGCCAAACCGAGATATGAGAGTGTTCTGTCTTGGAGGAGCTATTGTAGCCGGAATATACAGGATTAGTAGACACTGGGTAACCAATACTGCAAGGGGGGCTAGGGCAGAGCCTCTTAGCATTAGCAGCGAGCTCGAGGAAATGGCCTTAAGGGCCTGCGAGGTTCTCGGTGTGGAGTTTGGAGGTGTAGACATAGTAGAGGATCCAAGAGAGGGGTACATGGTTCTTGAGGTCAATGGCGTTCCAGAGTACAGGAACACTGTTCGCGTGACCGGCGTGGACGTTTCAAAGCGACTGGTAGAGTATCTTGTTGAAAGAGCTCAAAAATAGGAGTGGATTGCGAGAAGCTTTCCTTACCTGCCTCTTGATGAAAGGCTAGACGGGAAGCTCTACTGCTATATCCTCTTCTGCCTTTTTGCACAGGAACCTTACGGCTTCGAGGTACACTCGAGCAGCCTTCAGCACCTCATTGACGCTAATCTCCTCGCATGTCGAGTGTGCAAGCCTGGAGTCTCCAGGACCATACGCTGCAATGCTCTTGGCGTAGGGTCCCAGGACGTTCATGTCGCTCGTTCCGGCCTTTATTGCAAGCGAGGGCTTCATTCCAAGCCCTATAATTCCCCTCACAAGGCTTCTGGGCACGAGGCTCTGGGGCTTAACGTAGAAGGGCTCTTCGAACGATAGAAAGGTCATGGAGCAGTTCCTATCGAGTCCTCCAATCTCCTGCAGGAGCCTGCTTACAAGCTCTCGTGCTGACATGCCGAGGGGCACCCTAAAGTCAACGTAGCACTCCGCTCTTGCTGGAAGAGACCTTGTGCTCTCTCCTGCAACCAGTCTGGTGATGGAGAACGTCACCTCTTTGCTGCTCGTTCCGGGAAACGCTCTTCGAAGCGCGTCTACGAGCTCGAGCAGTCTATCTAGAGCAGAGTCTCCGATCCAAGGCGATGATGGATGTCCTCCTTTTCCCGCACACGTGATGTGCACCTTTACACTACCACGATACCCTATGACGACGTTTGTGAGGTTTGTCGGCTCGCCTATGATGATGTAGGGTGGAACGCTCCCCTTGGAAACGAGATTGCGCGCTCCAGCGCTCTCCCCCTCCTCTCCCGAAAGCGCTGCAAGTGCAACAGGACACTCGACTCTCTCCTCCTTCAGTGCATAAAGAGCAAGCAACATGGATACGAGGGGGCCCTTGGCGTCTACAGCCCCCCTACCATGAACCGCTAGCCCGCTAATCCTTGGCTCCAAAAACCCTTCTATGGTGTCAATGTGACCTGCCAGTAGAATGGAGGCTCTGCGCTTGGCGTTTGGAAGTGTGGCGTAAACGCTATTGGTGGAATCGATCCAGGAGTTTAAACCGAACCTCACAGCATACTCTCTAAACTTAAGTGCACACTCCTTCTCTCTTCCCGGCGGGCTTGGTATTCTAACGAGCTCGTAGAGCACCCTAGCAACTATGCTCTCTACAGATGCATTCTTCAAGTGCGTCCACCACACGGCTTATAGACTCGTCATCTATGGTATATGGAGGCAGAAACCTGACGGCAGTAGCCCCGGCCCTGAGAGCTAGAACGCCCTGTTCCTGAAGGCATCCTAACACCCGGCTTGGAGGAAACCTTAGCTCGACACCAAACATTAGCCCCTTTCCCTTCAACCTCCTTACCGGCCCCAGCTTTGAAACCCTCGCCTCGAGGTCTCTCCACAGCTTCTCGCTTGCCTGTCTAACCCTTGCCGGTACGCTGTCCTCCACAAACACCTCTGCACTTGCCTTGACGGCAGCCTGAGCTAGGGGGTTTGCAGCGAAAGTCGAACCATGGCGACCTCCCAAAAGCGCTTTCGCTATCTCCTCTCTCGTAAACACGAGCGAGACCGGAAAGCCCCCTCCAATAGCCTTTCCAGCCACGACGATGTCCGGCCTGATGCCGTGTTCCTCATAGGCCCACGTGTACCCCGTTCTACCAAATCCGCACTGAATTTCATCAACAATAAGCAACGCTCCCGCCTTTTTCGTCAGCTTCTCAAGAGCCTGTAAGAACTCTGTCGTAGCGGGGGTCAAGCCGCCCTCGCCTTGAACTGGTTCTACAATTACTGCTGCAGTACTCTCGTCTACATGCTCTTCGAGCACGCTAGCGCTTGCATTGTACTCTAGAAAAACAACATCGCTCAGAACAGGGAAGCCGTTCCTGTACTTGGGTTCCCAGGTCACGCTCAAAGACCCCAGGGTTCTCCCGTGAAACGCGCCCCTAAACGCTATGAGCTTTCTTCTCCCAGTAAAGGTCCACGCGAGCTTCAGGGCAAGCTCCACAGCTTCAGTTCCACTATTTTGGAACAAGAAAACCTCCGTGTGTTTTGGAGCAACACCCTCCAGCGCTCTCACGAGCTCTTCCTCGAGAGGGATCCTAAAAGATAGCGGTACCGTGACTATCTTTAGGGCCTGGTCTACAAGGGCTCCTACGATCTTTGGGTTGCTATGTCCTAGAAACGCTACTCCGAAGCCTGCATGTGCATCAACATACCTTCTCCCCCTGTCGTCCCACACGTAGTGCATGAAGCCTCGTACCAGAGTGAGCCCTCTAAATTCATAGAGCCTAAACAGACTTGGCAAGAGGATCCCCTCACGCCTCGCAATATTTGGTTTCTCACTCACGCTAAAAAAAAGATGCTTGGACTCGTGAACACGCTTATACCTCTCTCCATCGGCTTCTGTACATTGCAAGGGCCTGAAAGACCGCAGCCTCTAACAGTCCAATGGTCCACACTAGAGGCTCGCTTATGGGAAGAGCTTCTAGCAGCCCAGCGTGTTTGTGAAATATCATTGCAGCATTGCTTGTTGGAACTAAGACGGCAGCAACCTGAAGCGGTTCTGACAAGAGCGTGCTTGGATAGTATACCGGAGGCAGAACGGTCAAGAGGAATGTCAAAATGCTAAGCAGAGGCCATAAGAATCTCTCCTCTCTGACGAACGTTGCGAGCGTGAAGCCGAGTCCGGATAGCGATACAAGAGAAGTTAGAGAAGCTAGTGCTAGAACCAGAATGTTGTTCGCATTCAGCAAGCCGTATCCAGCCATCAGTACGCCAAACAGGACCAGTCCAGGGAGGGCAAAGAAGAGGCCGCTCAACACGAGTCCAAACAGGTATGCGAGAGGGGTCATGGGACTTGCAACCATCATGTCTTGCAACTTGATAGTGCTCTTGTAGAACACTGCATCCCCCATAATACCTACTCCATTGGCCGCAACGGTCATCAGCATTCCGCCAACCAGAGCAAAACCCAGCATTTCCTCTCTAGCAAAAATTCGTACTAGAATGAAGAAGCTGAGAGGTGCCACTAGGTAGCTGATCACCCACAAGGGGTTCCTCTTTGCTGCAATAACACCATTAAGCCACCCAAATGCAAAGGCTCCTCTAACCTGCCTGTAGAGCAGGTAGAGCGGGTTGCGCGAGTCCATGCCTACTCACCCTGCTTCGCTACAAGTCTCGATACCCCTCTTTCTCTCTAACACTCAAGAGGAACACATCCTCGAGGCTAACCGGAGCTACAACCGCCCTGCAACCCCGCTTTGTCAAGGTCTCCATGATACTGCTTGCCTGTTCAGAGTCCCTAGCGTAGATATAGTATGGAGGACCCGTATCTGCTATCTCTCCCGCTTCAGACAGGCCGTCTAAAGTGCACGCACTCGTAACTTCGATCTTAAACTTCCACAACAGGCTTTTAACGAGTTGTAGGGGCTCGCCTTCGAGGTAGACTCTTCCCTTGTGAACAAGGACGACCTTGTCGCTCAAGACCTCTGCCTCCTCCATGTAGTGTGTTGTCAACAGAACCGTCTTGCCATGTTCCCTTAGCTTCGCTATTTTCGACCAAAGCCTCCTCCTAGCAATAGGATCCAAGCCTATGCTAGGCTCGTCGAGGAAAACTAGATCCGCATCAGCAGCCAGAACTGCTGCCAGTAGGACTCGCCTTCGCATGCCACCGCTTAGACTCCACAGCGATCTGTTCCATACTTCTCGAGGGATCTCCATTTCCTCCAGGGCCTCTACGGTCCGACGATGAGCTTCACCGAAGCCGCAGCCTCTCATGACCTGAATTGTCTTAACGTACTCGTACGGTGACGGGAACAGGAGAGGCTTGGCATCCTGAGGGATAACAGCAATTCTCTCTCTTATGGGCCAAGGCTCCCTTACAACATCGAATCCAAAGACCCTTACCGTACCCTTTGTTGGAAGGAGTTGTGTAGCGGCAATTCTCAAGAACGTTGTCTTTCCGGCACCGTTCTTTCCCAGAAGAGTAGTGATCGTGCCTCTTTCTATCTTCAGGTTAACGCCTCTTAGAGCGGTGACCTTGCGCGCTCCCTGTCTGTAGACCTTCCATACATCTATTGCTTCGAGTACGGGCTCCACTCCTCGAACCCTCGGGCGGTTCTTTGACGGTCCTGCAAGCTGCTCCAACCTCGTTACCACACACTCTCTACTCAACCAGTTACCAAGTATTAAGCCTCCCTTGGACGCCTCGCCCCTTGGCTTCAGCACGATGTTTTGTCCGGAAGCAAAATTGGAACTCAAACATGCTGTCTTCGAGAGTGTTCATTAAGCAAGGTATTCTAGCAAAGTAGCACCTTCACTCGAAGTCAATAGGAGATGGGGCTGCCGTGGTCCCCCCGCCGGGATTTGAACCCGGGACCTGCCGGTTCCTGCGACAGCCACCGTAGAGTGGCTGTCAAGACCTGCGGCCTCCCACTACAGCCGGCCGCTCTCCCGCTGAGCTACGGGGGGTCTCCTGATCTGTTCTCTTTTTACCGTTCGGGATAAAAGTATTGTTGACGGGCCTTTTAATCATTTGCTTTAGGCCTAATGCGAGAAGAGTCCTGTACTTATCCACGCTGAGTGGTACGTGTACGTGGACTCACTCTTATAAGAAATCGCTATGGACCTTCTACTAGAGGCTGTCGCTCCGTGCTTGAGGAGATTCGTGTTGTTTTCTGTTGGCTCACACAAACCCGTTCTACCTTCCTATTTAGCTCTAAGGCTTCACGTCTCTCTAGTAGTATCGACTAGCGAGTCAACATGCCTCGTTTTAAGAGTTAAGCCCCCTCGGTCAATTGCCTCCAACGCTTTTACGCGTAATGCCTCCAAGTATAGAGGCGTGAACGGCTTGTTGAGTGTGCCACAAGGCGCTTTCGGATCGCCTTGAGCGCTCAAATGAGCAAATATCTGGTGATAGTAGTTGTAGGCTCACCTTTCTATTATCTCCGGCTCTACAATGGGTTTTTCGAATCCAATACTTTCTCTCAGATCCTCTAGCTCCATTGCAAAGCCCTCGAACCTCTCTTCGAGCTTGTGTAGCATCTTGCTAATAGTTCTGATTAGAGTCTCGTGGAGCTCCAATCTGGTATTTAGCACTCTTTCCATCTCTTCAAGTCTTTTCTCGAGCTCTTCGATCTTCCTGGAGCTATCAGTAGAGCTTGGACTTAAAACTCCCATCCTTGCAAGCTTGATGTTAGACCTTATGAAGATTTTAACAAGATCCGTGACTTGTATATCGTACATTTCGGCTACTTCCTTCAGCTCCCTATACAAGCTCTCTGGAATCGATAGGTGTATTGTTGGCATGATTACTTTCCTCTCAAGAGAAGTACTGTGGTAATTATACCGAGTATTTCCTATTTTAGTATTTTCCCCTATAGAGAAGTACTGTGGTAGCCGTACTGGAAAAAAATATCACTATAATCGCCAGAGTACACCAGTGGTGCCCTCTGCAATGATGCGCGTAATAACGATTAAAATCGATGAGGAACTGCTGGAGCGCATCGACTTAAGCGCTAGGAAGTATGGCATTTCGAGAAGCGAGCTCATCAGGAGAGCTGTAATACGCTATCTCTCAAAGCTCGAAAGCGAATTCGTTGCAGAGGGGACTAGAAGCATTGTCTTAAAGAAGAGGGTAGGTAGAGAGTAGTGCAAAAACATGAGCTTCTAAATCTTTTCGTGGCAGCGTTTTTGGAAGTGCTCTTCTATTTGATTAGAATTTTAATAGATAGAATTTAATGCTTAGGGCAAGCTTTTCGGCATTCCTGCATTAATCAAGGCTCTAAGTGCTGACAGCCTCGTTGGTATAGGGTAGCTCTTCTTTCGTGACCTCTAACGTAGCCATGCGCTTGAAGAAAAGTATCTTGGACTTTGCGTTCTCGCACGCTCCACCACAGTACGTAAACTCGCCCTCAACTTCGATTCTGCCCGTTCTCGCGAGCAAAATGAAATCATGTACAGGATAGAGTGGTAGCATGCACCCCGGAACCCAGTAGTGCATTGGCACAGCGTAGCAGGGATTGATCTTTTCTACGAGCTCCCATGCCTCGTACGGCTCAATAGTATAGACCCCCCCAACGGGAATAAAGAGGACGTCTGGCCTAGGGGTGGCAAGCGACTCTAGCACGGAACTATCTGGAATAGCACCAATGTCCCCGAGATGAACCAGCGTTATGGCGTCTAGCGACAGTTTGTAAGCAGAAGTCATGCCCCTGCGCTTGCCACCCTCTCTGTCATGTGGCACCCTATACCCACTAACTGAAAACCTGTGCTCGCCTACAACAACATGCTTTTCTCCAACGAGCTCTTGCACGACAATCGTCCTTTCGTGGCTTACAACCTCCACGGCATTGTGGTCGAAGTGATTGTGAGTTACGAGAACCACATCGGCCTTGACGTTAGGTCTTGCTAGACCAATGCTGCCTCCATCATGAGGATCGATTACTATGGTCAGGTCCTTCCACCGTATTGAAATGCATGAGTGACCGTGAAATTCTATCCTGACGCACCCACTTCTCCCAGCCTTCTGTCTCTTGCCTTCGTCCATCAAAGCTGCTTTGCCACCTTCAGTACCTTTTCGACAACACTCTCAGCACTCTCATCAAAGACTAGTATTTGCTCCTCTCTTCCAAAACACCCAACTTCTGCAATGAAGTCTGGAAGTCTCCCCCCAAGAGCCTCCGATGCCTTCTTGAGCGGTAGGCTTTCTCTAACGCCCTCTTCTGCCCTCTTTCCTTTCCAATCAAAGGTAAAGACCTTGAACCCCATTTTCTCTGCCTTCTCGACGAACTCGCTAGAGTATGCTATGTTCATAGCAGCCCTAGCCCTCCAGTCTAGCGATATGGCCTCGTAGAGGAGTCTCACCATCGAGTCCTGTATACCAAACTCTGGAGGAGAGTAGTGGACAATCCTGTTCTCCACAACAGTAAGTCTGCCAGGGAAGCCTGCAATCTCGCTTTCACCCAGAACGTACCATGCCGGGAGGCTCATAACAACATTCGTGCGAGACTCTGGAACGAGCTTTACACTCACGCTTGCGTTAGCATTTAGCTTTTCGAGGGCCCTGTAAAGCGAGGCTACCACGCGGTATCGCTCTGCATCCTTTTCTAGATAGTGTATTGGATTGACTGGACAGTGTCCCCTACCAATCTTATAGCTGTACCTAATCGCTCCCGTTACGAACTCCTTGGCCCTCCTTATAGCCTCGAACTCGCTGTTCCCCCAAGCTATGAAGGCTGTTATCGCAGCGCTAAAGCTACACCCGGTACCATGCGTGCACCCCTCGTCCTCCGGAATTCTGGGCGCAGAGTATGTTCTATACTCTCTGCCATCGAAAACTACATCCGTGCTCTCGTCACCCGAGATGTGTCCCCCCTTGATAACGACAACCTTGGGATGGTGCTCCTCGATAATTTTCTTCGCAGCCCTCTTTGCATCATCAAGAGTGGATATCTTTATTCCCGATAGAACCTCGGCCTCCATCCTGTTTGGTGTTACAACAGTAGCCAAGGGTATGAGCTCTCCAACTAGAGTTGAAATGGCATCCTCTCTTAGAAGTCTAGCTCCACTTTTTGCTATCATCACCGGGTCTACCACGAGGGGGAAGCCGTAGGTCTTAACCTTCTCTGCAACAACGCGCACTATATCGCTGCTACTCAACATTCCGGTCTTAGCGGCATCGACCCCAATGTCCTGTGCGACTGCATCTATTTGAAGTCCAACTATCTCTGGAGTAACGTCCTGTATTCCACGAACCTCAAAAGTGTTTTGTGCCGTAATGCTCGTAATGGCACTCATGCCGTGAACTCCGAGGGCAGCAAAAGTCTTGAGGTCTGCTTGTATTCCAGCACCCCCTCCAGAATCGCTACCCGCAATAGTAAGGGCCCTAGGAGGGTGAACCCTCTTTCTTACGCTCAAGATGCTACATCCTCGCTGAACTTTTAGAACAGCCACAAAGCTTTAACTGGAGTCTTGTGGGTACTAGTTATACCTAAGCTGAAAAATAAACTTATGTTGCCCCGGTTGAGGGTCGCACCCGAGCATGACGGATGAGCACTGCAATGAGAAAATAGCGGTTGTGGGCGCTGGGGTGTTCGGGCTTCTAGCAGCGCGCTACTTTTTGAACTCTGACTGCAACGTGGTGGTCTACGAGGAGCATGCCACCATAGGGCTTCCCAAACACTGCACGGGCATTGTATCGAAAGAGACCATCGAGTTTATTGGAGATGCGGCGAGGCGCTGCGTGGTAAAGGCCTTCGAGAGAATAGTGGTAGAGCACGAGCTAGGCGCTAGGCTGATTCTCGAGGGAAAGCCGCTGGCAGTTCTAGTCGATAGGGTTTGTTTGGAAAGAGAGCTTGCTAGGGAGGTCGAGAGGCTTGGCGGGCAGATCGAGCTTGAAAGTAGAGTCGAGGAGCTTGATCCCATGGGCAGGATTACAATTGCAGGTACCACTAGGAGTTACGATAGAGTAGTTCTGGCTTTTGGTGGAAGCTCAAACCTGTCTAGAAGGCTCTGGTACAAGAGCCCACGTGGAATTCGGGGGGTAAACTTTCTTGTAAGAGTGCACGACTACGGTTTCAGAGAAGGAGAAATTCACACCGTCCTGGACAAGAGCGTTGCTCCTGGATTCTTCTACTGGATCGTCCCCCTCAACAAACGGGAAGCTATAGTGGGTTATGGAAGCGAGAATTGGAGCGAGAGCCCCCAAAGCGCCCTAAGCAAGATTTGCAGAACGTGGGGCATAGATTCTTACGAGGTCCTCGAGGTATATGGAGGGAAAATTCTAACGGGCCCTCCAGCAGGCAGGCTCGTTAACGGTAGGCTGATCGTGACTGGCGATGCGGCAGGACTCACAAAGCCGGTTACGGGAGGGGGCGTGTATGTTGCAGCTATTACCTCCCGTAAGCCCTTTGCCAGTAACTGCTCTAGTGCCCTTCACGCTTACAAAAGAAGGCTCGAAGGGGTAAGGAGAAGGCTGGCGAGGCAACACGCCATATCTAGAATCATCCACGACTCTCAAATGCACTATGTTGTTGGTAGCGTGCTACGCGAGATTGCTTCTTCGCTTGAGGGCAGACCCCTACACGTAGAGAGATTTGACGAGCACGATGAGATTGTAAAGGGACTTGCAAGAAACCCATTAGTGCTGTCAAGGGTTTTGAGAAGCGTGCTCAGGGCGGGGGATCCTAGGAGTATAGCACTACTCGTGTACTCCAGCTTGAGGTTTCTGCTAGCCTGAAGGCTCAAAGGGTGTTTGTCCCCCGCCCTACCGATCCATCTTCATCTTCATCCACCTGTCGGTGTCTCGATGGACGTGAGACAGGCGGGAGTCGTTATATTATTCTCTCTTTAAGCAAAAATAGTTTGGGGTAGAACAATGACGAGATACTACACCGATCGCTACATTCTCTCCCCAGGACCTACCGAAATTCCGAATGAAATAAGGCTTGCTCTAGCCAGAGAGACGACAAATCCCGATCTCGATCCCAGCTTCAAAGAAGAGTATCTTCAAGCCACTCGAAAGATATCGTACGTTATTGGGGCTAGGGACCACAGCGTTTTAATAATGCTAGGCGAGGCGATGCTCGGCCTCGAGGCCTCTGTTGCAAGCATTCTAGATAGGGGCGACAAAGCGATCGTTGTAGCCAATGGGGTTTTTGGAGAGGGGTTCGCAGACCTGGTTAGAGCGTATGGCGGAGAGCCTGTCGTTGTCGAGCTTGACTGGAGGAGAAGTGCTAACCCCGAAAAGGTTATTGAGACTATAGAGTTGAACCCTGATGCCAAGGCACTCTACATGGTACACTGCGAGACTCCTACCGCGATTCTCAACTCGCTAGCAGAAATCGGCAGAAGGCTCCAGAAAGCAAGTACACTATTCATCGTAGATGCTGTGTCCAGTATTGGTGGGGTTAAGATCGATGCCTCAGAGTGGGGTATCGACATTCTAATTGGAGGCAGCCAGAAAGCGTTGAACCTGCCAAGCGGACTGACAATTCTAGCTGTAAGCGAGAAGGCTTGGGATGCCATTGGCAAGAGGGGTCCGAAGGGGTTCTACTTGAATCTAGCGCTTTGGAGGGACTACATCGAAAAGGAGGAAATGCCGCCCTACACACTAAGCGATAGCATGGTATCTGCTCTGAACAGGTCTCTCGACATGATACTCTCGGAGGGTCTAGAATCTGTATTTAGGAGACACCAGATAGCACAAAAAGCATGCTGGCATGCATTGAGAGAGCTGGGCTTAGAGCCCTATCCAAGAAAATTTGAAGACTCCAGTCCCACGGTAACAGCAGCAATAGTACCGGAGGCAATAGACTCTGAAATCCTAAGAGCAAAAATATGGAACAGGTACGGGGTAATGCTTGGAGGAGGCATCGGGAGGGTCAGAGGCAGGGTCATAAGAATAGGTCACATGGGAGTTACTGCATCCAGAAATCACGTTCTGATAGGCGTTGCAGCCCTTGCTAGAGGGCTGCTGGACGAGGGCATAATCACACTAAAGGAGTACTCGAGAGCAGTAGAGGCTGCCGAGAGAGCGTTTGAGTGAGGCCCCAGAGGACTACAACATTTTAAGGTCGTAGAGAACAAGACTA
>Ga0105154_1000374_pt1 | contig 20102 bp, 16 predicted proteins | sample SSWtaG_FD_89672 | JGI IMG/M metagenome (GOLD analysis project Ga0105154, IMG submission 89672) | Hot spring microbial communities from Sandy's Spring West, USA to study Microbial Dark Matter (Phase II) - SSWsed_matched | ecosystem: Environmental > Aquatic > Thermal springs > Hot (42-90C) >... | reverse complement strand
GTGTCGGATTTGTTATGCTCTCTACGAAAACGACATCTGGCCTCTCCTCGATGATGTTTTGCACGATATCCTGGGTTTCGGGCCACGAAATCACATTTTTAACACCAAGCTTGCTCTCCAAAGCTTGTACCAGCTGTAGCGTTGATCCATAGACCTCTATGGGCACTAATAGCTTCATGTTACCTTTCAAAAGGTGTATTAACGTGGCCGATATGGCACTCATGCCGCTATTAAAGGCCAGAGAGTCTGCTCCGTGTTCTAGTGTCGCTAGGACCCTCTCTAGACACCTCACCGTGGGGTTTTCCTCTCGACTGTACTTTAGCTCTGTGCCTCTGTCCGTTAGTAGAGTCTCTCCCCGTTGCTCGAAGATTGTCGTAAGGAATATAGGAGGAATGAATACCCCGTACTTCTCGTCGTAGAACTCGTGTGCGTGAACTGCTATTGTCGAGTCCCTCAACTCTCTCACCTACGGGTTTTTGAGACTCATCTTCCAACCAACATAAATTTAAGGTTTTATTGCGCTAATCTTGGTAGTCTGGGAAGAGGTACAAAGGTACCTTCAAAGCTAAGAACTTCGGCCGTGCTACGAAGAGCAGGTCGTGCGAGCTAGCTTTTGCGTCCTACTTCCTGTACCCGGGGAAGAAAATGGAGTACTACGGACTAAAGATCGTGCCTGGTTACCCAGCCGCATACCATAAATCCAAGCGAACACTGATGGTAGCAGACCTTCATCTAGGCTTTGAAACCGAAGCGCAAAAAGAGGGCATATACCTTCCAAGACTCCAGTTGAAAAGAGCCTTAGAGCTTATCGAGAAGCTTTCAGCATTACTAGACGTTTATGTTCTGATAGTTAACGGTGATCTTAAACAGTCTTTCGAAAAGCTAACGCTTCAAGAAAGAGAGGAGGTTGCAAGGTTTCTTGCCGAGGCTAAAGACCGGATACCTAGAGTCGTCCTGGTTAGGGGAAACCACGATAACTATGTCTCCATAATCACATCGCGGTTTGACGTTCCAATAGTGGAGAAGTACGAACTGTCTAGCGATATCCTGCTTGTTCATGGACACAAAATCGAGAGCAAGGATTTAAGCTACAAGCTACTTGTTATAGGACACGAGCATCCTGCGTTCAAGCTCTTTGATGAGCTTGGTAGCATAGCTAAGTTGCCCTGCTTTCTTCACGTGCCACTTGTAAACGGCAATAGCTGTTTCGTCCTTCCTGCCGCAGGCTACTACCAGACAGGCAACCCCATTACGTTAAATCGAATGGAGTACCTGTCTCCAGTGCTAAGGGACTATAGCATCATCGAAGAAGCCGTTCCAATAGTTTTCGAGCACGAGAAGGAAACAATAGAGTTTCCCCCGCTCAAGGCGCTCGACGCTCTCTTGCAAACTAGCGTCGAGCAATAGTAGCTCGTACCGTGCTTAAAGCCCTATAGACAAGTAGTACCACCGGGAGAACTTCCAGCCTACCTAACGTTGAGAGCGTCATGAATGCTAGCTTGACGTCTGTTGGAAGAGACGCCCCCGCTACTCCCGTTGAGAGTCCTATGTCTGTTGTAGCGCTAATCGTTTCGAATAGAATGTTGTCAACGCTGTACTCTCCTGAAAGCCTCATTGCAACGTAGCCAAAGCCTATTGCGACCATCAATACAAACAAAAATATTACCAGCGAGGCCCTAACAACGTCGACCTCTTTAACCTCGTACCTTCCAATCCTGTAGAGGGTTGCAGTACCTGGAGGCCCCACTGCCCTCTTTAGCTCCTCCTTTAGTGCCTTGAACACTATTAATATTCTGAAGAGCTTTATTCCTCCTGCTGTGGAGAAAATGCTTCCACCTACAAGCATCAGTATGAACAGCATGCACTTGAACTCTGTGGGCGCTTCCGATAGGTTGTACGACTGAAAGCCTGTCGTCGTCAGGGCGCTTGTAACTTGAAAAAATGCCACACGAGCGGCTTTCACCACTTCGATACCTGCTTTCTCGGTTAGGACGGATGTTCCTGCAATTCCCCCTAAGAGTATCAAGGCAAGCATGAGCCTTAGTTCTGGCGAGCGCAACAGTACTCTCGGTTGCTTTAGTCCCTTGTACATGTCGTAGAAGTTCGTGGCTCCAAGTATCATGATGAGCATGACAGCAAGCTCTATCGTTAGCGAGTTGAATGCTCCGATGCTACCACTTTTTGTTGAAAAACCTCCGGTTGCGACACCCGTTAGCGCGTGAAGGAAGGCGTCGAAAGGCTCCATTCCTGCAAGGGTGAACAGCGCAAACCCTAAGACGGTCAGTGCGATATAAAGCCTGAGCATTTGGCTAGCAGTTCTTTTAATGCTAGGCTCGATCCTCTCGAGCCTCCCCTCGATTTCGCTTAGCATTACCACTCCAATGCCAGGCCTAGACAGAATTGCAACTCCGAAGACTACTATTCCAATACCCCCAATCCACTGTATAAAAGCCCTCCACAACAATATCGGTTTGGGAAGCTCTGCTACCGTAGGCACATAAACACCCGAGGGATCCACCTGGCCCGTGAACACAGTCAGCCCAGTACCACACATGCCATTGACGCTTTCAAACCACACGTTAACAAACGGAATCTCAAGGTACATGTGCACAGGCAAGGCAGCAATCAATGGAACTAGAATCCAGAGCAGAGCTACGAGAAGCAGAGCGTCCTCGAGACCAAGCGGAATCCCGCCTCTATCTAGCTTAGTAAGGATCATGCCTGTGGCTAGAACAACCGCTCCAGAGGCCATAAACGTTAGTGTAAGTTGTGAAACTCTATCCTCACTAACTGCAATGGCGAACCAAAGCAAAACAAGCGTTATCGATAGGAGCTTTAGAATTGCTGAGCACAACTTCCCTTTTGGACCACCATGCTGCAAAGTCCTTGAAGAAAGGAGAGCAAGCACTAGGGACGCCACGAGCAGAATCTCGCTTTCAAGCTCTAGGCTAGAGTGCAAATCAATAGCTAGGGAGAACAGTCCGGGCACGAAGAACAGAACGGTGGAAAGTACAAGCATTTTTCCAATATAGCCTAGCAGTTGTAGGGCTTTGCTAGCCCTCTTCTTCAACCTCTTCCTCTCTTTAAGCGTGTAACCCAACCTCCTGTTCGCACCAGCTAAAGGGTTTTTGGGCTGACGCCTACAGAACAACATCATGACATAGTGTGTTTTTTGGGACGCAAAAATAAAGGTGCCTCTAAATGTTGCGGAAACAGAATTGGCATTAAGGTACCTAAAGTAACAGCAACTACATCGTAAGAGGGAGGGTATATTTGTGGATAGAGCAGATGAAAGACGCATCAGGCTAACCATAATCGTACTGACCTACAACGAGGCACCAGACGTTCCAGAGCCTCTACAGAGAATTAAACGTCGAAGCATGCTTTCAAGGGAGGAGGGGAATACGAAGTCGCGTTTGTCGACGATGAAAGCACAGACGGTACTGTTAGGAATCGTTAGAGATGCCTCCAGAGGGGAGGGGTTGAGCAAGAACGTTAAAGCTATGGTAGGGCGTGGAAAGCGAGACCTACCAACGGCAGTTCTAGAGAGAGTTAAAGCTGCACAAGGAGAGCACATCATTGTGATGGATGCAAACTTGCGACATCCACACGAAAAGGTACCCGAAGTCCACAGAAATACTTCTCTCAAGGCTATCAGCTTGTAGTAAGAACGAGAAAGCAATCCGTCAAGAGTGGGAGGCTTAGCACTTATAACTTATAGAAGACACTTATAGAAGTAACGATACTATACGTTTGCAGAAATAATGGCTAGAACTATGCTACTCGAAGCGAGAAGACTGACCGATCCAACGTCTGACTCTTTCGAATTTGGCCGCATGGTCATCAAGAGAGGACTCGATGAAGCCAAGAGGCTACAAGATTCCTCTTGAAAACTGGTCAAGGGTGACTACGACCCCAAATTGGTGGGGGTGCACTACATTTCCTCCCGCAGGCTCGCCGAGAAAGAAACGCTCAGCTTTATATGTCATGCCTAGACCTTAGCAGGTATAGAAGTAAGCATGGAATACTCAAGTTTGCACTTGTAGAGCTTTTAGGAATTGTCGTCAGCGGGTTTGCATTGTGGCCAAAAACTCTGCATCACAGCTCTCCTCTCGCACACTTCCGGACTCTGGAATCGAAGCTAGCGAACCCAACAGCTCACCCGAAATAGCATGTTTACGTTTTAGAGGTTTGAGAGCCTAAGGCCCTACGCTCAGGAGAATGCTTAGATATCACCTCGCAGTTGCCGTAGGGCCTGTCGTAAACTAAGCTGTACCGCTAGTGCTAACGTGCGCTTTAGGCGTAAAAGCTCTGATTTCAAACTCTGGTTAGGAATAGCATTAAGGTTCTTAGCAAGCTACACCATGAGTGAGCACTGTGTGGGTAGAATCAAAAGAGGGGAAGTGTCATGAGGCCTGATGGAAGTGGCGAAGCGCAGCAAAAGCTCAACTTGTTGAGAGAGATTGTTAGGGACTGCAAAAAGTGTCAACTTTACAAGCAGAGAAGAAATCCAGTGCTCGGCGAGGGTCCTTCCCGCGCTAGCTTAATGCTCGTTGGCGAGGCTCCCGGTAGAACCGAAGACCTGACCGGCAGGCCGTTTGTTGGCCATGCAGGCAGGCTCTTGACCCGCACGCTAGAGTCCTTGGGCGTGAGAAGGGCAGCGGTATACATTACCAATGTGGTTAAGTGTAGACCACCGAAAAACAGACCACCTCTTCACGGTGAAGTTTTAGCATGCTTGCCTTACCTTGTAGAGCAGATTCGGGTGGTGCAACCTGAGGTGGTTTTGACGCTTGGACTGATCCCTTCACTCTACGTTATCAACTTGGAGAGCACTCTCAAGACAGGGTCGAAACCTCCTGCAAGATACATTACCGAGCTTAGAGGAAGGCTTTACGCGTGCAACGTTGGCGGACTAAATGTCAAGATAGTGCCAACATTTCATCCAGCAGCAGTCTTAAGAAATCCAAAGTGCAGGTCGCTTTTCGAGTCTGACATCAAGACGGCAATCGAGATCAGCGGGCTTCGGTCGTAGAGCCTCTAGAAAGCTAGGTAGTGACCGGGGAGTCCGATGGGACCTCGAGCCCCTATGTCTTAGCGGCCCTCAAGGTCTCTTCGACAAGCTTTTTTGCAGGAGCATATCCTAGGAGCTCAGCTCCCTTCCAGTTGGGCGAGGCATTTACCTCTAAGATGTAGTAGCCGTCATTCGTTTCCATTACATCTACCCCAGCATAAAACAGTCCGAGCTTTTCTGTTGCCTTGACAGCGAGCTCCTCTGCGTCACTCACATTGACAGCTTTTTCAACCTTGGCGCCCTGGGAGACATTAGTCTTAAAGGAGCCCGGCCTAGCAACTCTATAGTAGGATGCATATGCCCTACCGTTTATTACCAGAACGCGCAGGTCTCTACATCCCAGCTTCTCGTAATACTTTTGTAGCACTAGAGGCTGCGCCCAGCTTAACAGCTGTCTGAAAATGGTGTACGCGATATCGGGATCTTCTGCAAGCATAACGCCACGACCCATGCTACCGGCAATAGGCTTTATGACTACTGCCTTCTCCTCTTCGACAAACCTCAAGGCTTGCGAGAGATTCTCGGTGGCCAAAGTCAGCGGTACTGGTAGGCCCTCCTTGAGAAGCGTAAGCATTGTTAGAAGCTTGTCCCTCGCTAGTTCTATGGCCTTAGAGCTATTAATTGTCAAGGAGCCCGCAGCCTCGAGAAACCTGAGGATGTTGAGCCTAAAGAGGTACTGTTCGACGCTAACAGGTCCCCCCATTCCCCTTACGAACACTATATCAAGCTCCAGCTTTCTGCCCCCCCTTACCGCGAGGCATGAGCGGTTGATTTTCAAGGTGATCTCCTGAGGTCTGATGTAAGTGGCTTTGTGCCCCAATCTTCTTGCCTCCTCTATAATCTTCCTAGCTGATGGTGGAGGCGTAGGGCTTGGGTGCAAGACCGCTATTCTAGCACGCTCTATCATATGCTTCAACACCAAGTGTGCCTAATTGGGGTCGAGCGAAACAGCCTTCAATCAATTCTAATTCTCTAAGAACGGCTAAAGCTTTAGCGAGTTAATGAGCTCTAAAGCTGGATTCCTATGCTAGAAGAGTAAAGTTATAAGCTCTTCCAATCGAAGTGTAGAGATGAAGGATGATGTGGTGGGCAGCCCTTGACCGTACTGGCGTGATGAGCCTAGACTCACACTGACGTGCCTCTACAACCTCAACTAGAAGCTTGCGAGGCCGCAGGCCCCGAGTTCCACGCGACTGCAAGCTTTTCAGAGTCAACCCATTGGAAGAAAGTTGAAGCACAAAGCCGTGCTTGGTGTCTTTGCGTTGAAAAGAGAGAAGCATACTAGCGAGTATGGCTTGTATCCTGGTACGATTGTAATTCTAGACCTCGATAGATTTAAGGAGTTCACACAAACACGTGGACTAAGCGAGTACGAGCCCAATTTTGTCACTGGAGAGCTAACAAAGCTGGTTGAGTGGTTTGCACAAAAGCAGGGAGGAGTTGTAGTGTACGGGCTGGACTACGAGCGAGGAACGGAAGAGGCTATTATCGAGATTCCCTTTGCAAGGCCCGAAGACGTATGGGAGGACCTTAAGAAAATTCACAAAAGAATCATGGAAGCGGGAGCATCGATAACCATTGTTGCCTACGAGGGACTCGTATCATGCAAAAAGGCGAGAAACCAGCGAGAGGCATACCATGCAACACCCTGGAGGAGGAGCGCGCTAAAAAAGCTCAAAGAGGCTAAGAGGAGAGGTGGAGGACTCCTAGTTGTTGTTTGAGGCTCTCTAAAGCATAGTAGACCTGGTTGAGCAGCGGGAACGCGGTGCAGCCGGTACCAGCAATAAACGTTATTACAGAGCTTAAGCTAAACTTCGGATTGCTGTAAGCGAAGCCTTTTAAGGTGGGTGCAAGAGTGAGAGGCTCAAAGAAAAAGTATGTCTACATCGAGCTCGAGAAAGGGAGGTTCCTAAAAGCCAGAGTTTCCCTAGAGGGTAGAAAAGAGCCTGTAATAACTGTCTCAACGGATCCCAGCAAGATAGTAGTCCTAAATAAAGTGCTAGGACGGATTCCAAGAGGCTATAAGATTATAAAGCTCGAGGACCTCCCAGAAAAGCTTCGAGAGCACTTGAAGAACGTGTATAGCAAGGGGGCTTAGATAGGGTGCTAAACGGGTCTTGCTAGCAGGATCCCGTCTCTATCGCTTGTTATCCTAGCGGTTATGATGTCTCTCGTAGAAAGCGAGACTGACTTGCTTATTAGGGTCACAGCCCTATCGTAGCCTGTAGTGACCGCTAGGTACTCGTTTGGAAGCCACGCCTCTCCAATCACGTAAAGCTTGACAGTACTCCCTCTACGATAGGGGCAAAGAGCCCTTGGTGCAACCTCTAGCCCATAGTCTTCGGGCCTCAACACAAGCCTTATGTTGTACTTTTCCTCAAGCTCTCTCAACCTCCTATAGAAGAGGCTCCAGCTCCACTCTTTCACACCAGGTATCTTCCTACCGTGCCTGTGCTCTACGTACTTTTGTATTCCAAGGGGTGGAACCTTTCCCCCAATGCCAACACTCTGAACCCACCGAATTATCTCCTCTATATCACCGTCGTTTACTCCAGGAATCCAGAGTGGTGTTATGTGGACATCGACTCCAAGCTCCTTGTTTAAGAACAGCGTGAGGTCTAGAACATTGTCTAGGTTGTACGCGTTACTTCCAGAAAGCCAGCGCGCTTTTTCAGGATTTAGCGTGTCGATACTAATATTGAATCTGTTAACGCCAGACTCGACTAGCCTCAGTAGCATCTCCCTGTCGGTCGGGTAAAGCCGTGTTTCCACGGCAATACTGAGTGCAAGTCCTGTGCCTTTGACTTCGCTAACAAAATCCGGTAGCAGAGGATTCGTGAGAGGCTCACCAGCAGCATCAAAAAGAACGTGCACCCTCCCTTTGTATCTACACGCACGCTTAAGCCACTCTGCCAGCCACTCGGGATCTGTTAAGATAAAGTCGCGCCTTCTTCTGGTGATAGGTCCAGCATCCACACTACAAAAGGGGCACGACAGGGGGCAGAGGCTTGACACCCTAACTTGTAGTATGTTGTAGCCTCTATCGATTATGCCAAATGCAATATGTCCCATTAGTGGAAATGGCCTGCGGATTTCGAACAGTCTCCCCCTCAACGCAACACCTTTGAGCCCGGCAGTAGTTTTGTCTAACACTGCCACACCCAGAGCCTCCTTGATAGCTTACTTGCTCAAAACGTGCAGATAGGTAAATTATTATATTATAGAGAGCCCTCAACTATAAGTGTGTGCATGCAAGCAAATTAATACGTAATGAGGTGCTTATGAGTGAACAAGCTAACAGCACTGATGCTATTCGTACTACTAATGACAGCTCCACTTGCACTAGCAGCACCTATTGCAGCCGAGGAGGAAGCGGATCCCAACTGGGTGCCCATCACAGAGCTCACACCCAAAATAGTAGCTGATGAGAGGTTTCAGTTCAACCCGTTGGGAGTGGCGAAGATAAGACAGGCACTAAGCTTGCTCATGGATAGGGAGTTTATCGTCGACAACGTATACGAAGGAAGCGCGGAGCCCATGCTATCGGCTGTAAGGCCAACCCACCCTGGTCGTGAAATGGCAGGTCTCGAAGCGATCGAGGAGGAGTTTAGGCTTTTACCGGCAGGGAACATAGACAGGGCGCTTCAACTGTACAACGAGGCCATCGAGGAACTGAACGGCATCTATGCGGAGTACGGATTCAAGCTAGTCTTCAAAACAGACGAAAAGGGCAACAAGTGGCTGTACTTTGTCAAGCCTGATGGTACCGAGCAGCAGGTAAAGATATACTTTATTATCAGAACAGAGGATGAAAGGCTCCAGGTCGGCAGACAGGTTGCAGAGTGGATAGAGAAGTACTTCCACATCAAGGTTGAGAGGATTGAACGGGAGAGAGGAGTCGTAACGCCAATAATCTACGGCACGAACCCGGCATCTCTTGGATTCAAGGAGCATCCATGGCACATCTACACCGAAGGATGGGTTGCAGTGGGAGAGGATCTACCATACTGGGTTAGGTATGATGTAGCATTCTTCTGTGCCCCCCTGAAGGGCTATGGACCCAACCACCGTGTGAAGGATTGGTGGTACTACTACGACCCCGTAGCATACGAGCTTGGCGAAAAGCTATACTACGGTACGTACACGCCGGACATGTTAGACCAACTGTGGGAAGACGTCAGGGAGCTATTTAAAGTATGCCTACGAGATAGCCTGAGGGCGGGTGTAGTCAACAACTTAGAGTTCTTCATGGTAAATGTCAAGGACGTTACCATTCCATTTTACGGAAAGCAGACTGGACTGTGGAGCGTCTGGGGTCTGAGAACAGCGACCGCAAAGGATGGAGTCGTCACGGCATTGGAGCTCAGCTCTACCGGAGCGCTCTTCATGAGTCCATGGAACCCTGTGCTTGGATTCAACGACGTTTACAGTCAGCTCATTTGGAGCCAAGTGCACTCCTTTGGAATGTATCCACATTACGAGACTGCCGTTCCGATCAAGACGACAGCAGACTACGACCTAGTTACAGACTACACTGTAAGCGAAGGCGGGGTAGCGGGTAACCTAGTGGTACCAGATACAGCAATAGTCTTCGATCCCGTCGAGAGCAAGTGGATCACGATCAAGGAGGCCATAGAGGGGAACAAGGCGTACATTCCAGGAGTGCAGGATCTTATCGTGAGCGACAAGAAGGTCACGACAAAAGTAACCTTCAACTACATGCCAATAAAGTGGCACTACGATGCCGAGTTTAGCGTCTTCGACGTGCTAGCAAGCATGGCCTTCGCGTACGAGTGGTCCTTTGACGACTCCGAGATAACGGGACAGCCCGATCCGTACTACGACAGCGAGTATGCGAGTCAAGTTTACAGCATGCTAGCTCTAGTGAAGGGGGTGGAAGTGATAAACGATACAGCTCTTGCGATATACTCCGATTACCTCGACGTGGCTCCAGAGGTGATTGTCTACTCGCTACTATGGTATGCAACAGTACCATTTGACCTGCTGGCATCGATGGAGTATGCAGTGGTAACGGATCCCGGAGGAACAAACTATGGATGGGCTACGAGAGCCGAGACAGGCGAGACGGGAATAGACATGCTTATCCACAGCGAGGCGATCAAGCAGTCAGCGGAGGCACTGCTCAAAGAGGGAGCAGTCTACTACTTTAATGGGCTAGAGGATCTGGGCATAAGCGTAAACGTCAACGTTGCAGACAGGCTTAACAAGCTGATAAGCTGGATTGACAGCAAGGGACACGCGGTTGTAAGCAACGGGCCATTCTATGTGGAGACCTACGATCCAAATGCAAACTACCTGCTAGCTAGGAGCATAGTTGACCTAGGATTCCCGAAGATAAAGTACGTTGGAATAGACATTGAGGTGCCCAACGTCAACGCCATAGAGTTCAAGAGCGTAACCTCGCAAGAGGCGGGAATCGAAGCCGTTAAGACCGAAAAGGCAGACGTGTTCCTACACAGCCTGCCACGTGGAAGAATTGGCGAGGTACCAGGGAACATCCAGCTCATACCGGCAAGCACTATAATGACAATGCTAGCATTCAACCCGGTTAGCAACGTGTACGATCCAACGAAGCCAGGTAGCATAGAACTACTCGACAAGACACTATCGGGCCAGGTCATTCCAGGACTGGTGCTTTACGAGCCACAGAAGGTTCTGCAAGAGTACGCTGCAGTCGAGACTGTACCGCCAACAGAAATGAAGAATGTGACGCCTATCACTCCACCTCCAACCCAAGCGCCTACCGAAGGCGGGCTGGGTGCTGCCATGGCAGTTATCATAGCAGTCATCGCAGCAATAATCATTGCAGCAACAGTAGTTTTCTTAAGAAGAAAGTGAGAGTACGTTCCTCTTATCTAAACACCATACACTTTTTTCCCTATACACTTTTCCCTACGATAGACCTAGCGAGCCCTTAAGCTTACAGCCGGTTGAGAGCTCCAGAAAGTCTCCAGCAACCTAACTTGAGCGGGAAAGTGGAACGCTGTCGATGCAACCGGTAAAGGCCCTAGGCAGAGAGCTCTTGGTGCACGATAGCTGGATGATAGCTGGATAGCCAACCCGCTTTCCAAAGAGCGCTACAACGTAGCGTGTCAATATGCACACAAATAGGGAGAGCAGATAGACTTTAAAACCCGTAAGAACACAAAACAGCGCGAACACCAATACCATGCCATATAGCGTTAAACCTGGTAAGGAATAGTGTGAGAGCTAGAAATACGCTTTGAGCGACATGCTGATCTAAAGGAGTGGAGGATACATCTAGGTCAAGAGGGCGAGTCATGAGCAGTCTTGGCAGGACGCTTTTAACTCAAACACTAAACAACCTGCTAACGCTTATTGTAATAGTTGCAATAATCTCGGCTCTTTTCGTAGCATACAACCAAAAGGCACTTGAGGGTGCAGTCGTAGAAGCGGTTCAGATGTATGCCAGAGAACTTGCGAAAAACCCAAAGCTAAGCGAGGAGGAAAAGCAGCGCTTAATAAAGCAGCGTGAATTGGATTTAAGGTACAGGTTCGGCCTTCTCGGAAATCCTATCGAAAAAGTCTTTAACATGATGGTAAGGCTTCTAACACTCGACTTGGGAGCTGCAAGGAGCATTTACATCGGCTCGTCCTACTTGATCAAGGATCAAGTTATATTTGCCCTTAGGAACACAGCTATCTTGTTTCTAACTTCGACGATAATAGTTGCCGTATTGGGCATAGTGGTAGGACTCTACGCCGCTCGCAAAGCGGGCAGAAGCCTCGACAGATTACTATCAATTCTTGCTGTGTTCTCTGCCAGTCTACCGATGTGGTGGGTTGGCATGTTAATGCTTCTCTTATTTTCCTTCAAGTTGCACTTGTTCCCCTTTCAGAGCAAAGACGTATTTATTCAGCTCATGCAGCTAGAGCGTCAATACCAAACGGGAGAGCTGAGCTTGCTATTGTACTCTGTTTTAAAGCTTAAGACAGGGCTCTACTACATGGCCCTGCCCCTCGCAACCGTAACGCTGGTATCGTTTGGAGGCTGGGCCTACATTGTTAGGAACGTCGTCATCACCAGGATGAGTGACGACTTCGTAATGGTAGCAAGAGCCAAAGGCGTTCCCGAGAGAAACGTTCTCTTCGGACACGTACTACGCTCGGCATCACCCCCATTGGTTACTATGATTGTGCTGAGCCTAGTAAACAGCTTAGGTGGTGCGATAATCACGGAGACGGTCTTCGGATGGCCAGGTATGGGACTATTGTACTGGCAGGCAATTTTAAACAGCGAGCCCCTGCTTCTAGGAGCAACGACATACGTTATAATCCTAATGTTTGTAATCGCAGTAATAATTTTGAACTTCATTTATGCCTTGCTAGACCCTAGAGTCAGAACTGGTGGGACGGCGCAAGCGGGCGTCCCCAGAGCCTAGAGGGGACACTCTGTGCCGTTGAGGTCGCTAGTCAGGAGTAGAGGCCTCAGGAGCTTTCTTTCGGAGTTCAAAAACTCTAAAACGGGAACGCTCGGTCTAGCTCTTCTTGTCGCTCTAATCTTCATCGCTATAGGATTTCCCCTAATCGGTAGCGAGGAGGCCATTAGGAACTGGTCGAACCTAGAGTACTGGCAGGATTATCCAAAGAAGCAGCCACCATGCTGGGCTGCTAGGGGGAGCTTCGAAACCGTAGTGTTGACCTCGGAGGCGCAAGAGGAGGGCAAAATTATCGTAAGAGAGTTTGTGACACCGGAGGGACTTAAGGTAGCGTCTTTTTCGGTGCCCTTTAGAGTAGAAAGCAGACCTCCTACAAACATCAACTTAAAGTTCAGAGTTTCGTACAACTCAACTACCTGGGTGCTAATCTCACTATCCCGTCCAGACGGCTTAGAAGTATACCTCACCTCCAGTACCATAGGAGGAGCAAACGGCACCACCATAAAGAGCGTATTCGGCATCCCGTCATCAGAGTACAGCGGGCCCGCGAGCAAGCAACTCTCGGCTCACGTCTCAAAGCTTAGAAACGTTGAAGCGTACTTGAAGCCGTGGTTAGAGTCGCTAGGCCTTAAGATAGAAAGTGCCCACATCTCAATGCTAGCCCAATCTGCCTTCGACCTTCTCTTCAGGAAAGCCTCTCTCAACATGCTAACGGAAAGAGACTACCTACGCGGAGTATACAATTTAACCATAGCATTTGCAAGCGAGGATTCCAACCTCAGAGCTCAAGTCGAAAAAATTGTACTGGTTGGAGGATGCTACGGCCTCATGGGCACAGACTCTTACGGAAGGGATCTCCTTCAGGGCGTTCTGTATGGTGTTAGGTGGGCGCTGGTTATTGGCCTGCTTGTGAGCTTTGCATCGGTTGTGCTAGGAGGAGTTTACGGAGTCGTGAGCGGTTACGTTGGTGGCATTGTCGACGAGGTAATGCTTAGAGTAGCACAGGTGTTCTATTCGATACCTGTTCTGCCCCTCCTGATTCTGCTTTCGGCGATTTTAAAGCCATCCATATGGAACTTGGTGCTCCTTCTAATAGTATTTGGGTGGCCTGGAACGGCTTTAGTTACGAGAAGCATGGCGTTGCAACTAAAAGAAGAGACATACGTAGAGGCTGCAAGGGCCTTAGGTGCAGGACACGCCAGAATAGTGGTCTTCTACATTCTACCTCAGGTGCTCCCCTATCTTTTTGCCAGCATAGCTTTAAGTGTGCCTAACGCAGTGTTGACAGAGGCGGGAGTAAGCTTTTTGGGTCTAACGGACCCCTCTGTTGTAACATGGGGGAGAATACTAAACGAGGCTGAGGCTGCGGCAGCGACGATTAACGGTTATTGGTGGTGGGTTATACCCCCAGGAGTGATGATAACCATTGTTGGAGCAACATTTATATTCATCGGACAAGCACTGGACACGATCCTCAATCCGAGACTAAAGAGGTGAAAGACACTGAGGGTGCTAGAAGTAAGAGACCTAACAACAAGATTCTACACGTTTAGGGGTGTTGTTAAGGCCGTTGAGAGGGTATCGCTAGAGCTGAACAGAGGTGAGGTTCTGGGTATTGCTGGCGAAAGCGGAAGCGGGAAGAGCACTTTGGCTTGGAGCCTAATGGGAATGGTACCGCCTCCTGGCAGGATAGTTGACGGCTCCATAGTCGTAGACGGAATCGAGGTAACAAAGCTTTCGGATGCCGAGCGCAGACGGAAGATACTATGGAAGAAGATAAGCATGATATTTCAGGGAGCCATAAATGCGTTAAACCCTGTGTACACGGTTGGATACCAGCTTGCCGAGCCATTCATTTACCATCTTGGCATGACAAAAAAGGAGGCTCTGGAAAAGGCCGAAGAGCTTTTGCCAATGGTGGGGCTCAGAAGGGAAGTGGCGAAGCGCTATCCACACGAGCTTAGTGGAGGTATGAAGCAAAGGGTAGTAATAGCAATGGCCCTCGCACTGAACCCCCCAGTCGTAATAGCAGACGAGCCAACAACAGCTCTGGACGTCATCATACAAGCACAGATACTTAACCTAATGAAAAAGTTAAAAACAGAGAGGGCAATAAGCATAATACTCATCACTCACGATCTAAGCGTTATTGCCGAGATGGCTGACAGGGTCGCAATAATGTACGGAGGAAAGATAGTGGAGTACGGACCGGCAGACGAAATCTACAACAATTCAAAGCACCCATACACTCAGGCACTACTAAACAGCATTCCAAGGCTTCGAGGGCCTATAGAGAAGCTGGAGTTTATTCCAGGCGAGCCACCCGACCTCATCAACCCCCCAAAGGGCTGTCTGTTCCATCCTAGATGCAAGTACGCCATGGGCAAATGCAGGATAGAAGAGCCGGAGCTATACGAGGTGGGTGAGAACCATACCGTTAGGTGTTGGCTATACTCACGTTAACGCCTTGACATCGTGAATCGTGACAACTATACAAACACTCTGGTGGCGAGAGGCCCTGACTCTAGCCCTCGAGTCCCTCCTGTCAGGAGAGGACCTTTCAGGCAGCATTCTGATTGCAAAGGAAGTGAAGGTTTGGTTTTCTCTCCGAAGAAGTATTATCGAGCTCGTGACGAGAAAGCCGAGAAAGTATGTGAGAGCTGTTGACGGAATCTCCTTTTCCATTAAGGAGCAGGAGACATTCTGCTTGGTTGGAGAGAGTGGGTGTGGCAAGACCACGACAGGCAAAGCGCTTCTGGGACTCGTTCCAATTACCGGAGGGACAGTGTTATTCAGGCCTAAAGAAGAAATTCTCAAGATACTAGCATCGCTTGGAGTGAATCACAATAACGGCTTTGTGGAGATTAGCAGGCTACCACCTAAAGTAATGAGGGTTCTCAGAAGAGAAATCCAAGTGGTCTACCAAGATCCCTTTGGCAGTCTTAATCCACGATACACCATCAGAGCCGTTCTAGAAGAGCCGCTGAAAATTCACTTTCCCAGTATGTCCCCAGAAGAGCGGGAGGAACGAGTTTTGAAAGCCCTTGAAGAAGTAAAGCTGACTCCACCAGAAGAATTTTTAGAGAGGTACCCTCATCAGCTTAGTGGGGGTCAGAGACAGAGAGTTGCAATAGCAAGGGCTCTAATCTTGAAACCCAGTCTCGTAGTTGCAGACGAGCCTGTATCTATGCTTGATGTTTCACTAAGAGCTGAAATTCTCGAGCTCATGCAGAGCCTTAAGAAACAGGTTGGATTGACCTACTTGTTCATAACACACGACTTGGCTGTTGCTAGGTATATATGTGATAGGATAGCCGTAATGTATTTGGGGACTATAGTCGAAATGGGCGATGCAAGAAGGATAATTGAAGAGCCCCTACATCCATACACGCAGGCACTAATAGCAGCGATTCCCGAGCCAAACCCCGAAAACAGGTTTAGAATAAGAAAGCTACCGATTAAGGGCGAAATACCAAGCGCAGCTGACATTCCAAGAGGTTGCAGGTTCCATCCAAGATGTGTTAAGTTCGACGAAAATAAGGACGTGCTTAGAAACTGTGTAGAAAAGGAACCAAGATACATAATTGCAGATGGCAGGGTTGTCGCTTGCTGGCTTTACGAAGAAAGGGTTAGAAGCTAAAGTTTTTAAGAAGAGGGCTTTAGAAGGCTTCAAGTCTCGCTTTCTGCTTTCAACGTCTTATCGAAGCTAGAGTTTTGGATTGCAGGATGGTTCAAACGCCTAGACTCTTAGCAGATTTGAAAAAGCTCTCTCGTACGCTAAGCGATAGCCGGAAGCCGGAAATGAAACTGTACGTACGAATCCGATAGTGTAGCGTCTTTTTTCGTGGCACCTGTCAGCGTGGCTCTCAGCGCATTGTGGTTGAAACATTAAGCAGCTGGGAGCTCGCGAGAACCTCAAAAACCCCAAACGCGCCTCTAAGAAATAAGATAATACGGTACAGCACTAAGCCATCTAGGCTATAGACAAGTCTACGCGCTTGTTTCTCGCTAGCGAGTTTAGTATTTTAGAAAAGCTGGAGTATCTCTCGTCAACCTCTCTTAGTATCTTCTTGTCAGTGCTGTAGTGAAATGGCACAGTAAATTTCTCTCCCCCCATGACAATGGGAGTTCTACCTTTGCGAAAAACAGCCATTTCGTAGAGGCTCTTCAAAAAGGAGAGCTTGCTGTAATCTGATAGGTCGATTTCCGGCGGCTTTCCTGCGAGTCCTCCTAGAAATAGCCTTCTGGTTTCCGAGGTCAGGTAGCCAAGCCCAAAACCACTTCCTTTACTCTGCACTCTTTTCTCTCTTAGCTCGCGCAACTGTTTGAGCACGAGCTCATAGCCTTCCTTCAATGAAGACAAAACCTCTTGCACCTTCTCGTAAGCGGGTTTAACAATCTCCAGCGATGTAAACTCAGTAAGTCTTGGCTTGGGAAGAGCCTTAGAGACCAGGAGTACTCTTTCGCTTGGATCCAGCTTGCTAATAAAGTAACCCTCTACAGTGATATCCCAGCGCTCGTTATCTAGCATTAGCGCTAAGCCAAAAAAAGGGAGTCCTATGACCCTATCAAACTCTATGGACTCCTTCCTCCGCCACCATAAGGGCACTTGCGCCCTGCCTCGCGTTTTTATAGCTTTAGCGGGTTTAACCGCACAGCTCCTCAAGACGCATCACTCTATGCAGTATTCCTGTTTTTGTATTTTTGCCTCACTGTGATCGGCTCTATCGGCTCTACCCGCTTACAGGGACTTGGGGTATCGTTGTGGAGTTGTGGGCGGTATTCGGGTCAGAAGAGGTGATCCACATCATATAATTATAATGGAACCTGTGAGCCTGGAGCCCGTTTCCATTGCTTTATAAAAACACGCTTACGTACAGAAGGTTAAGCATTTCCTTGAAAACCAAACGAAATGCAGCAATGAATACCGAGAGCTGTAGCTTAACGTCTCCCCCCATGCATGTTTGAATCTCGCGTGAATCAGGAGCCCTAATGCTAGGAGCCGTACACCCCATTGCATTAAATATCCTTAAGCTTTAAAGTTATAACGAGAAACAAAAGGAGCTTTAAAGAAAGGCGAGAATCGATGAGGTTAAGTACGGCACTAACGGGAGGATTTCCGCGTACGAGGAGATTTGCATCCTTTGTTAGAAAGTATGAGAAGGGTGAAGCTTCCAGGGAAGAGCTGAAACGTGTCGCATTAGAACAAATACTAAAGGTATATGAAAGACTTGCAGGCAGACTTCCCGACTACATTACAGATGGAATGTACCTGTGTGACGATATTCTCAACCCCTTTATCAGAGACATTACAGGTGTTGAAATCGGAGGACTCGTGAGATTTTATGAAAACAACTTCTTCGTTAGACAGCCGGTAGTTGTCGGTGACATAAGGCTTTCAGAGAGTCCTACTCACACGCTCGAAAGGTTGGAGATAGCATTAAGGTTGAAAGAAAAGCTCAACCGTGAAGTCAGACTGCCGTTTCCAGGACCAGCAACCTTTGCAGACTTCTCATTAATTACAAACAATTCACCCTACTCTACCAGAAGAGAGCTGATGGAATCTTACATCGAAGTCGTGCTTCTTCCCTTAATTAAGCTTCTCAAAGCGGAGGGTGCTATTTTGGAGCTGGAGGATCCATCACTACCAAGACTTAGTAATGAAGAGCTTCGTGCTTATGTGGAGAAAATGCAGAGCCTATCGAAGTCGGAGCTACTTAGAATACACCTTATCGTCTACTTTAATGGGGTACCGAAGGTTGTTGCAGAAAGGCTTGGGGAAGTTCTTACGCTGGGACTGGATCTCGTCGAGGCCCCTCAATCAATAAGCGCTGTTCTGGGGCCCCCCCTCAAGAGCATTCAGCTCGGCGTGATAAATGCCAGAACAACACTTCTGGAAGAAGTCAAGCCGACTTCAGATAGAATAAAGAGCGCTATTCGAAGCCTTGCAGGGGTAGAGAGAGTGCTGCTTTCAACCAACACTACATTAGAATTTCTACCGGAGAGAATAGCGTTCAAAAAACTTAAGGTTCTACACGACGTAAAGCACCTTCTAGAAGAGTGGTGATTAAAGAGTGGTAGAGTACATGCTACCGGTTCTGCCGACAAGCGTGATTGGAAGCTATCCAAGACCGTCTTGGCTGAAAAAAGCTATCAGGCTCTACAGGCTCGGGAAACTGGAGAGGGAGCAGCTCGAAGAGGCATTTAACGACGCCGTTACGGCAGTAGTTCGCGAGCAGGAGGTGGCTGGAATAGACATACCTTCGGATGGCGAGCAGCGAAGAGACGAGATGGTAGAGTACTTCGCTGAAAGAATAAAGGGCTTTAAGTTCTACGGTCCTGTTAGAGTCTGGGGGAACAACTTCTTCAACAAGCCAGCAGTAGCAAGTAGGCTAGAGTATTTGGGACCAATTGTACTCAACGAGTACTTGTTTCTACGTACTGTGAGCACGAGGCCCGTAGTTAAGGTTACGATAACAGGACCCTACACCATTGCCGATTGGAGCTTTAATGAGTACTACAGTAGTAAAGAGGAGCTAGTAGGGGGGCTGGCTAGGATAATCAACGCAGAATTAAGAAACCTGGCAGAGCACGGTGCAAACTTCATTCAAATAGACGAGCCAGCCCTAACAACACACCCCAAGGAAATGGACTGGGCAGTTCAATTGATCAATAAGGCTGCTGAAGGTATAAGTGCTAAAATAGCCTTGCACGTATGCTATAGCAACTATGAGACCCTCATGCCATACATCGAAGAGTTTACAAACATCAGTCAGTTTGCACTGGAGTTCGCTAACAGAGGGTTTAGAGAACTCGATATTTTAAAGGACTTTCCTAAAGAACTGGGTTTCGGCGTGATAGACGTCCACAGCAAAAGAGTCGAGAGCCCCCAAGAGGTGTATGCAGCAATTAAAAAGGTCATGAAGTACGTGCCTCCCGAAAGACTGTACATAAATCCAGACTGCGGACTAAAGCTTCTACCCAGAAGGATAGCACGCGAGAAGCTAGAGAACATGAGCAAGGGTGTATTGATGGTCAGAAGGGAGCTAGCTAGAAGAGGCATCGAGAGAGTACCTTTCAAAACATTCGCGCAAAGCCTTTGAGGACCTAAAGTGTCAGTACTGAAGATATATTGAGCTTTTGACTTTAGAAAATCAAGCCTAGAGCTGCCATGCCTCAGTAAAGGTGATTTAGATGAGAGAACCCCTCAAAGAATTTCCCGAGAGCAAGACAGGAATAGTCGGCTGGGGTGCCTACATTCCAAGATACAGAATAAAAGCAGAAGAGATAGCAAGAGTGTGGGGATTCGCGCCGAACATCATTAAGAGCCTTGACATAGTAGAGAAGAGCGTTGCAGGTATAGACGAGGATGCTATTACGATGGGCGTCGAAGCGTCAAGAGTAGCCTTAGAAAGAGCCGATATCGACGCTAGCCAAATCGAGGCAGTGTTTTTTGGAACCGAATCTAAGCCTTATGCTGTAAAATCGAGTGCGGCAGTTGTTGCTCAAGCACTCGGGGTAACGCCAAGTACCATGGCTAGCGACCTCGAATTTGCATGTAGAGCAGCAAGTGAGGGGATTAGAGCGAGTATAGGGCTCGTAGGCTC
>Ga0105154_1000372_pt1 | contig 20122 bp, 23 predicted proteins | sample SSWtaG_FD_89672 | JGI IMG/M metagenome (GOLD analysis project Ga0105154, IMG submission 89672) | Hot spring microbial communities from Sandy's Spring West, USA to study Microbial Dark Matter (Phase II) - SSWsed_matched | ecosystem: Environmental > Aquatic > Thermal springs > Hot (42-90C) >... | reverse complement strand
TTTTAATGCTACTGCAGACATTGCAATAATACCAAGAATGCCTTTTTCCCTACCTCAACAGATCCCTGCGAAAAGGTTCTGGAGTTGTAGGCTCAACATGGCTCCTCCCGGTAAAAGCAAGATAGCTGTCGTCGAAGCCTACTCGGGCAAGATAGTTGATATGAAGATTGTAGAGGGGGATCTCGAGGAGGTCGTCAAAGAAACCGCAACGAGGCTTCTAGCTGAGAAGTGGCTTCCAACACTAAGCGACTTTGTTATTCTGAGGGACACTCTTGATGTCGAGCTAAAGCTGCCTCTTAGTAATGAAGAGTTCTCGTTTTACAAAAGATTTAACTTGAAGAAGATCGATGCTAATACTGCGAGTGCGAGCCTCCCATTATATCTCATCGTGTACGAGAGCCTCAAGATATCGGAGGACGAATACCACGATAGAGGCATTGCAGCGATTTCTGTAATCTATAGGGAAGGTGATATTGAAGAGCTCATGAGGCTTCTAGAAGAATCGACAAGAGCCCCCTCGCTGGGGGAGGAAGAGGTCGGAGCTCTAGAAGAGCTAGACAGCGAGGTTGTCGAAGAGGAAAAGGCCAAGGGAAAAGGGGGAAGGAAAAAGTAGTTAGGAAAGCCCATGTGCTGAGCAAACAATTTAAGGAAGAGAGCGACACAAAGTTAAGTGCAGGTGCAAAATAGAAGCCGGGTCGTCTAGCGGCCAAGGATGCGGGGCTTTGGGCTTCCCCACCTACCCCCCACTTCTCTGGCTTGCAATTCCCTCTTAGGACAGTCTCCCATGGTTGCAGTTTGTCCGCGTTTTGTGCTCGGAGACACAGAGCCTCGTAAGAGCTCTTGTGGAACGAACATCCGGTCGGAAGCCTTGCGAGGGCAGCAAGGCAACGCATCTCGAATAGCCTAGCTGCTATGCTACCTCCTATGAGACTAAAAATAAAATAAACTAAAAATAAAATAAATTAAAATATTCTGAAAACGCCCAAAGCACTCAAAATAAGCGGGTGGTCTAGGAGGCCATCATGACAAGAGAGAAGGTGTCCTCTCCAGGCGTGGAGAGGGAGGTGGTGTACAGCGAGCGCCGCTGGAAGGCTCTAACCGAAAAACGCTGTATAGCAAGAGAGCTAATGGAAGCCCTGAGACGTCAAGGCATTCACTCGATCGTTCATGGAAGCGTCGCCAGAGGCGACGTCAAGGAAGAGAGCGACGTAGATGTATTCGTTCCCTATGTTGTTCCATCCTTCAAGGTCGAGCTTGCACTAGAGTCCACCAAATACAAAATCCTACAGAAAAAGATAGTTCAGGCTACCCCAAAGCATACCCCCAAGGCATATCTCATTCTAGACCCTCAAGAAGGCATTGTTGTCAGCTTCCCCCTCGCCAAAATGACAACTCGAGAGCTGGAGTTTTACTACTTTGGTGGAGCACTTGACCTGAGTGGAGTAATCAGGGGGGAGCGAAGGCCTGGAGTCAACAAGAGACTGGAAATCGTGATTCCTACTCCAAGAGGACACGTAGAGTACAGCATCCTCGGAAGGGAGTCTGAAGTGGCAAGGATTCTGGGCATCAGCATAGATACTGTGCTTGAAAGAGTGAGAGTGCTGACACGAAGAGATGAAGTAGGTCGCACCGGAGTCTTCCTTGAGAGAACCCTCTCACCTGAGGCCTCTATTGAAGCCGAGCTAGAGATACTTAAAAGCAAAAATCCAGCACTGAGAAGAGCAGTGGAGGAACGGGTGTGATGTGACAGGGAGTATAGTCTACGGAGGGAGTCCTCCTAAGGGATGCGAACTTTGCGCCAGAGGAGAGAAGGCTATAGTGTTCGTTACCGGACTCTGTAGTGACAGGTGCTTCTACTGTCCTGTAAGCAAGAAGAAAATGCACAGAGACGTGCTGTACGTTAACGAGCTAAGAGCTTCAAACACGAGAGAGCTCGTGATGGAGATTGAGAGGAGCGGGGCTAGAGGCGCAGGCCTGACTGGTGGAGAGCCTCTTATGAGGCTTGACAGGACGCTTTCGATTATAAGAGAGCTCAAGCAGGTTTTCGGAGAGGAGTTTCACGTACACCTCTACACTAGTGGGGCTCACGCTACACTAAGCACGCTCAAGACCCTTGAGCGGACTGGACTTGACGAGATTAGATTTCACCCGGTAACTCAAAGCAGTCTGAAGGGGCTCGAGAGTGCAGTAAGGCATACTGGAATCTCCGCTGGGATAGAGGTACCAGCCATTCCAGGAGAGGAAGAGCGTCTTTTGCGTCTCGCCGAGTACCTAGATAGTATAGGAGGAGAGTTCATGAACGTTAATGAAATGGAGGCTTCGGAGTCCAACGCGCTGGCACTTGTCGCGCGAGGCTTCAAGGTAGAGCCCAATGGCGTGACTGTGCAGGGGAGTCGCGAGACTGCACTAAGACTCCTAAGAATGGTAGAGGAACGGGGGCTTAACGTTAAAGTTCACTTTTGCCCAGCCTCATTTAAAACACTCGTACAGACAAGGCTGAGATACAAGAACACCGTAGAGCGTGATCTTCAAGTCTACGAGAGAGTGGTTCAGGACTTTATGGTGGAGTGGTTTGATGTTGCATTGAGAAAGGCGGGTTCCGAAAGGTGCAACAAGCTCGCTAACGTCCTACTGGAGGAGGGACTGTTATTTGAGTGCAGCGATGAAACCGAAGCCAAGGTCTGCAGAACGTATAGCATCGAGTGGATTAGCGAGCTCACGCTAGAAGACTGCATTTCGCGCGTCGAGAGAAAAAGGGCCTACCCCACGCACTCTAGAATGGTTATCGAGTCGGAGATCATTTTGGAGCCTTAGGGGGTTGGCGACTAGGCTCGAGCGTCCAACTTGTCTAGTGGAAATCGCAAAAGGCTAGCTACACCGTCTACTCCTTTAAGCCTCTCGCCCACAGGGCTGTTGGCTGGCACGATGACGACCTCTGCCTTGACCTCCTCTGCACTCTCTATTACGAGCTCTACCTTCCTCCTAGACTCTTCGTCGTAGCTTGCCAAGAGCTCGTCGAGAACGAGAAGCTTCTTAAAGGCTCTGCTTAGTGCGGCTCGAGTGTTCTCCTCCAAGCCTATAGCTACAAGAGAGGGGTTTTTTGAGAGCACATAGAGAATCTCGTCCAAAATTTCGGAGGCCCTTTCGAGCTCTGCGCCTCTAATAAGCCTTGCAGGGGTTTTTCGCCTTACAATCTCTTTCACCCCTACGCTACCACCCATACTCGCCAGCTCTTTGACCACTCTCTCCTTTCTGGAACCCCTCTCCTTAAGAATGGCAATCAAGCTGTCCTTTAGGAAGCCAGGGCCCCCAATAATTATGGCAACAGGATTCTCCCTCGAAACTATCTCCTCTATTTTGCCTGCAATTTCGAGGAGCTTCTCCTCCAAGTTTTTTTCCCTCGAAGGCTCGCCCTTGCCGTGAAGTCCAAGCTCTTCTTCAATAACGAGCTTCAGTCCATGACTGCTAAAGACGCCAACAGCGTACTCGTCATAGTCTATTGCCACAATAACAACCCTTCCGCTAGCTCTAATAGCTCTCTCCAGCCTTTTCAAGAGGGTCTTGCTCCACCCCCCCTCCTTGTAGACGTACAACTCGCTGCCTATAGAAACGCTAAAGGTGTGGTGGCTTCCAAGAAGTCCGTACTCCTCGGGACCATCGACTATAACGCCTCTTATCCTAAGCCTATTGGTAAAAGGCTGGAACTCTAGCGCTGAAACCCTAATCGTTAGGGTCATGGGAATCCTGTAGCTTCTAGAGTGTCCCTTAGCTCCCTGCTTGACCTCTCTCGTTGTCCTCATTCTGACCCGATCTCCAGGCTTTATTGTCGTGTAGAGAATCCACAAATCCTCTTCTCTCTCCACGCGAAATCTAACGAGTGTCCTCTTGCTGTCTACAAATTCGAATTGCATCCTGGTCCCGCTACCTCACAATCGCTTCTACCTGCCTCGTGTCTTTGCTTAAATTCGACTTTCCTCATATTAATAATGGTCATCTAGAACTGTGCGTTGAGGGTGTATGGGTCAGGGAAGACTGCATTAAAAAGCCTCTACCCGGTATTACCCATTTCAGCTGATAGTCGAGGTAGCGAGAGCGGTTCTCGAAAGGTAATACCGATCTCGATGTTAGTAATACCTTTGGTAATACAGGTTTATTGACTAAAATCTGTGTGCCTGCAATACTTTCAGCGAGGTGCCGCAGCATGCCACTTGTTTACAGGTGTAAAAACTGTGGATTTGTGTTCCATTATCTTCAGTATGTCGGCCAAGACTATATTGGTGTGCCCTCAGTGTATGAGGTCATGGGAAAGTACGGATACACGTGCCCCAAGTGCAAGAGCAGGCTTACTCCACCATCGCAACAAGATATCTTAATCACGAGCACAAGGCTAGCAAGGTCTCTAGACTTGCTGCCCATTAAGGTTGGCGAAAGCTACTATGTGGTTAGAGATTCCAGCATACCAGCTTTGAAGCTCAGAATCCCTGTGGTTGAAGGCAGCCCCTAAGCACTCCTACAAACCCTTTCTACAATAAGTGCCCCTATAGCCATGCTTTTCTTGTACTCTCTTAAAGCACAGTATGGAACGTCGCGTTCATCCTTACATGCAGAGTTGAGAGCTTCGAGTAGGGACCTGCGAGCACTAGCGCTTAAGGCTTTCTCGTTGTTCAGGAGGAAGGACATTATAGCTGTAAAGTTCTTGGGCCTTCTACTCAAGCTCGCTCTTCCAAAGTCTACGATTATTGGCTCCCTCTCGGGCTCTTTGAATATAATGTGCCTATAGGGCCTGCACAGCTCGCCATGGTCCACTCCAATCCTGTCAAGCTCGAGCACCTTTTCCAGAATAAGGCAGAGCTGTCGCGTCTCGATTTTCTGGTTCAGCTTGAGTAAGGACTTTAAGGAAGCACCTCTAACAAACTCCATGTGAACGAATTCTCGAGTGAAGGCCAGCACCCGAGGAGCGACCTTCTTTCTACTGGCGTACCCCGTGTAGAGCATCATGTTGCCCTCCCTGCACATGTTTGCGTTCGAGTCGAGCCTCACGACCTTAAGTACCGTCCCCGTAGGCCTGTTCAGTAGAATGATCGAGTCGGTACCCTTCGAGTAGACTTGAAGATCCTCTAGGGAGAACCCAATTCCGGTTAGAGACTCCACAATCCTGGCGCACCTATTGCTTTCAATATGTGGGGGGAAGCATATCATTCTCTTTCTAGCAAGAGATAGTAGGGTAGAAGCCATTTTGGCTTACCTAGAATAAACTCTTCGAGCCAGCTCCTAGCCTCCTCTAGAACTTCAGGCTTCCACGATAGAAGGTACACATCGAGCTCCCCACTCTTGAAGTCAGAAACAAGGTACTCTTCGGATTTCTCCTTGAGTAGAAGTACTGCATTTGGATACTTTCTCTCTTTTAGAGCGAGAAGTCTCCCATTTTCAATCCACGGCCCGCAGCCAGGCCTCGTTAGGTACTTTTCCACAAATCTCATGGCATGTTCGAAGCTCTCTACGGGGGGACCCCGTTGCCTTGCAATCTCTGGCTTGATTGCATCCTCTAGAAGACAGGCTACCATGGCTCTATTGCTCTCGTTAGTCCACGCAGAGCACCTGACAACCTCAAACCCCTCTCTCTCCAAAAGGCTTCTAATGTTTCGACATGCACGCTTAGCCTCACCCCATATCGTGTCTGGCGGTAGTGTTGTTCGAAGCCTCACGTCAACTATAACAGTTCTCTCAAGGTGGGGCTCTAGAAGCGAGAGAAGCCTCTTTCTCTCGCTAGAGTCTACCTCGGGTAGGAAGAAGTAGTATATCGAAGGCCTCTTCAAGTAGAGCCTTGATGCCATTATGAATTCCCCAAGCCTCTCTCGCGAAACGGCCGATGCCACGTTTCTTTTAGGATCAACGGGATCAACAACAATTAAGGGCCTGCCGCCAAAGAACCTTGCTGCTTCTCTATCGCTTTTATAGTGACCCTCAAGGTCTATTACCACGGGTGCCTTCCACCTCGATGCCGCTTCTAGAGTCTCCCTAAATCCGCCATAATACAACGCCAGAAGTTCCAGCAAGTAGCCAGAAAACCCCTCCACGGCTATATCTGCGCTATAGACTCCGATCGTTCTTGCAAACTGCTTTAGTAGTCTTATCTGGTCTTTCAAGTACTCATCGGCCTTTAGGTTAACGTAGCGTGTATGATAGGGCGTTCTGTCTACTGCGGTTTTAAACTCTCCCTCTCTCTCGCTTCTTATTGCTGGAACGATTTCTACAGTGAACCCCTCAATCTCCACAATGAGGTATGGGTGTTCTGAAAACCTAACTTTGGGGTTTAGACTTTCGAACAGCCTATAAAGCTTAGGGAACACTCTCTCCTTCACGTCGGTATACGTGAACGAGGGGTCGAGTAGAATGAAGATATCGAGTTCGGGACTGGTAGCAAGCCAGGTTCCCTTTGCAAAGCTGCCTTGAACTGTAACGTCCCCTTTCCATCCCTCGCTTTTTAAAGCCTCTTCGATTTTCTCCTTCAGCGATTGGTAAAGCCTGTAGCCTATCTCCTCTAGAGTTCTTTGAGGCTTAAGCTTCTCAAGAACCTCTCTTTCGATTTCGCTAAATGACATTCTGGCTTTCCACCTATGCCTTTAGGGGAACGCTTAGCAGCGTCTTATAGATTGGCCCTTTAGGTGTTAAAATGCTCTGTTTGAGCTTAAACTCGCTTACAGTGAGCCATCCCACGTCGTAATCCTCGTAGCTCGTTAGCACCCTGACTAGGTTACTAAGGTTCTTCGATCCCTTTATTCTAGTTATTGTAAGGTGGGGTTCAAACCTAGAGTCCCTGAGGTTCACTCTCGCCGTCGAGAGGGCTTTTGCGACCTTGCTATGGAGCTCGTGAAGGCTCTCCCTCCCCTCTTCGACCCCTATCCAGACTACTCTTGGCCTGTTGACTGTGGGAAAGGCTCCGAGACCCTTTAGGTGAATGTTGAAGACGTTGTGTTCGATCTTTTTAAGTGCCTCGCGAATACGTTCCACATCGTCATCCTCGACTTCACCAATAAAGGCAAGCGTTAGGTGGAGGTTCTCGTCCTCGACAGGCTTCTGGGGGACTCCTGTTGCTTGAACAACGTCCTTTAGAGCTCTAATTGCTGCTATGAGTTGAGGACTTTCGATATCTATTGCAACAAAGAGCCTCACGACCCCTCACGCTTTGGGCGTGTTGCATTATGTCTTAGCTTAAAAACTGCTCCATATAACCTTATTTTAGAGCACCTGCCTGCTCTTGAGTGTGGTGTCTTGTGGACAACGACAAGGGCCATGCTCTCTCTAGTAGGAGGCTTCTAGTAGCTATCGCCGGCCTTCCAGGCTCGGGCAAGTCTATGGTAGCAAGAGTTCTAGGAGACATTGGACTGAAGGTTTACGTCATGGGCGATGTTGTTAGAAGAGAGCTCGAAAGGCTCGGTCTCGAAGAAACTGTCGAGAACCTTGTCAGAGTTGCACTAGAAATTCGACGCAAACACGGTATGGGAGGTGTTGCAGAGCTCATGCTAAGAGCGCTTGAAAGCGAGAAGTCGTGGCCGATTGTGATCGATGGCATTAGAAGCGTTGAGGAGCTTAAAGTGTTTAGCAGGATAACAGATTGCATTCGAGTTGTTGCAGTGCACGCGAGCCCTCACACCAGATACAAGAGGCTTCGAGCTAGAGGGAGGCCAGGTGACCCGGGAAGCTGGAAGGAGTTCGTGCAAAGAGACGTTCTAGAGATAAAGCTCGGCATTGGAAACGTAATTGCCCTCGCCGATATTGTTTTCATCAACGAATCTGGCATTGAGAATCTCGTTGAAAGCGTGAAGAGCAGGTTGGGTGAGATTCTAGAATGCAGTGGAAGGTACGTGTGGAAGTTCCTATAAAGGCGACAGAAGACGAACGCAAGCTTCTAGAGCTCATAAACACTATCGTCGACTCAGACCGCATTTACGTTGAAGAGGAGGCCGGAGAAAAGAGGCTCGTTGCACTTGCAAGGTGTATATCCTCGTTAAGCAGGCTTAGGCAAATGCTCAGGAGGGAGAGAATTTTAGATGCAGCAAGAAAGAGGCTTCTCTCTAAGGCAATGGAGAACAGGCTAGTCATACTAATTCACAAGCAAGCGCTTGCAAGCAAGAGGCTTTCGCTTGTAGACGATGAAAGAGAGAGTCCTCTAGGACCAGTTATAGTTGAGATCTTGCACGATAGACCAAGAGACATCATAGACTGGCTTGCCCCACCCACATGGCAGGGCAGACCCCTGTGGGAAAAGGGCCTGCCCGAAGGCGAGTGTGCTCAAGAATAGCTTTGGCCTGAGGTGTAGCTTCAAATCCAAGCGCGTGCTGGAAAAGCTCGTCGACCACGAAAACGCTGCGGGACGCTACCCTACGCATACCAGCAATCCAACAATTAGGAATATTAGACAACAGTAAAAAAGATTACACGATTAAAGCTCTCAACATTCTAAATGCTACAGTATTAAACACGGCATGTGTTTGGTGGACAGCGTGACCTTAGATTCGACTCGCGTAGATGTCTACCTAAGAAAAGCAATCAGACTTGTAAACGATGCGAATAGGAAGAGAAGGCTTGAGACCATTAACTTAATAGCAAGCGAGAACGTCATGAGCCCCCTAGCCGAGAAGGCCTACCTAAGCGACTTCATGAGCAGATACGCAGAGGGAAAGCCAAGAAAGAGGTACTACCAGGGAACGCATGAAATAGACGAGCTTGAGCTGATGCTCCAAGAGGTGATGGGCGAGCTTCTCGGGGCAGAGTATGTTGAAACCAGACCAGTAAGCGGTACCATAGCGAATGCTGCAGTCTTTAGGGTTTTGGGCAAACCCGGTGACAAGGTATTGGTGGCTCCTGTTCAAGCTGGAAGTCACGTTAGCCACACGGAGTTTGGAACGCTGGGTGCTCTAGGGCTAAAGCAGGTTACAATGCCCTATGACAAGGAGAGCATGAACGTTGACGTCGACAGAGCCGTGAGAGTCATGGAGGAAGAGAAGCCAAAATTCATTATTCTTGGCGGTAGCGTCTACCTGTTTCCCCATCCCGTAAAGGAGCTCGCCGAGCATGCAAGCACAATGAACATTCCAATTGTGTATGATGCCGCTCACGTGTTGGGCCTTATTATTGGAGGGAAGTGGCAAAATCCCCTTAAGCTTGGAGCTCCCGTGGTTACTGGCAGCACACATAAAACCTTCCCCGGTCCTCAGGGTGGAATCATTGGATTTTCTAGCAAGGAGGTATACAAGCAGGTTTCGAAGACGATTTTTCCCTACTTTGTGAGCAACCACCACCTTCATAGAATTCCGGCCACCCTCATAACCGCACTGGAAATGGCCGTTCATGGAAGAAGCTATGCAGAGCAGGTTGTTAGGAACGCTCGAAGGCTTGCGGAGGCTCTTGCCGAAATGGGGTTCGACGTTATAGGTGAGCATATCGGCTACACGAGAAGCCATCAGGTCCTGGTGGACGTTTCGGAGCATGGCGGCGGAGCAAAGGTTGCAGCTGCACTTGAGGAGGCTAGCATTATCGTGAATAAGAACCTGCTTCCGGAAGACCCTCCAGAGAGCGTGGCAGATCCTAGCGGCATTAGGCTGGGAACGCAGGAGATGACGAGATTTGGAATGAAGGAGTCCGATATGGAGGAGATAGCGTTCTTCATGAAAAGAGTCGTAATTGACAAGGAGGATCCAAAAAAGGTTGGAGAAAAGGTTGTCGAGTTTAGAAGGTGGTTTAGAGAAATAAGGTATGCTTTTACCGACCAAGAGCTTCTAAGCGAGCTTTCAAACACGCTTGACCTATCCAGCTAGGATGTGAGCTGCAAATTGCAGAAGCAAGTAGCAAGAGCTCTAATCAAAAGATACTTTCTATATCACGTGCCCCTAGTGATTCTCGCTAGCATTCTTGTAGTGCTTGCATTTTGCATTGGACCCAAAACTGCAAGCGGAAAGGCCTTGTTTGCTGCTGGCTCGATAGCTCTTCTGCTAGCGCCCCTTATCTCGCTGCTCCTGGTGAAAAGGCAAATTAGGAAGCTAGCCGCAAAAAGTGGGATCAGAGAATCGAGAAGAGGGAGCTAGTTTGAGCGAGGCCGTGTTGAAAGAAAAGGTGATCGAGGTACTAAAGAAGATTTACGACCCCGAAATTCCCGTGAGCATCTACGATCTCGGGCTCATCTACGAGCTCAATGTGAGCGAGGAGGACAGAGCTGTTAGCATTAAAATGGGTGTTACGACGCCACTCTGCCCAGTCACACTCTACCTCGCGTCCTATGTAGAGCAAGAGCTAAAGAGTAGAATCCCAGAGCTCAAAGATGCTAAAGTAGAGGTTGTCTTCGACCCTCCCTGGGATCCGAGCAGAATAACCCCTGCGGGTCGGGAACGCTTAAAGCAAATCTACGGGTATGATGTCGTAGCGGAGATGCTAGCTCGAACTAGAAGCACGAGAAGGGAGAGCGGAGAGCAAGACTAGACCCTTAAAAATTGCAAAAAAGAGTCAAAAACCGGCTGCATCCCAGTACAATAATACGTAACAGTTTTACGAGAAGAATAGCAATGCTTTCCAGAGCGAGAAACAGAACTAGAGGGTTCCAAAAGGAGCGGGAGCTTGTAAGAAGGCTTTGGAGTATGGGGTTTGCCTGCATCAGGGGGCCTGCCAGTGGAGCCAAAGCCAAGCTCTTTGTCCAGCCCGATGTTGTTGCCATTAGGAATGGATACGTTCTGGTAATAGAGGTCAAAACTCGAAAGAAGGGAGGTGCAGTCTATGTCGAAAAAGAGCAGGTTGAAAAGCTACGTGAATGGTCAAGGCGTGCTGGACCAAAAAGCCTACCGCTAATTGCAGTATACGTCAACAAAGATCTGGGATGGAGGTTTGTCCCTTTGGACAGAACGACTCCCACTAAGAAGGGTAACATCAGGATAGATCTAAGGGTTCTATCCGCATGTCCCGACCTCCTAGCACTGAAGATCCTTACTGAACCAGTTGTACGTAAATTGGATACTTTCATCGATCCGGATAATCATTAACCACTATATCTAAATTTCCTAACTTCCTAAAAAAACATAGCAGTACACATCAAATCGACACTTGAGGAGGAGATGAAAGATGGCCCTTAAGCAAGAGCCTGGAGATGAGAAAGCGATCCAGACAAAAATGGCAAGCGTGTCCGCAAAGCGGAGCATGCTCGATATAGTGTGGGATATTCTCTCGTCTATTCCAGAGGAGGGCATTAGAAGGACACCACTAGCAAATAGAGCCATGATAGACTTCAAGGTCATGGACAAGTACCTTAAGCTCTTGCTATCAGAAGGCTTTGTAACGATGAACAGTTCGAATGGCAAAATCTACATCACGAGCAAGGGCAGGGAGTTCCTAGAAGAATACAAGAGGTTTAAGTGTCTTTTCGAGAAAGCAACCTAGTACTGTCTTCCAGAGTACCCAATAGCTCAGTCCTGTCGAGTTGCCATACCGGTGATGGCCGAAATTCTGGATCGCAGCTTTTTCGTCGTATTCTTCCATGCCCCTTTCGATGTCACGAAGGGACCAGCGCACGTCTGCAGCGTTTACAAGCTCTCGTAGTATAGGAGATTGCATGTGGTTCTCGATTTCCAAAGCCCCGCGATCCGGGAGGGAGACCGCGATGGATGTGGAGCATTGCCGCGAATGGAAGCATCGCAACAGACGCTAAAGGGGCGACCCCTACGCGAGGCTACACATATTGAATCTGCTTCGAAGAGTGGCTCCCAAACTATCTAGACCTAAATTAGGAGCTCGGCAGAACCAAAGGCTGGGGGTTCTGCTCTTTCGCACCTAAGATCGGGTGCTGTACTCTCCTCACCTGCTAGCATGCCCCAGCTCAAAACCAGCTGCAGTATCTCCTCTGTTGTTGGAGCCCTGCCTGCAAGGACGATTCTGTTATTGAAGTAGGTGAGGGGGCAGCGCGCGTCGGGTCTTAAACCTGTAAGCTCTACGTCAACAATATCATACGCGAGTTCAAGAACGCTCTGCGTCTCTATAATGAACTTGGCTTCGAGAACGCTCCTGATGGCTTTATTGCTTTCCTCGCTCCAGTCTACGAATAGAACTATCTTTGGAGGCTCAATGCCGCCAGGGCGCGTAGCGTCTAGTACGCCGAGCATATGCCTCACACTCAAGCACGCAAGAGGCATGCCTAGAACTGCGTAGCACTACTAGTATAGAGGTGAATCGCTTTTTAAGGGGTCTAGCAAGCTACGCTCGTGATAGAAGAAAGGCTACGAGACCAAGTAGCATGAGGTATCGAACCTTCTCCTTAACCAGAAACGCCGTCTGAGGTCTAGGGTCGCGCACAAGTACGAGGGCGTAGTAGAGTATTCCAGCATCTACAACAGACACTAGAGCTGCATATAGCGTGCCAGCCCAGTTCATCAGAACCGGGATAACCGAGAGGACCACGGCCGAGGCATAGAAGGCTAGCGCTACAAGAGCGGCTTTATAGCTTCCATACCTTACGCTTAGTGTTAGCACGTTTTTCGCACTATCTCCAATAACGTCTACTATGCCCTTGGTGATCTCTCTTCCCGTATTCGCAAGAAATATTATCGTGTAGAACGCTAGAAGCCTGCCGCTAAGCTCTCCGACAATTGAGCCCCCAAAGAGTATCGGTATTGCAACGGTGAAGCTCACCATCATGTTTCCCGGCAGACCCGTTTTCTTGCCTCGAACACTATAGGCTACTGCTACTAAAAGGCTCGCAAGCGCGATTGCAAGCGGCACGATTCCTATCAAGAGCGAAAGCAGGAGTCCTAGCGTCGTTAAGACAGCAAACAATGTCCACGCACAGGAAGGGCTCATTCTACCACTTGACAAAGGCTTGTGTGGGGCATTTATCCTATCAATTTCAATGTCCATAATGTCATTAAAGACCATCGAAGCTGCAGTCAGTAGCGAGCCAGCGAGAAACCCCAAAATGAGCTTTATGGGGTACTCGACCACGATGCTGTAGCTTGGACTCGCTATCGTCGCTCCAACCACAACAGCCAAACCCATCATTAGAGAGTTTACCGGCCTACAAATAGAAATGATGTCGGCAACCCTGCACTTTTCAGACAAGACCCTTACCTCCATGGTCTTGACATAGAGAGCTCGTCGCTAGAGTAACTACAACATATTTGTGCTGCTATTAACCTCTACGCAGCAAACATACTATTATTTTAAGGATCACTAATAATAATCCCTCAAAGAGCACAGGACACGTTGGGAGAGCTGGCTTGAAGGAGTCTTCCTATCAACTCCCAAGTAATAGTGGTGTGCTCGTAAATGCGTATAGCTGTAGCAGATGTGACTAGAGAGTCCTACGTTCTAGACCTAGCCTCTATTATGCAAGGTATTCCCACGCTTCTTGTTGAGAGAGGCTTAATTGGTGAGCAGTGCACTGTTCTCGTACATAGGGCTATCATTGCTTATCTCGAAAAACTTGCAAGCGAAGGCAAGGCCACAGGCATAACAGGACTCGAAGAGCTTAAAACCCTGAACTCTAAAGCTAAGGAAAGGGGGATTGAGGTTCTAGTTGTAGGCGAGGTTCCACGAGATCCCAGACTTCTCGAGCCTCTTAATATAAACCTTCTTGTGAGGGAGCTTGCGAGGGAGGCTAACTCCACTCTAATAACAAGCGACAAGGTTTCGCTTCTAGCAGCAGAGGCCATGGGGGTTAAAACGCTCTATATTGCAGGCAAGGAGAGGAGAAGGCTAGCTTTAGAAAGGTTCTTTGACAAGGACACAATGAGCGTTCACCTAATTGAGGGCGTGCCCCCAATAGCCAAAAAGGGCTCACCGGGCTACTGGACGTTTCAGAGGATTTCTGACGAGCCTATTAGCAGGAGCGAGATAGAGCTCATCGTAGAGGAGCTCGTAGAGGAGGCTAGAGCGCGCGAGGACTCGTTTATCGAAATAGACAGGGCAGGGAGCACGATCATACAGCTTGGTCTCTACAGAATCGTGGTATCCAGGCCCCCGATGAGCAGCAGGTGGGAGGTTACGGCCGTTAGGCCTCTGGTCAAGCTTTCTCTAAGCGACTACAACCTCCACCCAAAGCTGCTGGCAAGACTGGAGGAGAAGGCCGAGGGCATTTTGATAGCTGGCGCTCCTGGCATGGGGAAGACAACGTTTGCACAGGCGCTAGCAGAGTACCATGCAAGCAAGGGCAAGGTCGTCAAGACGATAGAGTCTCCAAGAGATATGAACCTGCCTCCCAGCATAGTGCAGTATAGCAAGAACCTTGCAGTCAAAGACGAGCTCCATGACATACTGCTTTTAAGCAGACCGGACTACACGTTTTTCGACGAGCTTAGAGGAGACGATGACTTCAAGCTCTACGTTGACTTAAGGCTCGCCGGTATAGGCATGGTGGGAGTTCTACACGCTACGTCGCCAATAGATGCTGTTCAAAGGTTTATCGGTAGGGTGGAGCTTGGAGTTATACCAAGCATTATTGATACGGTAATATTCATTGACAAGGGAAGGATCTCAAAGGTCTACGAGATTGCAATGACCGTTAAGCTTCCAACGGGATTGAAGGAGGCAGAGCTCTCGAGACCGGTTGTGGAGGTTAGGGACTTTCTGACTGGAGAGCTCGAGTACGAAATCTACACGTTTGGAGAGCAGACCGTTGTCGTTCCCGTAAAGAAGGCTGTAAGGCATGCGGGCAGATTGATAGCTCAGCTGAGAAGGCAGATTGAAACCCTGCTTCCAAACGCTACAGTAGACTTCGAGGACAATACTGTGGTAATTAGAGTACCAAGGAGCGAAGCCAGGCTTGCAGCGAAGAGGGCCAGAAGGCTAAGAAAGCTATCGGAAAAGTACAATTTTGACGTTAGATTTGAAACTGTAGAGTAGCAGTAGGGTGGAGCAAGTGAGGTCGAGTTGCTGGGCGAAGTGTTAGAGCTAAAATACATTAGGGCTATAGAGGAGAACGCAAGACACCTTGGACTCCCTCTTGCACACTTGATGGAAAGTGCTGGAAAGTGCGTTGCAGATTTCATACATGAAATCGCAAAAACGGCCAATGCCCCCCCTAAGGTAGCAGTAGTTGCGGGGCGCGGGGGCAATGCAGGAGATGGATTTGTGACTGCTAGGTACCTATCCTCATATGGCTACGAGGTCGTAGTGCTAGCACTCTACAGTGCAAGCGAGATCGTACATCCAGATGCTCGCACCAACTTCGAGCTTCTCAAGACAACGAACGCTAGAGTAGTATTTGTGAGAGAGGAAAGGGATTTCGATGCTCTCAATGAGTCGAGTGTGGTAGTTGATGCCATTCTGGGAACGGGGGTAAAGCCCCCAATAAAGCATCCTGTCAGGGGTGCTATTGAAGCTATCAACTCCTCAAAGGCACTAAAGATAGCGATCGACGTGCCTAGCGGCATAGACCCTGACAGAGGCTTTCTTGGAGACGTTGCTGTAAAGGCCGACTATACCGTGGCAATGCACTATCGCAAGAAGTGCTACGAGAGTGCACCCGAGTGGACGGGCAGGATCGTGCTCTGTAACATTGGAATTCCGGTAGAGGCCGAAGAGTACGTGGGTCCCGGTCACGTAAGGCATCTCATCAAGCAGAAGGATAGGAATGCGAAGAAGGGTGACGGTGGGAGGGTGACGGTGATCGGTGGAAGCGTTGACTTCGTTGGTGCACCAGTACTTGCAGCGCTAGCAGCACTGAGGGGGGGCGCGGATCTCGTTTACGTTGTCGTTCCAGAGAGCATTAGGAGCATTGTTGCCTCCTTCTCGCCGGATCTCATAGTAGTTCCCCTGGGCAGAGACTACCTCGATGCAAGACAGCTCAGCAAGCTTGAAAGGCTTGCAAGTATAAGCGACTCTATAGTTCTAGGACCTGGAATGTCCCTGAAGAGCGAGACTGTAGAGTTCGTTGACGAGTTCGTCAAGTACTGGAGCGAAGGGGGCAGCAGCCCGCCTCTGATTGTTGATGCCGATGCCCTAAAAGCGGCTGCCCAAAGAAAGCTCGACTTTAAGGGCAATGCGGTCTTGACGCCTCACAGAGGGGAGTTTAAGATTCTAGCCGAGTCCTATGGCTTAGCGTCTGCGGAGATCACTCAAGACATCGTGAGAAAACTGAGTGCCGCAACAAGGTCGGTAGTGCTTTTGAAGGGTCCGGTGGACATTGTGTGTACCGAGAGTGCGTGCATGAAGAACAAGACCGGGACGCCGGCAATGAGCACAGGCGGTACGGGAGATGTTTTAAGTGGCTTGGTGGCATCTTTAGTCAAGAGAACCGATTCTCTATTTGAGGCGGCGTTCCTAGCAGCCTACATTAATGGTAGGGCTGGCGAAATAGCAAGCTCGTGCATGGGTGATGGCATGACAGCCTCCGATATGCTCAAGTTCATTCCCAGGCTTATCGTAGATCCGACCTGGAGGGGGGAGTGTAGTGAAGGTGGTCTATCTGGTTATTGACGGCGCTGCCGGGAATCCCGCTGTCGAGAAAACAGCTCTTCAAGAGGCACACAAGCCAAATCTCGACACCATTGCAAGAAAAGGGAGATGCGGTCTAGTCTATACTGTCGAGCGTGGGGTTGCTCCTGAAAGCGATGTTGCTGTTCTCTCCATCTTAGGTTACGACCCTCAGGTCTACTATACTGGTAGGGGGCCCCTCGAGGCGCTGGGAGTAGGGCTAGAGTTGAAGGAGGGGTGGGAGATCGCCCTGCGGGGGAACTTTGCGACAGTAGACCCCAGCACTCTAGAGATTGTAGATAGAAGGGCTGGAAGGAGAATAGGGGGAGAAGAGGGAGCGAGACTTGCTAGTGCCATTGATGGCATGCAGCTAGACAACGGGAACGGCTATGCAAAGGTTAGGCACACAATAGGCCACAGGGTCGTTGTAGTTATAGGCCACAAGCACCACAAGCTCTCGTACATGATAACGAATACCGATCCCGCATATGTGAGAAGAGGACTTATTTCGGAGGCTGCACCGGTGTACGTTAACAAGATCGCAGAGGCGAGCCCACTGGAAGCCACCAAAGAGGTTGCGGTGGCGTGCAGGCTTGTAAACGAGTTTACGAACAAGGCTATAGAGGTTCTCTCAAAGCATCCAGTCAACGAGGCCAGAAGAAAGCAAGGCCTTCCAGAAGCCAATGCCGTACTGCTGAGAGATGCCGGTGGGAAAATGCCACGCCTTCCACCAATAGAGAGGATCTTCAAGCCGGGGCTGAGGTATGCCGCGCTAGCTGAAATGCCCGTCGAAATCGGCATTGCAAGCGCTGCTGGATTCAAGGTAGTAAGCGCCCCACCTCCTACAGGAAACGTGAAACAAGACTACGAGATAAGAGCGAGCCTAACGCTAAAGGCCCTAGAGGAGGCAGACTTCGTCTATGTTCACATCAAAGGCCCCGACGAGCCAGGGCACGATGGCAACTGTAGCGAAAAGAGGCGCATAATAGAAGAGATAGACAGACACTTCGTTGGCAGGCTGCTAGATGAGGGTGACAACCTAGCATTTATTATCACATCAGATCACGCAACACCATGCTACCTGAAGGCACATAGCAGCGATCCGGTACCGCTTGTCGTCTACTGCGAGGGAATAGCACCCGATGGCGTTCAGAGGTTTGATGAGGAGAGCTGCAAGCACGGCTCGCTAGGAGTTCTCGAAAGCGGAACTCGGATTTTGCCTCTAGCTAGCAAGCTCATACTGGAGGGTTGCGTAGAGTGAGCGAGGAGAGGTATGCGGGCATTATCAGCATTGACGTGAGCTTAGACAAGGTCGAGATTAAGGTTTCAGTTTACTCTCAAAAGGACGGTAAGTGCATATACACCAAAACCATCAAGGACTCTGATGTCGAGCGGATCGTAATAGCTTCGAAAACCGTTGTGCCACGAGGACTGACGAGAGCCAGCTTCACGCTTGTAGTGCCAGAGTTTAGCGGAATTGTCGAGAAGAGAGGCAATAGCATTGTAATTGAGTAGAGTGGGAGCACGAAAGATGGCTTTGCTTAAGGGTCGTATTGAGAGAACCTCGAGCGAAACCAAAAAGCACTCTCACTATGCGAACCTGTTTATAGTGCACAAGGATGGCAGGGTAGAGCAGGCTAGTCCCGTAAGGGAGAGAAGGGTTAGAGGGCTGTACAAAAAGGGCGATGCAAAAGAGGTTCTCGTGGAGGTCCCTGCAGTGCCAGGCACAGAGACTGTAGCCGTTCAAGTCTTCTTTACAAGAAACCTTAGAAAGAGAGTTTCGGGAGAGATTCTTGTCTATGATGGCGAGGGAAGGCTTGTATTAAAGTGCGTTTATCGAAAGCTGAAGGTGCGCAGAAGCAAAGGTGACAGAAAGTACTCATGGGCCGTCCAAAAAGTTCTCGATTTCCTTAGAGTTCCTGTGAAGAGGTACAACCTCAATACTGGAACGCCCTAGAGCACAGGAGTGGCAAGTTTAAAGGAACTGCTAGAGCGTATATAACATGCGGGATGACCTGCTTTTAGCGGAAGACCCCTCGGGGATGATTTGTTCACGGACCGGGGGACCATAGTATGAGCACGGACTTTACCCATACTTCAAGTAGAACCACGGTCCCCTTATTCTCTGCGACCTGCAGTTTGGACACCTGCTCGGCTTTTTGCTGCTGTCTCTACCTCTGAATACGTAGCCGCAATTAACACATTTAGGGGGAACGACTTCGAGCTTCTCTCTGCCTGCAGTCTTTCTTTTGATTGAAGTCTTTAGATGCTCGATGCTCTCTTCGACTCTTGCCCTATCCTGTAGAGGAATGTTGAGGCGTGCCATAATCTCTCTAACATCGAGGGGTCGGCTGGATTCCTTTAAGAGGAGGTATATCTTCTCTCTTAAAGTCAAATAGCTACCGTTTCTCTGGAACGAGCTCATAGTACCACCGCTCGAGCTGCACGAAAAGTCCACTTTTTATATTCCAGTCCGAAGAGATTATTAACCTACTCAAATCCCGCTTACAATGTACAACAGTAGCAATATGGAGTATTGTGGGAATCGCAATGTCCAAGATAATGGTGGCAAGCACCGAGGAAATACTGCAGGGTCTAGCAACAGACATCTACTTCCTTAGAGTCAAGAGGATACTGGAGAGAGAAGGCTTAAAGCATATGCAGGTCAGAGCAGAGCTCCATGCTTACAGCTTTCCGAGGGGCTACGAGTGGGCCGTTCTAGCTGGAGTTAGCGAGGCTCTATCTCTCTTTGAGGGAAGGAATGTCAACGTTTACTCTATGGAGGAGGGCACGGTGTTTAGAGAGCGCTATCCAATAATGCTTATAGAGGGGCCCTACTGGGAGTTCGTCGAGATGGAGACAAGCCTCTTGGGACTGCTGAGACACTATTCTAGCATTGCAACAAAGGCCGCGCGAATAAAGAAGCTTGCAGGAGACAAGGTGGTTCTGTTTTTTGGGCTTAGAAGCCTCCATCCAGCACTTCAACCAATGGCCGATAGGGCAGCGCTCATTGGAGGAGTTGATGGCGTTAGCGGAGTTCTATCTGAGAAATACAATAGAGTGAAGCCTGTAGGCACCATGCCTCACAGTCTAATTGTTGTACTAGGCGATATTGAAAGGGCTATTAGAGCATTTAACGGGCACATCGAGCCCGAGGTGCCAAGGATTGCCTTAGTCGACACGTTCTACGATGAGAGGGAGGAGTCTCTAAGAGCTGCAAGAGCTATAGGTCATAGGCTTGTCGGTGTGAGACTTGACACTCCAGGCTCCAGGCGCGGCAACATGCGCAGGATTGTAGAGGAGGTCAGATGGACACTAGACCTCGAGGGATACAAGCATGTTAAAATCTTTGTTAGTGGAGGCATAGACGAGGAGGAGGTCGCTGAGCTAAGAGAGGTTGTTGACGGCTTTGGTGTGGGAACGGCTATAGCCTTTCCACCAAGCATCGACATCAGTATGGACATTGTTGAGATTGAGGACAAAGGAAAGTGGAGGCCTATAAGCAAGCGCGGAAAGTGGCCCGGTGCAAAGCAGGTCTACAGATGCAGTTTGAGAGAGGAGTATCTGACCAGGTGGGATGACGCTCCTCCAGAGTGCACTAATGGCAAAAGACCGGATGCCCTCTTGAAGCCTGCCGTTGTAGGGGGAAAGGTCGTTTTCAAAGAGAAAAGCC
>Ga0105154_1000371_pt1 | contig 20123 bp, 24 predicted proteins | sample SSWtaG_FD_89672 | JGI IMG/M metagenome (GOLD analysis project Ga0105154, IMG submission 89672) | Hot spring microbial communities from Sandy's Spring West, USA to study Microbial Dark Matter (Phase II) - SSWsed_matched | ecosystem: Environmental > Aquatic > Thermal springs > Hot (42-90C) >... | reverse complement strand
GACGCTCCAGAGCTGTTGATCAAAATGGCGAGGCACCTAGGCTTTTCACTAATAGCTCTCTCGTTCGACGACCCTCATAAATTGAGAGACCTCAAGTACATTAAGGACTGTGCTAGAGACCTTGGGGTCGATGTGGCAATAAGAGCAGACCTAAGGCCCTCTAGTCCTGGTGAATTAAAAAGGTGCCTAAGGAAGTTGCGGCGGAGGGTCGAAGTGATAGGAGTATATTGCTGTGACACGTCAGTTGCGAGGACCGCCGCACGCGACCGCAGAGTTGACGTCACCTTCTACGATCCAGACAACGTCCTCTCAATCCTTGACGAGGGACAGTTAAGCTTACTAGCCGAAAGCGACCACTACGTCGAAGCTAATTTAATAGACTTTCTCTACGCATCCCCTGACAAGCAGGCCAAAACCCTGTGGAACTACGGCCTAGTGCTCAAGAGAGTCGCGAAAAGGGGCATACCCATATTGGTCTCGTCAGGGGCATCAAAGATCGTAGACATGAGGGCCCCACGGGAGCTGTGCGCCCTCGCGTTTTTACTCTTAGACCAAAAGGAAATGGCGAAGGAGGCCGTGTCGACCAGGCCTCTAGAGCTTGTACGCCTGAATAGAGAGAAGCTCTCTTCAAGCTTTATACAACCAGGGGTTAGGGTGGTGGACGAATGGTAAAGGAAGTGAGGTGGCGATATGTGATCTTTCACGTCCACTCACCGCTGAGCCTTAAGCCAGAGGACTTAAGAGCCGCCTTGAAAAGGCACATGCGGACCTTCCTAGGTACCTACGGACTTTCAAAGAACTTATTCAAGCTCATGGCTTACGACGAGGAGAGCAAGTTAGGTATATTGAAGTGCGCTCACGCATCTCTTGAGGTCATAAGGGCAGCGCTCGCCCTCTTAAGCGTGATAAACGGCGAACCCTCAGCCATCCACGTGATGAGGGTCAGCGGTACGTACAAAAAGGCGAAATCAAGGACGACTCGGCTTGCTGAAAAGCTTAAATCTCACTGGGCCGAGTTGGAAGCGGGGATGAAGAGGCCGTCCCAGGCTACTGAGACATGAAGAGCTCGCGACGAGCTGACCCAGAAGCCCTTGAGGCGCCCTTCTTGCTAGTGCTACCTCAAGGCTTAAATACGTGAGGTCTAAGACCCCCCTTATCTAGGGCAAGGCGGTACACTTCATGAATGTAAAAGAGGTTCTTAATAGTGAAGAACTGACATTCGCGGAGAAGATCCTGTCGATAAAGCAAGTGGAGCCGAAGGGCGTCAAGAGAGCGGGGGAGATAGCGATAGTCTCAGTAGACTTTGCCGCTGGACAAGACGGTACAACGCCTCTGGCGATAAAGGTCTTCGAGGAAATGGGGGGAGAGAGGGTCTGGGACCCGAGCAAGATACTGTTCGTGATAGATCACACCTATCCCTCGTCGTCGGCCGAGATATCTAATTTGCATAAGTTGATGAGGAGCTTTGCCCGCGAGCAAGGCATTAGAGTCGTAGAGGGAAGTATCATACACCAAGTGATGCTCGAGGAGTACGTCGTGCCCGGAATGCTCATAGTCGGCGCGGACTCTCACACCACGACACACGGAGCTGTAGGAGCGTTCGCCACGGGCATAGGGAGCACTGAACTGGCCGCTGTTATGCTTGAAGGAAAGATATGGCTCAAAGTGCCCTCAACGATGCGAGTACGTCTCGAGGGGTCATTGCCAAAGGGTGTGTATGCTAAAGACATAGCATTGCACGTAATAGGGGAGATAGGGGCTGACGGCGCGAACTACAAGTCAATTGAATGGACTGGAGAGGCCTTGTCAAAGCTCTCAGTGGCGTCGAGGGCCACCCTCTGCAACATGAGCATGGAGGCCGGGGCAAAAAATGCCGTAGTAGAGTACGACGCTGTCACGGAAGAGTACTTGAGGGAGCTCGGGAGGCGCCCCATGGCTATAATTGGGTCTGGGCGGAAGGCAGAGATAGAGGACGAACTTCGCGTGGAGTGTTCCGAGCTCGAACCAATGGTAGCCGTTCCCAGTAGAGTCGACAACGTCAAGTCAGTAAGGGAAGTAGAGGGGACGCCAATAGACCAAGCCTTCATCGGGAGCTGTACCAATGGTAGGCTTGAGGACCTCATCGAGGCTGCAAAGATACTTCGAGGGAGGAAAGTTAAGGAAGGCGTCAGGCTAATCGTGACGCCAGCCTCGAGGAAGGTGTACCTAGACGCTTTGAGGCTGGGGGTATTGGAGACGCTATTGGAGGCCGGGGCCGTGGTGACTAACCCGACGTGCGGGGCTTGCGTGGGGACCCACTTAGGGGTTTTGGGCGAAGGAGAGGTGGCTATATCCTCTAGCAATAGGAACTTTGTTGGTCGAATGGGCCACCCATCCTCAAAAGTTTATTTAGCCTCACCAGCCACTGTTGCGGCGTCGGCGATAAGAGGGGCCATAACTGATCCGAGGGATTATCTATGAGCGTTATTCAGGGCAGGGTCTGGAAGTTTGGCGACAACGTGGACACCGACGTGATATTACCATTTAAGTACAAGGCCAGGACCATAGACCCTCAAGAGCTCGCTCAACACGTGATGGAGGGGATAGACCCGGACTTCCCTAAGAAGGTGAGGCCTGGAGATATAATCGTAGCAGGGAGGAACTTTGGTTGTGGGTCGAGTAGAGAGCAAGCGCCGTTGGCTATAAAGGCAGCGGGCATCGTAGCCGTGGTGGCAGAGAGCTTCGCGAGGATATTCTTTAGGAACGCGATAAACGTAGGCCTGCCTGTCCTCGAAGTTAAGGGGATATCTGAGAAGACCGATAGCGGCGACGTCCTCCAAATCGATTTACAGCAGGGAATAGTCAGGAACTTGAGCAAGGGCTTGACTTTTAAAGCGGTCCCTATGCCCGACATGTTGATGGAAATATTAAAAGAAGGAGGGCTTGTCAACTATATAAAGAAGCGTAGGGCACGCGATCAGTAAACCCTCTTTAGGACTCCCAAGCTCTCGTCGGTCTTCCTCACTGAAGCCCTCCAATCCCTCTCTAGCTCTGTCAAGGCCCTGATGGCATCGACGTTGTCCGGGATCACGTTCGACTCGTTGGGAGTGGCCCACATCAAGTACACTTCATTGCCATTGACTGCGACGCCATCCTCCCACACGGGTATTTCGTAGAGGTCTCCTCGAGGCCTTCCGAGGTCCCTTGCCAGCTCGACTAAGGAGTTCAAAGCTTCTATGCCGTCGCGCCCGCTCACTAAGACCACGCGTGGCTCCTCCTCGAGGGCCTTCACCACGCCCTCGGTCGTCGGCTTGGACTTTGTCTCAACGATGCAAAAGTGCATGTGGTAGAGGTTGTGGGAGCCCTTAGCAGCCATGGTAACTATGTCTATGTCGTGGAGGACCGTCTTGACGTCAGGTCCATGGTGCGACGGGACATGGAGCTCGGGGACTATGGTGTTTATGACCCCTGCCTTGTGCGACTCCCAAACGTCGCAGGCCCTCCTGACAATAACGGCCCTGGCCCTCGCTATCCCGTAGGCCTTGTTTATGGCATTGAGGACCCTACAGAGGGCTGTGGTGTTGCAACTGACCACTCTTGTGAACTGCTTGCCCAAGCTCTCGTTATAGTTACACGTGGCGACGAACGACACCCCAGCGGTCTCGTGGGCCTCGCCCCCCTCGAAGACGGCCTTCACGCCGTACTTCGCATAAAGCTCCTTGTTCTTGGCACCAATTTTAGCTGGAGTACAATCGACCACGACGTCCACGTCCTTAAGCGCATCGGTTAGCGGCCCTTCGACATTCACCCCTCCCTTCCTCATATGCTCGAGCCTGTCAGGCGAAGAGCAGAAAATTCTATAACCCCTCTTTGCTGCCATCCTCACTCTCCAGTCGGCGACAACGTCTGAGACTCCGATGAGAACCATGTCATCCTGCTTGACCACGGCGTCGGCGACTCTCTTTCCTATAACACCGTAGCCATTTACAAGGACCCTTACCTTAGTCCTCATATCTGCTCACACTCAGTCTATGCGCTTAACGAGTTTTAGCCTTTCTGCATTCTTCTTTCCTAGCTCAAGTGCGTCTATTATCGGCAGTCTTCTGCCAGCTAGCAAGTGCAGTAGCGCCCCTCCAGCGGTGCTGGTGTACGTGACCTTGTCTTCGGCTCCTATTTTACGTAAAGCAGCCGTTAAGTGGCCCCCGCTAACTATTGTGATAGTATCGCTTTCTGATATAGCTTTTAACACCTCCATGGTCGCTAAGGCAAAGCGCTCCTCTTCGAAAACCCCTAAGGGACCATTAGCTATAACGCTACCAGCCTTTGAAACCTCTTTTATGATGATTTCGGCAGTCTTTAACCCTAAATCTTTGATCTTGTACTCACTTGGTATGTTGTCAACGAGGCAATCGATTCTCTCGCCGTTCTTGTCGACAGCTACATCGACTGGCAATACGAATACGTCCTCTCTCCATTGTAACATCTTCCTAGCCCTCTCGACGTTGCTCTGGAATTCCTTATCCTTCTTCACGTTGTTGTTTGAAAGCCTTACTCCTCTCGCCTCAAGAAAGACTGGCGCCAACAGCCCTCCCACGACTATTTTGTCCACAAGCCCGGTCTTAGTGAGAATGTCGACGACCTCAAGCCTATCGCCCACTTTTGCCCCTCCAAGTACGTAGACTATGGGTCTCTTGAGACGGGGGATTATCTCCCTCAAAGCCTTAAGCTCTTTCTCGACGAGCCTTCCGGCAACGGAGGGAAGGAAGTAGGCGAAGCCAACGAGCGATGGCTGGGACCTGTGGGCTGCTGGGAATGCATCATTGACAAACAAATCAAACAACGGGCTTAGCTTTCGCACAAGGTAAGTCTTAGCACAATCCTCTATTGGGGCCTCTATGACCTCCTCCGAATACATCCTCGTGTTCTCTAAAAGCAACACCTCGCCGTCTTTAAGTCCAGCTATCTCACTTCGAGCAGCAGGTCCCATTAAGTCATCAATGAACTTCACAGGCCTTTCGATGTACTTCTCTAAAATGGTAGCGTGCCTCTCTAAAGATACGAAGTCACTCTTCCCCGGCCTGCCTTGATGCGACATCACCACGACCTTGCTCTCCTTGAGCTCCTTGAGGGTTATGCTAGCCTCTTTAATCCTATTCTCATCGAGGATTTCCCCCCTCGGACCTATGGGAGAGTTTATGTCCACCCTGACGAGTACTCTTCTTCCTTTGAAATCAACATCGTCCAACGTGAGGAATTCAAACTTCATCTACCATCGGCCACCTCCAAGCAACCTGCAAAGTCAACAAATTACGTCGCCGTAGTTCATGATAGTGACAGCTTATAGCTAGTTAATGGCACACTTTATATATTTTGCTTCACAAGGGATATTGCCGATGTCGGGAAAAGACAAGGTGGCGCTCTACGTCCTAATCATGGAAGAATGCGACCCAGATAAGTGTACGGCTAATAAGCTAGTCAAGTTCAACTTAGTAAAGCCTATCTATAGAGTTAAGGAGGTACCTCGCAGTTGCATAGTATTAAACCCGCTTGCCGATGAGGTTCTATTGATCAAAGACAGGGCAACGGCTTTACGGCACGGAATTTTGGCCGTAGATTGCTCATGGAAGAGCGTCGAGTATTTCTTCAATAGAGTCAAGATAAAAGGTTCTCATAGGAGACTTCCAAGGCTTATAGCCGTAAACCCCATAAACTTCGGCAACCCCTACATTTTGTCAACCGCAGAAGCGCTCGCGGCCTCCCTCTACATACTTGGATTTGAAAATCAGGCGAAAGAGGTACTATCGATCTTCAAGTGGGGTCCCCATTTCTTCGAAGTCAATAAAGAGCTATTGAAGTCCTATTAGCGCTTACATCTCTTTATGAGGGCCTCCACTATTGCCTCCGCTGGCCTCACTCCCGTAGCCTCCGCTAGCCCTTGCCAGTCTGGAGCTGCGTTCACCTCAAATACTACGTAGCCTTTATCATCAGTCTCAGCTATGTCCACTCCCGCATACCATAAGCCTAAAACCTCACAAGCCTTTACTGCCATTTCCTTGACCTCTTCGGGAGGGTTGTAGACCTTAGCCTTGCCTCCTTGAGCTACGTTGGTGCGCCACTCACCCGGTCTAGTGATGAATCTCTGTATCGAGGCCAGCACTCCTCCGTCCACGACGAACACTCTCAAGTCGTAGGACTTCTTCTCTACGTACTCTTGAACGTAGATTACTTGGTTAAAGCTTGCAAGGGTCTTGAAAATCCTAAAAGCGATCTCTGGGTTGTCGACCAAGACCGAGCCGTAGCCCCTAGACCCTATGAGGGGCTTGATTACCGCTTTACTAAATTTTGAAACGAAGTCGTAGGCTAGCCCTATATCCTCCGTCACAATGGTCTCTGGAACGCGTATTCCGGCTCTGGAAAGAGAGCTTAGGGCTCCATACTTGTCACGGGCCTTGGCAATTCCGTCAACGGGATTCATGATTACTACCCCCTCCCTCTCAAGCTCCTTCAGCAAAGTCAACCTGCGAACGTATTGTTCAATGCTCGTGATCGCACCAATCGATCTAATTATTGCTCCATCGATCTCGGCGAGCCTGTGCTTGCCGTAAAAGACTGTAGTCCTCCCATTTGCGTCGATCGAAGTGGATAGGCCTGGTATCCTTAAGAAGAGGGGGGTCAAGTCTTTGTTCTTAATGACTTCTAAGAGCTCTCGGGAAGGCAAGTCAGGCTTCTTCGTATCATGGATGACGGCAAGTCTCAAAGCTCTCAACCCCCAAGAAGAACATCGTTTCTTCGATAATAAATTCTGCGAAAAACTAAATAAGTAGAGCTCGTCGCCTCCCGCAGGGAGGTCTAAAGAGTTGAGCAACGAGTTTAACGAGGAGATAGAGAAGATAAAAGAGAGGAAATTAAAAGAGCTTTTGAGAGGTTTCGAGAAGAATAAGGTCATAAACTTAGATGCTGCTTCTTTCAAAAGCCTGTTGAAGAGCGAGTCTAGGCCAATATTGGTAGACTTTTGGGCTGAATGGTGTGCTCCTTGCAGAATGCTGGCTCCGATATTCGAAAAGTTATCCGAGAAATATTCAGATAAGATGGTCTTTGTTAAAGTAAATGTAGACGAATGCCCTGATCTAGCTGAAGACTATGGAATTATGGCCGTGCCCACCTTAATATTGTTCGTAAACGGTACTGAAGTAGAGCGCATAGTCGGTTTAGTGCCCGAGAAGCGCATAGAGTCTTTAATTAGGAAGTACTTGAAGTGAGGATGGGTCGTGCATAGTTATAGGCTCAAAACGCCGACTCTGTACCTTTCCCTTAACTCTCTCTTTTTCGCCTCGTTCCATCCCGAGACTTCTTGGTAGTACCCCGTCACTCTGCTCCAGTATCTGACGTTGGGCGAATTACAGCTCGGGCAAGAGTCTAGAAGCCCGCCGCTAACGGTGGCGCAGTCCTCGCATATTGTTAAGTCCTTGGTGTAGGCGAAGTACCCGACCTGCGTGTCTTTTGCTATCTTCCATGAGAGCTTTAATAGGGCCTCGGGGTCTGGATACGCCTCGCCCAGCCACACGTGGAATATGTTCCCTCCGCTGAGCAACGGGAAGAACTTGTGCTCTATGCTTAGCCTCTCAGCTAGCGTAATCGGCGCGCCCACGTAGACGTGAGTGCCGTTCGAATAGTACACTGGGACGTCTCTAACTCCCTCCTTTAATAGCTTGAGAGCTACTTCAACGTCGCCCTTGACAACCTTAACCGCCTTCTCCTTAAACTTGGGGGACAACAAGTCACTAACGGCCAGCCTTTGAGCGCAACTCTCGGCAGGAGTCCTAGCTAGGGCCAGCTTCGCTTCATGTCTCTTCTCGAGCTCCTCTTTGTACTTCTTCATTTCTAAGAGGACTTTGATGAGAAGTCTCACAGCAGTCTCGTGCTCGTGGAGCTGATAGCCAGTGTGCCACTGAACCATTTCGTTTCCACCGACGACTCCTATCGTGTAAACTAACTCGTCAAAGTCAACGGCTGGCGGCCCCCTCCTACCGGTCTTGGGATCTATCGGCCTCTGGGTGGCGAAGGGAAGCCTGTTGTACTGGATCATGTAGTCCATCCACTTCTTTTTTGCCTTGAAGACTTCAACGCACAAATCCATAACCTCGAAGGCCTTCTCGATGAGCTTGTCGTCGTCGCCGTCAGCTTGGTAAGCTAGTCTGGGCAGGTTTATTGTGACTACTTGCCACGCACCCATGCTGAAGTGCTTTCCGTCGACGAAGTACATCTTATCATAGAATTCTGGGTCCGTCTCTGGAGTCTCAGTAAAGGTATAAGCACAACACTGATAGCACGAGACCCCTTTTCCGTATCCTCGGTACGGTGGAATAGCGTTGTCAAAGTAAGGCGTACCATACCTGGCAACGACTTGGTGTACTAGGAGCCATTGGTCGTAGAAGTCGTCTCTTATACTTTCAGGCGTGAGGTACCCCTCGAGCTTGGGGAAGTTGAATGGCTTGCCCCAATAATCTCCTTGCAATGCTACCTCGTATATCGCTGTGAAGAAGAGTCTGGCCTCCTCCTCGTAATCTCCGTAAGTTTCGGGCCCGATCCTTCCTCGCACCACGACGGGCTTGTCTTTCCATATCTGGGGTACTGTCGGAGTTAGTTGTATGTTCGAGAAGACTAGTTGTCCTCCTCTAGCCACGTAGGCCTGCGTGAGCTCGTAGAACATCATTTGTGCTAATTGCTTTATCTGCTTATAGCTCAGCCCCCTCAAGTAGGGGGCTAAGAAGACGTTGTAGTTATAGAACCCCTGCCCCCCAGCGAAGTTGGTCTGTGCTGCGGCCAAGACCTTGACACTGTGCAACACCGCTACCTCTGGATGCATGGCTGGACCCGCGACGCTTGTCTTAAATCCGGTGCCGTCGGGCATGAGCCCGTAGTAGAAGAAATACCTGAGGTCCCAGTCTTGACAGAAAGGCCTCACGCCGAAGTACTCGAGATCATGTATGTGGATGTCGCCTTTGAGGTGGGCATCAGCGACTTTTGGGTGGAGCAACAGCAAGTACTCCTCCTTCGATAGCTTGTCAGCCTTCTTTTTGTGCGCTGTCTCGGCATTGGGTTGTAAGTTAGCGTTCTCCTTGGCCTCAAAGCCTAGACCTAAGTCTATTAAGTAGGCATCGTATACTGGGGCACCGACCCTTGTCAAGATGTTCCTATATATCACGTATTCTGGATGTTCCTCAGACTTTTCAAGCAAGATGTTATTGACGAGCTCTCGTATCAGAGCCCCGCTCACGAACTTAGCCCTCATTTCAAGAATTCTCTTCTCCGCCTCGCGGGCAATTTCTTCGGCATCTCTAGCGCTCATGGGCAAGACGTCGAAGAACTCTTCAGCTAACTTCGTTTCTCTCAGCAACTGCCTGACTATGGCCCCTTTATCCCAAGGGACCATGTATCCATCCGTCGTTCTAACAAGGGGCTTGCCAGCAACGTAGTGTGAAACGGCCTTGAACCAAGCCTCTAAAGAGGCTTGTTTGGATTTTAAGTGCGCTTTCTTGTTGTTCCTCCGAGACGCCATCTCACTCCCTCCCAAGGACTTTGCGAAGTTTATCTACAATCAGCCTATCTCCATCGAAAATCTCTCTTGCATAAAAGAACTTGCCGTCAACCTCAAGCCCTGGGACCTCCATCAAAAATATGTCCCTCATTATTAAGTCTGCCATTACATCGGACTTGGACACGTCAAGCACTTCGTACTCGACTCCCATCTCCTTCATCAACTTCTTTAACGCCTCACACCTGGGACATTGAGGAGAGACGTAGAGTTTGACCCTTGCCATAATGAGGTGAACCCCTCACTTAAATGAAAATTTTTCTCGCCAAGAGAATTTAAAGAAGTAGCGGACCTCTACACGGTACTGAAAAAGCGTTACGGTCACTTTTTAACTCCACCGTTGGAAGAGGTCGTGCTCTATTCCAAGGAGGTCTAATATCTTTCCTACCACATAATTGACGAGGTCTTCGATGTTCCTCGGCTTGTGGTAGAAAGCTGGGCAAGCGGGAAGCACTATCCCTCCCATGTCGTTCACCTTCAGCATGTTTAGTATGTGTACTTTATTGAGAGGAGTTTCTCTTACGACGACTATGAGCCTCTTCCTCTCCTTCAATATCACGTCCGCGGCACGGGTGACCAAGTTGCTCGACAAGCCGTTGGCAATTGATGCTAGGGTCTTCATGCTACAAGGGGCTATTACCATAGCCTCGAATCGAGCTGAACCGCTCGACGGAGGTGCGTCTATCTCCTCTTCACCGTAAACCTTGAAGCACAAGCCTCTAAGTTCGTAAACCTCTATACCCAGCTCATGCTTTAAGACTAACCCCCCGGCTTTGGTGACTATCAAGTGAACTTCGTGTCCAAGCCTATGAAGGACCTCCAGCAACCTTACACCATAAATAACTCCGCTAGCACCTGTAATCGCCAAAATAATCTTCATGATAATTGCACCTTTAGGATGAGCCCTTACCCTTGAGTATTCGAGGGTCGTAGAAACTGTCTTCAGCCCTCCTTAATATGCTTTCGACGGATTTTGAAAGCTTCGTTATGAGAATCATAAAGGGCCCCCTCTTCATAATGAATTACGCGGCGAAATTTTTGAGGAAGAGAACTTTTTAGAAGCGCCGTCTCTTTAGTCGACGCAAGTGGGTTGGCGAGGTAGAGGCGAAAGGAATTGACCCTCGAAAAGGAGAATGCCAAGAAGGCTTTGGAGGAAATAGTCTCCTCCTTGAAGGACCTCCTAGAAAGGACTCAGTCTCTTAAAGAATATGCCCTCTTAAAAAGTCTCTCAGCAACCCCTAGACTAGACTTAGCTTTATTCTTCATTAGGAGAGCCCTTTCGATAATGAATGGCTTATCGATTGACGAAGGCGAACCAATAAAGTCGGTGCAAGGCGAGGTGATGGACATCGAAGTCGAAGAGGACCTCTTAGCCCTCAATAGGAGGATAGCCCTCGAAAATAGAGACCTACTCGATAGACATGGAGTCAAGGCCATAGACTTCATGGGCTCTCTAGGTGCTGGTAAGACGTCTATAATTGAGGCGCTGGTTGAGGCATTAAGGGATAAATACAGAATAGCAGTGATAGTCGGCGACGTTGCAACATCGATAGACGCGGACAGAATATCGCGCCACAGGGTAAGAGCCATTCAGATAAACACGGGAAGAGAGTGCCACCTCGATGCTCAATTAGTGAGACGAGCTCTCCACCTCTTAGACCTTAAGAGCATAGACTTGCTCTTCATAGAAAACGTCGGAAACTTAATATGTCCAGCGGACTTCCCGCTTGGAGCGCATGTAAGGGTAGTAGTGGTCAGCGTTAGCGAGGGGGGTGACATGATACTTAAACACCCCACCTCGTTTATGGGAGCGGACGTGGTGGTCGTCAATAAAATTGACGTTGCCGAAACTTTTAATGTAGATCTAGGAAAGTTAATAAATGATTTGAAGGAGATAAACCCTAAGGCGAAGATTGTGTTCACGAGCGCGAAGAAGCGTACGGGCTTAGATGATCTTATAAAGGCACTAGGCCTAGCTAAATAAGAAGCAATTCCAGGAGTGGTTCAGGAGTGAGGGTATCGAAATACGCCTACAGTATCGTGAGGGTTAGAGCTAAGAAGGCCTTCATGCTCAAACCTGAGGACTACGAGGCTCTGCTAAGAGCTTCTAACATTCATCAAGCGCTAGCTCATTTACGTTCGACCAGTGACTTCGGGGAGGACATCCCTCAAACGGAGGACATGTATGAGATAGAGAAGCACTTGGTCAACAGGTTCGTTGAAATTTTACGTGCGCTAATCAAAAGCGTAAAAGAGGAAGTGGCGAGGGCCTTCCTAGAACTAGCACTCACAAAGTATGAGTACGAGACTTTGAAGGCCCTGCTCAAGGCCAAGTTCCTAGGAGTACCCGAAAGCGAGGCAATGTTAATGGCTCTTCCGCTAGGGAGGTACACTGGCGCGTTATATGCCTCCTTGCTTTCGGCTAAGAACGTTGACGAGGCCATCGACTTAGTGCCAGAGACCGAGCTAAAGCCTGTATTGAAGGAGGCGTTGAGAGAGGCGGAGGCACTAAAAAGCCCTCTGCCCATGGAAGTAGCGATAGACAAATGGCTCTATACGCGACTTTGGGAGCTAGCCGAAAAACTGAGAGGCGACGACAAGAAATGGGCTAAACATCTCCTGGGAATAGAAATCGACATTAAGAACATGCTAGTTCTTGTGCGTGGAAAGGTCTTAGGCTTACAACCATCATTCATCGAAAAAGTGTGGCTCCCCCTCTGTTACAAGCTATCGCTTGACGCGAAGGGCTTGGCCTCACAACCCCTTTCCTCAATACTGCAGGCCATAGCTACGAGCTATTACGGAAAGGCCGTATCTCCTTTGGCTAGGGACGCGGTAGAAGTCGAGAGAGCCCTTGAGACCCTGTGGGTCAAGGAGAACGAGGACGTCTTCCTGCACTATCCCTTTACGCTCGGCTTGGTCTACGCTTATGCAAATTTAAAATACATGGAGCTTAAAGATATAAGGGCTCTATTGCTCTCGAAACTCATGAACTTGCCACCGCAAAAGACATTAGCGCTAATAACAAGGCATAGAGAGAAGCTGTCCTTTTAATGATAGACGCAGCTTGTAAAGAGTGGTAATGGGTTAAAAGTGGAGGTTAAAGAAGCCACTTAAGGGGTATGTCTTGATAGTGCCCACTTGGCAATTTTCTCCTTACCGTTATTGGTAGTACGCCGAGCTCCAGCTCCTTCATCGCTATCTTTACTGGGTCCTTCTCGGGGACCAGTGATAGGTCTATGAGGATGGGTGCGCCCATGGATATCTGTAGTGCCCTAGCACCGATTATCCTAGCGCGCTCGTACTTCGTAAGCTTAGGTAGCCATATCTTGACTCCTTCGGCCTTTATCCTCTTACCCCTAATAGCGCTCTTGACCGTCAAAACTCTTCCTCGCCGAATTTAGGAGTCTCCTTCTCTTTTTCCTTTTCCTTCTCCTTCTTCGGAGGCGCTGCGGCTATGACGTCGTCGATCTTCAATATCATCAGCGCGGCCTCTGTGGCTGACTTGAGCGCCTGCCTCTTGACTGCGAGGGGCTCGAACACGTCTATCTTCATCATGTCCGTTATTTCGCCCTTAAGCACGTCGATGCCGTAAGTCCTCATGCCCTTCTCGTGGTACGACCTCAACTTTACTATTATGTCGAGGGGGTCGAGGCCCGCAGTCTCAGCGAGTATCGATGGTATTACTTCGAGCGCGTCAGCGAACTTCATAGCGGCTAGTTGCTCTCGGCCTGGGAGGCTCCTGGCCCAATCTCTTAGGGCCAGAGCCATTGCTATCTCTGGAGCACCGCCTCCAGGAAGTATCTTGGGCTCTTGAACTACGTTTCTCACTACACAGAGCGCGTCGTGAATCGACCTTTCAGCCTCCTTTATGCTCATGTCACTGCTCCCCCTAATCAGTATCGACACGGCCCTGGGGTTCTTGCAACCCCTTATGAACACCATCTTCTCGTCAGCTACCTTGACCTCTTCGACCACCTCTGCGTAGCCCAGGTCGCTCTCGCTCATGTCGTCAATGCTGGTCACTATCTTCGCTCCAGTTGCCTTAGCTATCTTCTCGACGTCCGACCTCTTGACCCTCCTGACGGCCATTATCCCCTTCTTAGCCAAGAAGTGTTGGGCGACGTCATCTATACCCTTCTCGCAGAAGACCACGTTGGCGCCGACTGAGGCTATCTTCTCGACCATCTTCTTTAAGACGTTAACCTCTTCGTCTAAGAAGGCCTTCATCTGCTCTGGGGTGGTTATGTTTATCTTAGCTGTTATCTCGGTCTTCTCTATTTCGAGAGGGGCCTCTAAGACGGCTATCTTGGCGTTGCGGACCAGCTTCGGCATGCCCGCGTGGACGACCTCCTTGTCTATCACCAGCCCGTCTACGAGGATCGTCTCGTTCAGGGACTCGCCTCGCTTCTTCTCGACCTTCACGTCGTCTATGTCGACTACCCACTTCCCGTCCTTCTGCTGAGCAACCTTCAGTATCGCCTCGACGGCGTACTTGGCCAAGAGCTCTCTTGAACCAGCCACTGAGGCCTTACCGCTTAGTGACGTCAGGGCTATCTTCCTCAAGACGTCTTTGTCCGTTGGGCTTACCGCTGTCGCTAGGGTTTCGAGGACCTCAAGTGCCTTGTCCAGTGCTTTCCTGTAACCGTCAATTATTATGGTCGGGTGTATGTCTTGGTCTAGGAGTTCCTCGGCGTTTTTGAGTAGCTCTCCTGCTAGGACGACAGCGGTCGTCGTACCGTCGCCCACCTCGGAGTCCTGCGCCTTCGCAACCTCGACCATCATCTTAGCCGCTGGGTGCTGTATATCCATCTCCTTCAGGATTGTGGCGCCGTCGTTGGTTATGGTGACGTCTCCGAAGCTGCTCACAAGCATCTTGTCCATTCCTCTAGGGCCTAGGGAGGTCTTGACGGTCTCTGCGACTATCTTCGCGGCCAGTATATTGGCCCTCAGAGCCTCTCTGCCTACGGTCCTCGTCGTGCCTTCTTTAAGCACCAGGACAGGAAGGGCTACTGACATCACGATCACCTAATAGTCATTTTCTGAGTTTACAAGAAGATGCTTCTATATAAATCTAACCATAGATAAGCAATGGTCATTAATCGAGCCGCAATGACATCACGTAAGCGTCCTCTCCATCGACGTAATACCTGGGCACTCTTCTCACGATTTTGAAGCCTAACTTGTGGTAGAGGTTTATGGCTGGAGTGTTAGAGACTCTGACCTCTAGGTAGACCTCTTTTACGCCTCGCCTCTTGACGGCCTCGATGGCCTTTCGAAGTAGTTCCTCTCCAATGCCCTTCCTTCTAGCATGAGGCAAGACGGCTATTGATATCACATGTCCTTTATCAGCGAAAGCTCTGTGCGACGAGTAATAGTCAAAGCCTCTGTCGACCCTAGTCATAATGTATCCGACGACCGTTCCGTTCATTTCCGCCACCAGAAAGCCCTCTGGAAACTCCCTAAAATGGTAAACGAAGAAGTCTGGCGTGTAGTTTTCGGGGAGACAAGTCCTGTTGATGTATATGACGCTTTGCAAGTCCTCTAGCATAAACTCTCTTATTACGTACTCAGCCTTCCGCTGATCCTCTTTGTTGTTCGCTTGCAACGTCTCCCACGCGCTAGCGTTTCTAGAGAGCTTGATATTTTGCCTCTAAGGGGCTTAAAAATCTACTTCGGCCTCGCGTCTATAGGAAGTTAGGACCCTGGAAATATGAGAAAAACTTAACAGGGAAGTTCTCTTAAAGAAGGCCTGGCTTGGGTGTCATCTAATGGAGCACTTTCTTATTGAAGTAGATGAAATAGTGAGGAAGTACTTTACAGTAATTTATTGGAAAGTCCAGCACGGTACATTGGCTTACGTCATAGGAGATGAGGATACTAAAGAACGCTTTTTAAGGCTATACCTCGAACTTAACGAAAAAAATTACATACCGATTTTGAGGAGTGAGAATGGTAAAAAAGTTCTTAGAATTTTCAGAAAACGAGATACTCCAAGACGCAACCCTCTTTGGAACATAGCACTACTCCTAGCTACGATAGTGACGGTGGCCTTCGCTGGCTATTTGTTCACAGCATCAGGGGGAGTTTACGACATCATCGACCCTACATTTAGCGAGTATAGAGCGCTTCACCTGCTTGCATATGTAGCCTCGATATTCTTTGTACTGGGCGTCCACGAATTGGGCCACAAGATCGCTTGTATGAAGCATGGCCTGAAGTCTACGCCCCCATACTTCATTCCAGGGCCACCAATGATAGGAGGCTCGTTGGGAGCAGTCATGATACAAGAAACTCCCATACTTAATAGAGACCAGCTCTTCGACATAGGATTGCTAGGCCCATTACTAGGCTTCATAGCCTCAATCATCGTAACGTTTCTAGGGTTTTCTCTATCTTATGTTATTCCTAGCGAGGTGGTTGAGGCTTTATCGGAGCAAGGCCTGGCCTCGCCATTGCCAGTGAAGCCCCTACTGTTCATGCTTATAGGAACGAAAGTCATAGCCCCCCTCTTACAACTAGAAGCCGACCGGGCAATACTAATACATCCTATAGCCTTTGCTGGGTGGGTTGGCATGCTAATAACGTTTTTGAATACACTACCAGCAGGCCAATTAGATGGAGGTCACGTCGTGAGGGCGGCCTTGGACTCTAAGAAGCACATGATAGTGTCCATAATAGCCATAGCAGTAATGGTGATGACAGGCTTTATAATGATGGCCGTGGTCGCTCTACTGGTGCTCATGGCGCGAGCGCACCCAGGTCCATTAGATGACGTTTCACCGCTCTCATCTTCGAGAAAAGCTCTCTCCCCCTTGTTGCTAATAATTTGTGGTTTGTGCTACACTTCATTATTTGACTTTGTGGTGTTTTAGATGCTAGACTGGGCATCAATAAAGAATAGCGTGGTGGAAGAGATAGTACGCTGTGGTGCCATAGTATTCAGCGATGCGAAGCTAAAGAGTGGGAGGTCGTCTCCCTTCTTCTTTAATGTTGCTAAGATGTTTAATCCTCGCAGTCTCGATGTTCTAGGCGAGGCATACGCCAGAGTCATAACCGAGCTATTGGACTTGAACGAGTTCGAGGGTATCTTCGGTCCCTCGTATAAGGGCATCCCCCTCGCCGTGGCAACGAGCTTTAAGATGAGGCAACTTTATGGGAAAGACAAGCCAGTGCTTTATGATAGAAAAGAGGTCAAGGGCTATGGAGTCAAGGGCGACGAGCGAGTAGTGGGCGCCGTCGACAAGGGCTCTCGCTTAGTGATGGTCGACGACGTTCTGACAACTGGTTTGACTAAGCTCAAGCTAAAAGAAGATCTCGAAGCCTTGGGCTACAAGGTCGTGGGCGTCGTCGTGTTAATGGATAGAAACGAGAAGGAAGACGGTCTACCAGCCTCTGAAGTCATTAAGAGTCACGGCCTAAAGTTTGGCTCAATAATCGAGGCCGTAGAGCTCTTTCAAGTGCTTTGGTCGAGGAGAGACGAGCTCAAGATAGAGCCTTCCGTCTTCAAGAAGATAAAAGAGTACTATGATGTGTATGGCTCTAAGAAATTACTCTTTCTCTCCGACGTATAGCACGCCCAGCTCTTTGAGCTTCTCGTAAATCTTGTTTACAGCCCTCTTGACGTCCTCCTCTTTCTTGGCCCCAGTTATGACCATTTTGCCTGAGCTGAAGAGCAATAGTACCACGCCTTCATCCTCCATTCGGTATATTAAGCCGGGAAACTGTTCTGGCTCATACATGGCGTTTTCAAGTAAATAGGCTGCCTTCTCTAAGTTTATTTCGGCTCCAAGATTTGCAGAGGCGACGATGTTCTGAATTTGGATCTTTGGCTCTCCTATTATGACTATTTTATGGGCTTTAAGTTCTTGGATTATCTTCCTAACGGTTCTATAGACGTCTTTCTCCGACTTACCTCCTGTGCAAACCATTTTCCCGGAGCTAAAGATTAAAGTTGCGGTCTTCGGCCTATCGAGTCTATAGACCAAGCCAGGGAATTGATCAGGATTGTACTCCGCCTTAAAGACGGCTCCTGCTATGGCATTTAGGTCTATAGTTTGATTAAGGGTTACAGAAGCGACAACGTTCTCTATTTTATACCTTGGTTTTGTCAAGTTCCACACCCTAAAAACTTTTCTTTTTAACGAAGAGAAAGCTATTTAAAGCCCTTTTTAAACTTATCCCTTTTTTCTCCCTCGAAGGGCTCGGCAGAGCCCCTTTCCTTCTTGTCAGAGGGCCTTATGGCTAGAGCCACAGCAATGACGATGAGTAGGCATATGATCGCATACTTGTAGGGCATCATGGCCTTAAAGACTATCCCAACCTTTGGGATCAATTTACCTGCGACGCGTCCTACGACCTGATCTTCTGACACTAAACAATCGTCGGGCCCTGGATTGTTGTCTCCTTGAGTTTGGAAGAACCACTTACCGTCTCTGAAGCTTTTATCCACTATCCTATGAACTACAAGGGTTCCATCTTTCCTATAAATTATCACATCGCCTACTTTTAGATCTGAGGGCGTAGCCCCTATAACTAATAATATGTCTCCGTCGTCGTATGTCGGCCACATGCTGTACCCCTCTACTATCGCTAGAGGCACATTGGTTCCGGTGACGAGCTTTAACCCCTCATTAAAGACAAGCAGGGCCACTATCACGACTAAGACGACTGCTATGTCGCGCTTCACGCGCTCGAACCTCTCTAGCGACCTCGTCGCTTAGTTTTTGTTTAAGCCCCCTCCTAATAGAATTAGTGGTGGCATCGGTGGAAGACAGGAGGTTAAGCGACCTGTTAGCTTTGAGAGAGCGCATACTTCCATCGCCTGCGGAGTCTGTTATACTAAACGACTTGGTCCCGCTATTGGTCGCAATAAAAAGGGATTTAGAGGAGATAAAAGCTAGGCTTCGGAAGATCGAAGAAAAGCTGGGCTTGGTTTAGGGTTTGTTATGGCTCTGCGAAACCAAGAAGACGTGATACATGAGGGCTCGTTCGTCTTACTGTACCTCGACGGGAAGCGCAAATATCTAACGAGGGCCGAAAAGGGCCGTGCGCTCCACACGCATAGAGGATACTTGCTATTGGACTCCTTAATAGGCTTGAGGTACGGCTCCAAAGTCAAGTCCAACGTAGGGGCTGACTTCGTTGCTCTACAGCCCACGCCTTGGGACTTCGTCCTAAAGATAGCTCGAAGGACTCAGGTGATATACCCAAAGGACATGGCCTTGATGATCTTCAAGCTAGGGCTTAGGCCGGGAATGAGGGTTGTTGAAGCTGGTACTGGCAGCGGAGCGCTTACGTGTGCGCTTGCTTTTTTCGTGAGACCAGGGGTGGTGTACAGCTACGATGTGAACCCAAGCTTTCAAGAGGTGGCGAGGAAGAACTTGGAGCGCGCGGGCCTCCTCGACTACGTCGTCCTGAAGGTCAAGGACGTAACCCAAGGGATAGATGAATATGACGTAGACGCCGTGGTCCTCGATATGGCCACTCCTTGGCTTGTAGTCCCTCACGCTTGGAGAGCGCTTAAAGGAGGCGGCCATTTTGCTAGCTTCAGCCCGACGATAAATCAAGTAGAGAAGACCGTGGTAGAGCTGAGGAAGCAAGGTTTCGTGGACATCAAGGTCTACGAGCTCCTCCTTAGGGAGATAAAAGTCGAAGAAGGGGCTGTGAGGCCCGAGACCTTGATGATCGGTCACACGGGTTATATGGCTTTTGCTAGGAAAGCGCTCTAGGTCCTATCGCTCTGCGTAGTGGTATCGCGAATTACGAGAATCGCCTCATGAGCTCGCACATTTCCCTCGCTTTGTCCGCTGGATTATCGCTTTCGCAGATAGCTCTGCCTACAATTACGTAGGAGGCTCCTGCCCTAAGGGCTTCAGCTATACCCCCACCTTGGACAACTACGCCGGGTGAAAATATGGGCATGTCTTCGACTATCTCCTTGACTTGCCTTATAGCCTCGGGCCTCGTAGCCCCCACAACCACTCCATCAGCACGCCACTTCACAGACCTTCTCGCAAAGACCCTGTACAGCTTATCGAAGACCCCGAGGTCCTCGTCGTAAATCACGGCCTCGAAGAACTCTGAAGCCCCTTTGTTGCTCATTAAGGTTACGACTATTACTCCTTTACTCGCTTCCTTGGCCAGACGAAATACGTCTTCTAAGCCGTCGGCCCAACCAGGTAGCGGGATCACGGTTATGGCGTCAAACCCCGCATCGAAGTACGTAGAAGCCTCCACTAAGTTCGTGGAGCCTATATCGCACATCTTGCAGTCAACTATCACAGGCAACCCCAAGGAGTGCACTTTGTTGGTCAAATCTCTTAGGCCCTCAACTCCTTGAGGCAGTATTAAGTGCTTGTTCACCTTAACGCAACAAATGTACTCCGCTACTTCACAAAGTATCTTCTCTGCTCTCTCTAAGGCGTTAGGCCCTCTCACGTCGAGTGCCAGCACTATCTTGCTTCGGTTTTGTTCTGCCGCCCTCGTTATCATTTCGAGGAAGCTCATGCTCCCATCCTTTTAGCGATACACAGATAAGGCCCCCGAG
>Ga0105154_1000368_pt1 | contig 20203 bp, 19 predicted proteins | sample SSWtaG_FD_89672 | JGI IMG/M metagenome (GOLD analysis project Ga0105154, IMG submission 89672) | Hot spring microbial communities from Sandy's Spring West, USA to study Microbial Dark Matter (Phase II) - SSWsed_matched | ecosystem: Environmental > Aquatic > Thermal springs > Hot (42-90C) >... | reverse complement strand
GTCTTTTAGTGTTTTTATGTCTTCTGGTGCTACTCCTCTCTCCTTCATCTTCTTCCTATAGTAGTAGTTATTGCTATAAACTCTATGGACAACCTCCCTAAGCCTCTCAAGCTGAAGCCTCTCTATCTCTCTTCTTAGAGCAGTTTCTATACTGGGGTTCCAGATGGGGGTCTTCATAGAGGTCCTCACCTTCAGAAGCTATAGCTAGTGCTAAGCTCTTGACAATGCCCTTCTTTAAGCCACTCAACATTATTTTTACGCACTGTCTTCTCTAATTGACTACATTTGTTTACGTTTTTAAGGTGTGCAAGGTTCATTACCAAAACAATTAGCAACACCAGAGGCTAGGCTTATACCATGTTGAGGTTTAAAAAGCTTTCATTGAAATAAACACAATTAAAGAGATTACACTGCTGTATAAAAACATTTTAGGGAAGAGACCTGCTTTCATTTTGTGAGCACTAATTATCAACTGCTCTAGGTGGTTACCTCAACCACTTTGTTTTTCAGTTTTATCCAAGGGCTTTTGGCACTGCTCTGTTGAGGGGCTATGGGCGGCTGTCGAAAGCTTAGAAGAGCAAAACAGCTTGCTCAAGCTTGTAGTAAAGCCCCCGCTACCTAAGTGAATTACAGCTGAAGGCCTTGGCATTTATGGTGGGGGAGGTAGAAAGGTTGTAAGCTACGCTGAAAGAATATCATAAGCTTTTCAGCCCTTGCCTTCAGCTTTTCTTTTAGTTGCTAGTGGTGCATCATATGCTTTCACTAGCTTCTCTCATGCTCGTAACCTTCTCTATGCTTGCTGTTTCACTATACCATGTGACGCTAGTGTACGGAAAGGCTATGGACATGGCCTCGCCTCCTCAGCGAAGTGCAAAAAGAGAGCTACTCTCTATTGTTACCCCTATAAAGAATGAGCCTGTGGATGTTGTTGAGAGGTATGGAAGGCATTTCTCTAGGTATGCCAGTGCCTCTGCTGTGGAGTGCATTGTTGTTGCTGATTATACTGATGACAAGCTTTTTAAAGATGTTTTAATGGGTTTTTCACTTAGCGATGGCATGTTCTTAGTCAGGCGGTTTAATGGCGTTGGGGGTAGGAATGGCGCTATAAACGATGGCACTAGGTTTTCATCTGGGAGCATCATAGTGTTACTAGATGTTGATGCATACCCCTCTGAGGAGGTGCTGAAGGAGATCACTATGTGTAGTAGTGTATGTGTTGCTAGGTGGAGTGTGTGTGAGTGGAGCCCTACAAGAACATCTAAAACAATAGCATTCATAACTGAGTATGGCAGTTGGCTTTACTACAAGTTGAAAGGTCTGAGAGGGTTGTTTGTATACCCGCTTGGGAGTGGTACTGCAATTAGGAGAGAGCTTTTTGATAAAGTTGGGGGCCTTAGGCTAGGTGTGATACAGGACGACATGTGGCTTGGCACCCAGCTGATCCACAGAGGTGTTAAGCCTCATGTTGTTGGCGAAATATGTGTTGGGGCTCCTCAAACTCTCTCAGCATTCTTTATTCAGCAGAGGAGGTGGGCTTATGGAACAACAGAGGTGCTAAAGGGGTTTGGCAAACTCGTTTTGAAAGCACCTGTAAAACATTTTCAAAAATTTGAAGCTCTCTTCTACCTTAGCCAACCCCTACTAGCCTCAGTGGCAGGCCTTGGTTTTATACTAGCAGTGCCAGCATCCTTTCTAGAAGCTCAGCACATTGGAGTACTAGAGCTAATGCTCTTAGGAATGCTTGTGCTCTCACTAGCTCTAGAATCGCTTTGCGTGAGGAAGTTTGCTAGAGAGGCTGGGAAGTATGACCCTCCGTATGTTTACGGGAGATCCTCAGCCATATCAACCCTTCTATCCATAGTGGTGCTCCCCTACGTCATAGCAGCTCTAGTAGGTGTAAAAGTACCCTATAAAATCACTCCAAAGAGTGGGGAAACTTCTAAAGAACTTACACTACCAGTAACTGCACTCCTATTCTCAACAATCCTCATAGCCTCTGTTGTTAGAGGCAATAGCGTTACAATGTTGGTAGCAGCAATGCCTCTATTAGCGTCAATATACGCATTGGTAAGACTTGATTAAAATAAAGTAGGTTGCACAGCGCCAACTAACTTGAGAACAGGTTTAGAGAGCTTGGATTTATAGAGATAAAGTAAAAAAGTAAAGTAAAAATAAATTGTTTAGCTTAATCCTAGGAGTGATGGGTCTATTCCTAGTTGTTGTGCAAGTGACTTGTACTCGTCTAGTGATAAGACTGTTATCTTCTCTCCTGTTGGCGCTGTAAACTCCATGTGCTTTGTTGACACTATGTCAACACCAGTATCATAGATTTTGTTGCTTGGGTACCCTGGCACAAATTGCTTTAGAGCCTGCTCGATGCCAAGCTTAGTCATGTTGTACAGGAGCTTAACTCCATAGTACCCCATGAAGTACTGCCTCTGCCCAATGGTCGCAAGTGCGTAACCTTCCTGTAGTGGTGGCACGTTATCTGATGTCACGTCAAACTCTACGAGGATGACTTTGCCTGGCGGAATCCCTGCTTGTTTCAATGCCTTAGCCCACGCGGGGCCATCATAAGCGTAGACGCCAAAAGCTATTGTTAAGTCTGGGTGTGCTTGGAGTACTGAGAGAGCTAGGTTTAGAGCCTGTGTCGGGTCCTCTTGGTCATTGTACGGGCCTAGCCACTCAATGTTTATATTACCCTTTATGTCTGGGTCTTTTTGAGAGCAGTTCATTATGGCATCCTTGAACCCGGCCATTCTCTCCAGAGAGTTCATAGCTGTCAGAGAGCCTGTCAGCATTGCTACCTTAATTGTTGCCCCAGGCTTTACATAGCCCTTCTCTTTAGCAAGTTGCCAAGCAACTAAACCAGCTAACCACCCAGCTTTATAGTTTCCTGTGCCCAGGTACGCAAGCCTGTCACTCTGCGGAGCATCAGTATCAATTGTGATTACAGGTATGCCCTGCTGAAGAGCCTTGCTAATATATGGAGTTGCAGCACCAGGGTCTGAGGGTGCTATAGCAATTCCAGCAACTTTTTGAGCAATGTAAGAATCCATTGTGCTAAGCTGGGCAGCTACATCCTCTTTTGAGGGGACCCAGAATATGGCTTCAACCCCCAGCTCCTGACCAGCCTTCTTAACACCTGCCTCAACAACACTCCAGTATGGGTGCACAGACTTACCAATGACTACATATACCAGCTTTGCGGGTTTTTGTTGCGAATAGTACCAGTATGCAACTACACCACCAACTACAGCAATGACGACTACCGCTATGATTACGGCTACCAGGGTCCTGGATACAGCCTTAGATAACATTTCCACCCCCAAAGGATTCTATACCACGTGGAGAGATTTAAATTTTTATGAACATAGATGAGCAGAGCTTAGATGGGGTTAAAACACATATAAAAATGCTGTGGTGATGGCCCTACCTACCTCTTCTTCTGTAGAGGTCTATAGCAACTGCTACAGCTAGTATAACACCAGTTACAGAATCGTACCAGTATGGGGAGACCCCTGTTAGCACAAGGGCATTCCTTATCAGCGTTATGAGAAATGCTCCTACAACTGAGCCAAGGGCTATCCCCTCGCCACCAGCTAAGCTCACCCCCCCAATAGCATTTGAAGCTATTGCGTAGAGCTCTTGCCCCTTTCCAACACCTGGGTAGCCTGTCATCATAAGTGATGTAAATATCGTGCCAGCTATAGCAGCACAGGCACTGCTATAAGCATATGCGAAAAGCCTGGCCTTATTTATTGGCACACCGCTTAACCTAGCCACTTCAATATTGCCCCCAATTGCGTACAGGTATCTGCCAACAATGGTGAACCCCTGTAGAAATACTGTAATACCTCCAACTATGACTAATATTAATGCCAGCATCCATGTCTGCGAAATCACAGCTAAAGCGGGGTACTCATGTAGTGTTATAGGCCATCCATATGTGATAGCACTAGCAAAACCACCCCAAAATATTAAGCTGGCTAGGGTTATGATGAAAGCAGGCATTATCTGTGGCAAAGGAGGTGAAAAGAAGCTTACAACAGCTCCGTGAAACAGCCCCATGCAGATAGCGATGGCAATCGATACTATTACCCCTAGAACAATTCTCTCTGTAATTGGTATCCACGTAACGTTCTTGATGAACAGCGCTAGGATCATTGAAATAGCTGATGCAACTGAGCCCACTGATAAATCTATGCCCCCGCTTATTAAAACCATGGACTCCCCCATGGCCAGCACGCTTAGGCCTAAAAACCATGTGAGCAGGACTTGCCAATTCGAAGGCTCCCAGAACTTTGGGTTGATAGCACCGGTAACTATCGATATAATTGCAATAGCTATAACGATGTTGAATATGGGCATCCTCCCTTTAACAAGGTCCTCCAGTCTTATGCTCAAGCAAAGCCACCCTAGGCCGAGTTGGTGTATACATTTGGGGGTTCTTAATAAGCTTATGCTAAGTGTACAGCCTGATGTAATAAGTAAAGTTTTTAATAGTGTGCTGAGAGTCTTATGTATGGAGATATGGCAAAGTTGCCTTGGGGGTTGCTGTGAGCAAGGCGGTAGCCGAATCTACGTCTCACCCAATTTTAGTAGTTGAAAACCTGTGGAAGAGGTACCCAGGAGTTGTTGCCGTTAAGGGGGCTTCTATAAAGGTTTTTGAAAGTGAGATTGTCGGCCTTGTTGGTGAAAATGGGGCTGGCAAATCAACACTGCTAAAGTGCGTCACTGGCGTTATTAGGAGGGATAGTGGTAGAGTCCTGTGGATGGGTCGAGTGGTAGACTTTCACTCACCTTCTGAAGCCCTTAAGCATGGCGTTATGTATGTCCCCCAGGACATCGTCTTAGCAAAGAACTTGTCCATATCAGACAACATCTTTTTGGGTATGGAGGGCAAATCCATGCTAGCTACTAGAGAAGCTTACAGAGAGCTCAGCATTGCTAAGCAGTTGCTAAGTGAGCTAGGTGTTGATGTGGACCCCCAGATTAGGGGTGGGGAAGTTGGCGCAGCCATAGCTCAAATAGCTCTCATTGCAAGGGCTCTGCACTTCAGGGCAAGGCTCATCGCACTAGATGAGCCAACATCTGCTCTAGGGCCTGTAGAGGTTGATCGCCTCTTAGATATAATGGTTAAGCTGAGGTCCAGGGGGATATCAATGATATTCGTCAGCCATAAAATTGAGGAGGTTATGAGGGTTGCTGATAGGATCTACGTTATGAGGGATGGTGAAATAGTTGCAGAGTTTGATAGAAGTAGATTTAGTTTAAATGATATTGTGAAGGCCATGATTGCTAGGGAGATAAGGGAGTTCTTCCCCAAGGAGAAGGTCCCCATAGGCGAAAAAGTTCTTGAAGTGAAGGATCTAAGTGATTACTATGGATTGGTGAAGAGCGTATCGTTTTATGTTAGAAGAGGCGAAATACTAGGCATATATGGGATTGTAGGCTCTGGGAGAACTGAGATGGCGCTGACCCTAATTGGCTATAGGCGTAGGAGAAAGGGGGAGGTATACGTAAACGGAGCGCTTGTTAATATTATGAGGCCTTCTGACGCGTTTAGGTATGGCATCGCCTACCTACCTGAGGACTGGAGGCTAGCGCTAGTCTACCTTCTCTCAATAAAAGATAACATAGCCCTGCCCATAGCTCAAACACTAAAAACAGTGAATTTAGGCCTAGCCTCTCCCATTAACCTAAAGTCTGAGAGGGAACTTGCCTCAAAGTTCATAGAATCACTTAGAATAGTTCCTAGAGACCCCTATAGGAGAACCATGCAGTTGAGTGGTGGAAATAGGCAAAAAGTTGCATTAGCAAAGCTTCTCGCAACTAAAGCTAGTGTGCTGATACTAGATGAGCCTACCCACGGAATTGATGTTGGTACGAAGGTGGAGATCAGGAGGCTTATGGTGGATTTAGCGAAGGAGGGGAAAGCAATAGTGCTAATATCTTCTGAGTTGCCAGAGGTTATAAATATGAGTGATAGGATACTTGTGATGAGGGAAGGAAAAGTGGTAGCAGAGTTTACACGTGAGCACGCAACTGAAGAGGACATAGTTAAAGCCGCAATCCTGAAGAAGGGCTAGGCTAAAGTACTTCACAGCACTCTTTTAACAGGTACTTAAGCTACTGGTCACCCTGAAAGCTTCTCAGGGTTTGCAGCAATAGGGTTCGGGGGCCTCCTCACTCTCGCATAGGAAACAAGGTTTTTAGTTGTGCTTCTAACTCTATTCATGGTCGCAAAAGATGGAGGTCTACGTGGGCACCTCTGGCTGGCTTTATGACTGGAATGAAGAGGGTTCCTTTGACTGGTATCTCAAGAACTCTGGATTGAATGCTGTAGAGCTCAACGCCTCTTTCTATAGGTTTCCCTTTAGAAACCAGGTTGCTAGCTGGGCTAGGAAAACAGCTGCAAAGCCTATTAGGTGGGCTGTGAAGGTGCATAGAAGCATAACCCATGTGCATAGGCTTAGGGAGGGGGCTCACCAAAGCTGGGGCAGGTTCTACGAGCTTTTCAAGCCTCTTGACCCCTACATAGACTTCTATCTATTTCAACTCCCACCGACCTTTAGGTATAGTGAGGAAAATGTTGAGAGGGTTAGGAGGTTTGCTGAGTCTAGCAACCTTGGCTTTAAGATGGCTGTAGAGTTCAGGGACCCCACTTGGTTTAGTAGGGAAACAGTAGAGGTGCTTAGTGAAAGCAGAGTTACCGTGGTTTCAATAGATTCGCCCATAGGGAGGTGGGTAGCGTCTTCAAATAGCATAGTCTACCTAAGGCTACATGGAGCTACAGAGTGGTATGCCTATGAGTACTCAGAGGAGGAGCTCAGAGATTTAGCAGAAGCTGTGCTAAGCCTTAGCCCCCAGAAAGTCTACGTGTTTTTCAATAATAATCACTGGATGTTGGAAAACGCGAGGAAAATGCTTGAGCTATTAACCGTGAAATAGTTGAAAAAATATTTTTGCTTTATTTTTTGCTTAGCGTCTGCACGCTATCCTACAATGCCCTTAAGTACCCATCCTCACTCCTTTCGTAGCATACTGGGCCAGGTATTAGCGGTATGCACACAACACTTTCAACAGCTCTTTCTCTATTGTCAGCGAACTCCACAGTGCTTTCCTCAGCTTTTTTACTTCCAAGGTTGCTTGCCATGCTCTCAATCTTTGAGGACACGTTCTTCAAAGCTAGTGTGAGTGCTCTGAGTACACTTATTTTGAACATGTTTTGCTCACCTCAAGAGTGAGTATACTCTTACAAAGCTTATAAGAGCTTCGTTACTATAGAGTGTAACAGAGTTTACTCACGAAATAAAGTTATGTATAAGTACAAGAGATGAAAGCTAAGTGTTTTCACTATGTGCTTAGAGAGCACATAGGGCTACCTCACTGTACACTTGGTTTTAAAGTTGCGTACTTATGAATATAAAGCCTTTAATAACTTCTGCCACGGGTTTCTACATGGTTCACTGCTATGCTTAAAGACGTGCTCAAGGAGTACGACTTAGACAGCGTCTCCATAGCTACGCTAGCCAGCCACTCCTCTCTTCAGATATTCCACGGGGCTAAGCAGGAGGGGTTTAAGACCACAGCTATTGCTGTTGAGGATAGGCTTTGGTTTTACGAGCAGTTCAAGCACCTAATAGATCACTTCATTGTTTTAAAGAGTTGGAGAGAGTTGTGTAGAAGAGAGGTTGTTGAAGAATTGAGAAGGCTTAGCGCAGTCTTAATTCCGCATGGGAGCTACGTCGAGTACGTTGGGCTGGACTGCGCTGAAAATATCGAGGTGCCTATTTTTGGATTGAGAAGGCTGTTTAGAGTTGAAGCTGATCAGTGGGCTAAGATGGGGTTGCTTCAGAGAGCAGAGATTCCAACACCAAGGCTCTACAGGGTTGGTGAAGATGTTGATAGGCTTGTTATAGTCAAGCTCCCTGGTGCTAAGGGTGGCAAGGGCTACTTCTTGGCTAGGAGTAGCCACGAGGTTTTAGAGGGGCTTAGGAGGAGAGTTGAAGAGGGCTTGATAAGGTCTCCAGAAGAGGCAATGATTCAGGAGTACTTAGTTGGAGTACCTGTATACTATCACTACTTCTACAGCCCTGTTCTTGACAGGATTGAGATACTGGGAGCGGACATAAGGTATGAGGCAAATGTAGACGGATTAAAGAGACTACCACCACAATTCGCTGTGGAGCTAAGTCTCGAGCCCTCTTTTGTAGTTGTTGGAAACATACCCCTTGTTCTTAGAGAAAGCTTACTACCAAAGATACTGGAGTATGGAATCAGGTTTGTAGAGGCTACAAAGAGGGAGCTACCACCTGGTGTCATAGGGCCCTTCTGCCTAGAGAGTGTAATAGGGGATGATATGGATGTAAAGGTATTTGAGTTCTCAGGGAGGATAGTCGCTGGGACAAATATCTATGTATTTGGAAGCCCTTACTCATATCTATACTGGGATGAGCCTATGAGCACCGGTAGGAGAATAGCGAGGGAGCTGAAAATGGCTATAGAGAGAGGTGTTCTAGAGAAGGTAGTTACCTAAGAGATACAGTTGCGCTACTCAGTATTACTAATGCAAAACGCTTATTAGGGTACTCAAAAACAGCTGTTATATGGTTTCAGTAATTCGCAGATTATACAGGCCTTTCCCCGCTAAAAGTATTGAGGAGTACGAGAGGCTTTTGCCAAGGCTTATAGAGGTTGCTCGTGGTAGTGCTAAAGCTGATCTCGACATACACAACACTAGCTTTGTTAATGTTGCGCTGGGCGAAGTTGTTGAGGGGGTTTCGGTAGCTGTTTACAAGGGGTTCGTAGTTGGTTTAGTGGACTCAAGAAGAGACTCTATTTACATAGGCGATGAAACCCTGGTAATAGACTCTAGAGGGCTTTTCCTAGCTCCCAGCTTTATAGACGCTCACGTGCACATAGAGTCCGGTATGCTTAACATAGAGAACTTCTCAAGGGTTGTCATAAGCCATGGTGTGACAACAGTTGTTGCAGACCCCCACGAGGTGGCTAATGTTGGTGGAGCTAGGCATGCGCATATCTTTGCCCTTAGAGCCTCTAAGCAGTTGCTAAAGATACTAGTCCAAGTACCCTCCTGCGTACCTCCAACGAGCCCTAGCGTCGATAACCCAGGTGCTGCAATAGGTATTAGAGAAATTGAGGAGCTCTTCTCGACAAGGCTTTTCCACGGCCTTGGAGAGTTTATGGACTTTCCATCTGTTGTGCAAACCTCTCCAGAGGCACTCAAAAAATTGCTTATGCGTATAAGGGCTCTGCTCCAATCTATGGGCACATACCCTCAGCAGACCCGCTTATGCTTAACGCCTATGCTGTTACACCCATCTCCTCTTGCCATGAGTCAACCAGTGTTAGAGAGGTTTTGGAGAAGCTTAGGAGAGGTATGTGGGTTATGCTAAGGCTCGGCACTGCGTGGAGAGATGCAGAAGAAGCCCTACCTGCTATTGCAAAAGGTGGTAGGGGTTTGCAGAGAGTGATACTGGTATCAGACGACATTTCTGCTGTAGACCTTGTTGAGAAAGGGTACATGGACTACGCTGTGAAGAGGCTCGCAGAGCTCGGTCTAGACCCTGTGGATGTGCTGAGGCTTACAACAATAAATCCCGCTACTTACATTGGGCTCGACAGGCTCATAGGCATTGTCGCTCCTGGGAGGTTGGCAGACATAGTGTTGCTTAGGAGTTTGGAGAGGATAGAGGTGGAGACTGTTTTAGTTGAAGGCAATGTGGTGTTCCACAGGGGTGAGCTCCTAGATAGCACCAACACACTGGTAGGTGGAGATCCTCTGGAGAGCCCATTCAGAGTCCCAAAGATTGAAAGCGCTCAGGAGCTCCTAATCTCTGTGGGTAGCGGTTTTAAGGAGGCTGAGGTTATAGTATCTGAGGTTATCCCTAACACCCCTCGCACAGCAAAGAGAGTTGAGACACTGCCTGTTGTAAATGGTGTAGTGAGTGCTAGTAGTGGTGATGTGCTTCACGTAGTTGTTGTTGACAGGTATTTTGGTAGATATATAGGCAAGGGATTTGCTAAGAACATCGATATGCATAGTGGTGCAATAGCTCAGACAGTTGCACACGACACTCACAACATTGTTGTGGTTGGGAAGGACGCTAGGGATATGCTTAAGGCATTTAGAGAACTTGAGAGGCTTGGCGGGGGTATAGTTGCTGTTGAGCGGGAGAGGCTGGTGTGCTTTGTTGAACTTAGGGAGGCGGGGCTTATGAGTGTGAAGAGCGTTGAGCAGGTTTACTCAGAGTTGAAATGTGTAGAGAGGTTCTTCAGGGATCACGGCTCTTCAGAGCCTCTGAAGCAGGTCATGTACATATCTTTACTAACTCTACCAGTAATACCTGAGGTTAGGATCACCCCTAAGGGAGTTGTTGATGTTCATAGTCAGTGTATTTTAAACCCTGTTGTAGCTTTGCGGTGAGAGTTATGTTTGTTGAGAAGCTTAGGAAAGCTGAAAGAGCCTTTTCAGCTGGGGAAGTGTACCTAGCTCCTGGACTAGCAGAAGTAGACCCTCAGTTAGTCAACATCTCCACAAGGTTTAGCACAAGTGTGAGACTCCTCATACCTGTGGCGTCATCCCCTATGGATACTGTGACTGAGTTTGAAATGGCCTTGGCAATGGCTCTACTTGGTGGTGTGGGTGTAGTGCATAGAAATATGGAGGTTGAGAAGCAGGTTGATATAGTTAAGAGGGTTAAGGAGCACCCCCCAGCGAGGGCTAGGGTGCTCTACATAGAGCCTGACACACCTTGTGGAAGGGTGCTAGAGCTTATGCAGAGCATGGGCATAAGGAATGTGCCTGTAGTGAGAGGTGGTAAGGTTCAAGGCTATGTCTACTACAGTGAGGTAAAGGCTCTGTGTAAAAGTGGTTTAGAGCTTCTTGAGCCAAGGCCTGGGGAGGTGTTCTCAGTACTGAGAGTTACTGAAGCTAAGAGGCGCCTGCTTGAAGGGCATGTAGACACCGTTGCATTGGTGAACTCTGGTGAAGAGTACTTAGCAACACTAATCTTCAGAGATGCTATGGAGGAGTGGCAACCAGCAACAGATGATAGTGGAAGGCTTGTTGTAGCAGCAGCTATATCGCCTTTCGATAGGGCTAGGGCCCTGGCCCTAGATAGGTATGTAGACGCCCTGGTATCAGATGTCGCACACTTTCACAATGCCGAGGTCTTGAGGGTTTCTAGGCAGCTTGTTAAGGAGCTCTCAAAAGACTTTGTCGCTGGGAACATAGCCTCGGGGAGAGCTGTTGAGGATGTTGTTTCTCAGTCGGAGAGAGTTGATGGGTTTAGAGTTGGACTTGGCGGAGGCTCCATATGCACAACACCAGATGTGACAGGTGTCTACATGCCAACGCTCTTTGCTGTGGCTGAGATTAGAGATGCTATTGAGAAGCTCAACTTGAGAACCCCTGTTATAGGGGATGGTGGGATTAGGTTCCCGGGAGACATAGTTAAGGTGCTTGCTGCAGGGGCATCTGTAGCAATGCTTGGTTACATGCTTGCTGGCACAGATGAGGCCTCAGCACCGCTAATAGCCATTGGAAGCAAGCTTTACAAACCCTACAGGGGTATGGCTAGCGAGAGCGCCATGGCGAAGAGATTTGCTGTAGACCGCTACGCCAGGGTATCGAAGAGAGTTGCTGAGGGTGTTGAAGGGCTTGTTGAGTACAAGGGCTCTGTATACCCCCTTGTCGGCAAGGTTATTGAGGCAATTAAAGCTGGTTTTGGTTATGTAGGAGCGAAAAACATTGAGGAGTTGTGGAGAAAGGCACAGTTCATAGAAGCGAGGAAGGGGAGTGTGGGTGTATCAACACAAGTGTAGTGCACTAGAGTACGCGTCACGTAGCTTAGCGTGCTCTCATAGACTCACCTCCTTCTCTCCTTGCAGCTTCTTTGAAGCGGCATCTGTCTTGAGGTGCTCAGGGCACCCCCCAGGGAGCTCCACACCTTGAACCACTTTGTGGGACTCCTAGGCTCCCCACTCCTCGTCAAGTAGCTAGAGCATTTCCCTCTAGAGCTTGCAAACCTCCAAAATGCTAATTCGCGTAAACCCATGTGAAACCAGAAGAAGTAGCTGTATGCTCACCACAGCATAAAGCTTTTTATAGTGTGTGCAAGAGCACAGCTTTGGTAGTGATTAAGGTGCAAAGACACCTACTATCATTTGTACTTATCCTTAGTGGTGGTGCTCTTCTGGTTTTCCAAGGGCTTCTAATTCTCATGGCAAGAACTTTAGCAGCTATCCTCATGCTTCACCGCATCGCCTTAACGCGTATAGCATTGACCTTTGCATCCTTTGCAGGGGTGTTTTCACTAGTACTCGGGGTGCTGATGATCATTGGAGCAACCCTGATTTATAGTGGAGAGAATGATAGGCTTTTCACAGGCTCTCTAATAGCGCTAATTGCAAGCATTCTTAGTATACTTGTTGGTGGAGGACTCGTGGTAGGATTTGTACTAGGGCTTGCAGGGGGTATACTTGGGCTTGTAGAGGTTTAACTTTGTGTGCAACGCCTATGCACCCCTAGTGGATGTAGCCTCATGGCTGCTACAGTGCTTAGCGACGGTGTCCTTGAGCTCTCCTCTGCCTTAATCTTAGTGTTAGCCACTTTCTTCATCGCAGTTAATGACTCTGATAATGCTATCTCTATCCCCGCTACAACAAGCTTACGAAGTTTAAGGCGGGGGTTCGGGTTACAGATAGTGAACTTATCCTACCTACGCAACTTGGTGTGGAGCTAGGGCACATCACCATAAGCTTTTACAGGGCTGGCAGGTCGTATAGCTATAAGGTGAGTAGCACACAAATTAAAAAGTAGGATTTGCCAAAGTCCTGAAGCTAGATGAGCTGTGTAGCAGTGGCTTTTACGCTATTGCAGAAGATGATGAGCTGTTCATCCATGCTCCAGGGTTTATGGTTACTGAAGGTGTTTACAAGGGTGTCGTTGGTATATTTATAGACCCCTCCAAAGCACCTGTTAAAAGGGTTGTGCTTAGCGTGAAGAGCACGCATAGTGGTGAGGCTTTGGGGGAGGTCACAGTTGTTGGCGGGGGCTTTGCTGGAAAGGTTTCATGGATTTGCCAAGCTGAAAAAGTGCAGAAGATAATTTATGATGAGAAGAGGGGTGTGTACAGCTTTCTAGAAGAGCCTGTTGATAAGCCAAGGGCGAGGGCTGTGAGGCTTGAGGTATGTGGTAAGGCGAGTAGTGGTAAGGAGTTCTGTAGTGAAATCGCTGTGGTGAGGGAGCCTGGTGGGGTAGCTGAGGGGGCTTTACAACAATAGGTAAGAGAACGCTTGTTTTTACAGCTAAGAACTGTGAAATATGTATACAGAAACCTCCTTAAGGAAATGCGCAACACCTTAGCAGGCTATGCTGAGGGTGGGGTGAGGGCTAAGCTAGTTATGGACATACTGCTGGGCGTGGACTTGGTCAGCACTGAGCCACTTTAGATCACAAGCCCCGGCTCAAAACCTTGCTGGGCTACTAAATAGCTCTAGTAAGTCAGGCAGGTGTGGGCGTATTGCCAAATGTTGTGTTCTCCAAGGGCTCTGCAACTCTCTGTAAATACATCCTGTTCCTCTAATTTACGCGCATTAGTTGCACAAGCTTTTTCACAGTATCTCTAAAGAGCTCTTCGTCTACTTCTATGCTGTACTCCCCCTTCAAAGCCAGCTTAAATACCTCACCATGCATCTCTAAAACCCTTGAAACACAGTCGAGGTCTTTTGCACAGCTAGTAGGGTCTACGTAGTAAAAGCTCTCTATCCAGGTACCTGCGAACCACAGCACTTTCTCAAGCTCGTCACCACTCAACTTGTTGTAGCACATAACATTAAACTCCTCGCACACAGACTTAGCAAGCTTCAAAATCTTCTGAAGTTGCATAAAGAGACCCTACAAGTATGCGTACCTCAAGTATTTTTGGTGCAAACCTAAGTAATACTTACGGGAAATATATAAACTTTCATGATTTTCACATAAAGCTGATCTTGCAACACCTTATGTGGGTAGCCCTTCAAAACACAGTGTTACACAACGCAGTGGAAGTAAGCGAGTCCTGGTAACGCGGTGTTTAGGCTTCTAGTAGCTCTCTTCTCAAGTTCTTGTACTCTTCAATTATTTGTGTAGCAGAGCTCGTGCCAATGATGTCAGCACCAGCCTCTATCAACGCTATTGCATCGAGTGCGTGCCTTATTCCTCCAGCTGCCTTAACTTTAACTCTCCCCCTAGCAGCCCTCTTAAGAAGAGCTACATCATGCACTGTTGCCCCTGGAACACCTTGGTGAAAGCCTGTTGAAGTTTTTACAAACTGCGCCTTGGTCTTGGCAACAGCTTCTACAGCTAGCGTCTTCTCACTATCGCTTAGCAGCCCCGTTTCTATAATCACCTTAACTACGCCGTTAAACTCCTTAGCAACATCGACAACAGCAACTATATCGCTTTCAAATGTTTGAACATCTCCAGCCTTCAGGGCCTGTATGTTGGAGACCATGTCAACTTCCCTAGCCCCAAGCTCAAACAGCCTCCTAGCCTCTACAGCCTTAGCCTCGGTAACTGTATAGCCGTTTGGAAACCCTACTACTGAGGCAATGCATACATCTCTTTTAGTAAAACCCTCTCTATTCAGTACATACAGATGGTAGGGAGATGTGACAAGGCATCTAAATCCATACCTAAGGAGCTCCTCAACAGCCTTCTCAACAGCCTTTCTATCAGCATCCACTCTAAGCATAGTGTGGTCTATGAGCTTAGCAAAACCCTCTACAGAAACTCGAGAAGCAAAGCTCTTGAGGAAGCTCATGCACAACACCCTAAAAGGGTTGTGTTACTAGAGCTCTTACTTAAAGTTTTGCTGAACTAGGGCGATTTGAGCAGCCTACAGCTATATATTAATTCACTGAAGCTAATATTATGTGGTGTAAGGCGTGCTATTGAAAGAAGAGCTGCTCAGTAAATTAAAAGAAGCTGTAGTTAATGGTGATCCTGAGGAAGTTGCAGAGCTCTGTAGAAGAGTTATTGAAGCTGGCATAGACCCTCTTGAAGCTATTGAAAGAGCTCTTGTTGCAGCTGTTCGTGAGCTAGGGGACAAGTGGATCAATGGCGAGGTCTTCATAGCTGATTTAGTGGCTGCTGCAGACGCTATGAAGGTTGGGCTACCCATCCTAAAGAGCGAGCTTGCTAAGAGAGGTGGTAGTGTTAAGTACCTTGGGAGAGCAGTTATAGGCACTGTTGAGGGGGACATCCACGACATTGGCAAGAGCATTGTCGCTGCTCTTTGGGAAGTCGCTGGTCTAGAGGTCATAGACCTAGGCGTTGATGTGCCTCCGCAAAAGTTTGTTGAAGCTATTAAGCAGTACAACCCTGATATCGTTGGTATGAGCGCGTTGATGACTACAACAATGGCTAAGCAGAGGGAGACCATAGAGGCCATAAAACAGGCTGGCCTAAGGGACAGGGTGAAGATTGTTGTGGGTGGTGCTCCAACAACTGAGGAGTGGGCTAAGGAGATAGGGGCTGATGGCTGGGCTCCAGATGCCATAAGTGCTATCGACCTTGTTAAGAGGCTGCTTGGCGTAAAGGAGTAGGGGGTGGTTCTACGGCTAGGCCGAGGATAGAGGTTTTGAGTAGAGAGGAGGTTGAGGAAATTCATCTAAGGTCGCTCAGCATCCTCAGTAGGGTGGGTGTCTGGGTAGAGCATGTGGGAGCACTGAAAATGCTAAGAGACATTGGTGCTGAGGTGGACTTAGGCAAGAAAATTGCTAAGATCCCAGAGCACATTGTTAAGGAGGCTCTAAAGAGAGCACCACCTACTGTAAGGCTCTACTACCGCAATGGAAAGCAGTACGCTGAGCTACATGGATGGAGCACGCGCTTTGTCGTAGGCTCTACAGCGTATTACTATGTAGACTGGAGAACAGATGAGATTAGAAGGCCCTTGTCAAGGGACCTGGCTGATGTTGCGAGAGTTGCAGACGCTCTTCCAAACACACATATAGCGTCAACAGCACTTGTCCCTGCAGACATACCTGAGGCCGTTGTTGACAGGTGGAGAATGTATGTAGTTATAAAGAACTGCACTAAGCCTATAGACACAGGTGCCTTTACAGTTGAGGGAGTGCCAGACGCTGTGAAGCTCATGGCAGCTGTAGTCGGTGAGGAGAATGTTAGTAGAAAGCCGTTCATGATATTCGCAATATGCCCTTCGCCACCCCTTAAGTGGAGCAGCATCGCTGTGCAAAACCTCATGGACTGCGCTAGGCATGGCATACCTGTGCACATCATTCCAATGCTACAGACAGGGGGCACAGCACCTGCAACACTAGCTGGTGCTGTGCTACAAGCAAACGCAGAGTTTCTCTCAGGGCTTGTCATTGCTCAGTTTACAAAGCCAGGCACACCCACAGTCTACAGCGGTTCTCCAACAGTATTTGACCAGAGGTTTGCAACCTCCTGCACAGGCTACATTGAGGTTGGGCTTATGTCTGCTGCTTTTTCACAGCTTGCGAAATTCTATGGTGTTCCAAGCGCTTCCTACACCATGGTTAGTGATGCAAAGGTTTTTGACCCGCAAGCATCCTTGGAGTCAGCTTTTGGTGCGCTAATATCCGTCCTCTCTGGCATAAACATGGCTATAGGCTCTGGGATGCTTCTAGAGGAAAACGGCATAAGCTTGCTTAAGCTCGCTATAGACGATGATGTTGCTGGCTCAGCCCTTAGGTTTGCAAGAGGTGTTCATGTAGATGTTGAGGCGCTGGCAGAGTGGCTAATAGAGGAGGTGGGCCCTGGCGGTCTGTTTCTAAAGTACAGACATACACGCGATTGGTGGAAAAAAGAGCACTTTATACCAAGGCTCCTAGATAAGAAGGCTATGGACATGTGGAGGAGGGGTGGCTCTAAGGCCCTGAACACAGTCGCTAGGGAGTATGTTGAAAAGATGCTGAAGGAGCACAGCGTAGAGCCACTGCCACCTGATATCGAGAAGAGCTTGGATAATGCAGTGCTAGAGATGCTGAAGAGGTATGGTGTAGAGAGGGCACCAGAGATATAGGCGTTGAAGTGCTGCAGCCCATTTGAGAAGAGGGCTTAGCAAATCCCTGCTCACACCCTTAGGTACATCCATGGGCACAGAGAGCATCCTCAGCTCTAAAGAATTTATATAGAGGGTGTAGCTAGCTTCACCTGGGTTGAGGATGCGTGGTTGAGCAAAGCACTAACCCATTTGATAAGTACCTTGAGATATTCTCAGCAGACCCCCTCGAAATTCTGAAGGCTATTCCAGCCCCCAGCAAGGGCCCCTTCAAGCCCGATTGGAGGTCTTTGAGAAACTATAGAGCCCCAAAGTGGCTTATAGATGCTAGGTTCGGCATATTTATCCACTGGGGTGTGTACTCCGTCCCTGCCTTTGGTAGTGAGTGGTACCCTAGGAACATGTACATACCTAGTGCTCCAGAGCACAGCTTCCACACTAAGAACTTCGGGCTCTTGACAGAGTTTGGCTACAAAGACTTCATACCCATGTTCACAGCAGAGAACTGGGATCCTGATGAGTGGGCTAAGCTCTTTGAGAAAAGCGGTGCAAAGTTTGTTGTTTTAGTTGCTGAGCACCACGACGGTTTTGCAATGTGGGACTCTAGCTACACTAGGTGGTGTGCAGCTAGGGCTGGGCCTAAGAGGGATGTTGTTAAAGAGCTTAGAGAGGCTGTGGAGTCCAGAGGGCTTATCTTTGGCGTCTCGTATCATAGGGCTGAGCACTGGTTTTTCTTCGAGCCTGGGACCAGGATAGAGTCTGATGTTAGGGACCCGAGGTTCTACGACCTCTACGGGCCCGCAAAGCCAGCTTCCCTAGACCCCAGGGCTCCTCCAGGGCCAGACAACTTGTACCCTGACAAGGAGTTCTTGATGGACTGGCTCCTCAGGATCGTGGAAGTTGTCGAGAAGTACAGGCCCTGGCTCATATACTTTGACTGGTGGATTGCGAACCCTGCTTTTGAGCCCTACCTAAAGGCTTTTGCCGCTTACTACTATAATAGGTGCTACAGATGGGGTGTAGAGCCTGTCATAGTGTACAAATACAGCGCGTTTAGAGAGGGCACGGCTGTGCCAGACATTGAGAGAGGCACTGTGAAAGATATTCAGAGGCAGCCGTGGGTCTCAGACACCTCTATAGACTACAAGTCCTGGGGCTACATAAGGGATGCAGAGTACAAGCCTGTTGAGGTAATCCTTCAGCACATGGTTGACGTTGTGAGTAAGAATGGTGTCTTCCTACTGAACATAGGGCCAAAGCCTGATGGAACAGTGCCAGAGGAGGTGAAGAGGGCCTTGCTTGAGGTGGGCAGCTGGATGAAGACGCAGGGAGAGGCTGTATACGGCTCACAGCCTTGGAAAGTGTTCGGAGAAGGCCCGACAAGGCTTGCTGAAGAGGGGTTCTTCACAGAGAAAAAGCTAGTATTTACAGAGGAAGACGTTAGGTACACTGTTAAGAAAGCCTACCCCCTAGGGGAGGTATTGTACAGTATTGTTCTTGGAAAGCCTAGGGAAAGGCTTATCCTAAGGGCTCTCTCAAAGAGAGTGAGCATGATTGATGGAGAGGTTCTGCACGTAGAGGTCATGGGCTCTAAGGGAAAGGCTGAGTGGACGCACACTGATGAGGGGCTAGAGGTAAGGATATCACCACAAGAGGTAGAGCGATACCCTTACACAATAAGGATACTTGTGAAGAAAGGATAAGGCCATTGTAAGTCTAAGCACCACACTCTCTCCGTGGAGTAGCCTTCACCTCACTCTAGTGCTCATAAAGAGTAGAGTCAAGCTCTATAAATGCTGTGCAGTTTTGGGGGTGCTCAGAGGTGCTCTCAAGGCATGTGCAGAGCCAAGGAGCAATGTGGGGGGGCGGAGGTGAGACAATGAACATAAAGCTGTGTGAAGGCTGAGTGGGGCTAAATCCCTTAGACCTCTTCCCCGAAGTGTCTCATGATATCATCTACATACCTAAGTATGGAGTCTGCTGCAAGAGTCACTACATTTCCCTTTCCCAGCTCCTCAGCCACCCTTAGGGCTGCTACAGTGTTTGCAGCTGAAGATATGCCGACGAGGAGCCCCTCTTCCCTTGAAAGCCTCACGGCCATCTCCATGGCCTCTCTGTAAGAGACCTCTACGACCTTGTCTATGATGCTCCTATCCAGTAGTGGTGGTATGTCTGTGTAGAGCAAGCCCTCAATTCTGTCACCTACAGTGCCCCCGGCTAGGGGTGAGCCCTTTGGAGTTACAGCAACTATGAGAACATCCTTCTTTCTCTCCTTCAAAAACCTCCCAACGCCTGTTATCGTTCCCCCTGTCCCCACACCCATAACAAAAGCGCTCACTTCACCATCTAAGGCTTTCCAGATCTCAACTGCTGTTGTCTCGTAGTGTGCTTGTGCGTTTGCAGGGTTTGCGTACTGGTTTAGAAAAATCCCTCTCCTCTCCCTAGCGATCCTCTCAGCAAGCCTTATGTAGTAGTCCTCATCAGAAGGTTTGTCGCCACCCTCAACAACCTCAGCCCCCAACAGCCTTAGCATAGCAACCTTACTCTTGCTAGTGCCCCTAGGCACGACAATTATGGGCTTTAGACTAAGCTGCTGAGCAACAAAAGCAACTGAAATAGCTGTGTTACCACTAGAAGCCTCAACTACAACATCGCCAGGCTTCAGCCCATACCTCTGAATAGCGTCTTTAATCATGTACAGAGCAATCCTGTCCTTGTGACTACCCGTAGGGTTAACGAATTCGAGCTTAACAAAGACCTTGGCGTTTCCCAGAGGCCTAATCCTTTTGAGCTCTACAAGGGGTGTGTTTCCAATCAATTCCAGCACTGTCGCCATGGTGTATCCACGTGTATAGCTTTAGAGAGGTGAAGAATAATAGTTTTTTGAGACAGCGCAAAGCCTTAGTGCTGAGCTCTCTGAGCAGAAAACCACTTACAGATGTCTTTAACTGGGGGTTCAGCTCTCATATAGGTTTATATGAGTTGATGTGATTCATCGCCTCACCCCTGTTCCCCCGCATTCCGCTCGGGTTCTCACCGAGCTTAGGGGCGTTCAGGGAGACCCCGGGCTCCCCACATCTTGAGTACTTAGATACATATTTCCTGTATAGGTTTACTGTTGCTACTAAGTCTCTGTCCCCGAC
>Ga0105154_1000367_pt1 | contig 20328 bp, 17 predicted proteins | sample SSWtaG_FD_89672 | JGI IMG/M metagenome (GOLD analysis project Ga0105154, IMG submission 89672) | Hot spring microbial communities from Sandy's Spring West, USA to study Microbial Dark Matter (Phase II) - SSWsed_matched | ecosystem: Environmental > Aquatic > Thermal springs > Hot (42-90C) >... | reverse complement strand
CTGTGATGCCGTTGAGCCGCAAAGCCCCCACCTGCAGAGTCAGCCTTAGGGCATCACTCTAGACGAGACAAACCCAGTCTTATCAACGCTCGGATTCTCTACGACCGCTGAACCATGTAGGCGTGCCATCATCGCTCTCGAGAACACGAAGCTTAAATCGCATCAAACAGTCGATAGCTAGGCCTAAGAGAGTGTAGGGTCTTGTGCTCGGAACTTCAGCGCGTAAAGGAAGTAGCAGTTGAAGCCCTCAAGATCATTGAGCGGTACGACACCAGCCTCCAGAAGGCTTACTCGAAGGCCCTCCAAGACTTGAAACTCAAGCCAAGCCGAGCCTCCTACGAGTTCCTCTACAACTTGGTTATGAACTACTACGCCCTTCAATACGCCTTCATGAAGAAGCGCGGAAGGCCGGCTCGGCCCAAAGAACTCGTGGATTTCTACGTGGCAGGCGAGCACCTAAATGTACCCTCGCCGCAGAGCCCCCTGAGGCGCCTCTCGGTTGAGGCCTCCTATCCCTATTGGCTCGTCCAGAGGCTCTCGAAGTACTTTGACCTTGAGACGCTAAGCGAGCTCCTAAAGGCCCTGAACAAGCGCATGATCTGGCTCCTCTGCCTCGTGAAGCCGAGTGAGGTGGTCAGGGCCCTGGCCGACGAGGGCGTCGAGGCCAAGGTTGATGAGGACTTGGACTACATGGTCGAAGTTCTCAAGAGCGACAAGCCGCCTTCGAGGCTAGGGCCCGTCAGGAGGGGCGTGGCAGTCCCAGTCGACAAGGGCTCGGCTTTAGTGGTCGAGGCCCTCCGCGCCCAGGGGGTCGAGGTTCTAGACGCATGCGCCGCGCCTGGGGTGAAGTCGTCCATCCTCGTCCTCAGGGGAACGCCACTCGTCATCGCGATAGACAAGTCGAAGGGGAGGATAAGGGAGGCGGTCAAGCTGCTCTCCAAGTTCAACGTCCAGGACAGGGTCCTGCTGGTGCTGGGGGACTCTCGGAGGCCGCCCGTGTCTCGGCGCTTCGCCAAGGCCCTCGTGGACGTGCCCTGTAGCGGCACGGGGACGGTCGGCGACGACCCGACCGTCAAGATAAGGCTATCGAAGCCGAACAAGGTGAAGATGTATCACAAGACTCAGGTCAAGCTCCTGAGCTCGATATCGAAGGTGGCCGACGAGGTCATCTACGCCTCTTGTAGCTTGTTGCCCGAGGAGGGGGAGCAAGTAGTGGACGAGTGCGACGTCGACGTCGAGAAGCTCGAGGTGCCGCAGACCGTTGACTGCTACCGAGGCTTCAAGTGTAGCGGCAAGGCTAGGAGGACGATGCCCCATCTGCATCGTTGCTCGGCCTTCTTCATAGCCCTCTGCAGGGCGAGGCAGGGCTAGAAGCCCCGCTCTATTTGATGGACAGAACCGCCATGACGAAGAAGTACGCCGAGAGCCCCAAGAACACGACCAGCAGCGCGTACTCCCACAGCCCGGGCCTTATCTCGCGCGGCAATCGGCTTGAGAGGTATATAACCGCTGGTATCACGAGCAGGCCTATGAAGTTGGCTATGTTGGCGGCGATCGTGACGAGTATCAGGGGCTGAGCTTGGAAGACCGCCCATGAGCTGAGGGCCACGTAGGCCGCGAGCAAGGTGTAGTAGACCGCCCTGACGTCGCCCCTAGCCCACTTCCTGACCCTCTCCGAGGACCAGAGGACGTCGGTGAGGTTCCTGGGGACCGGGTCCACGTAGGCGCCTAGGGCCGAGCTGAAGAGTATTATGAAGCCTATGAAGGCTATTAAGTAGTAGCCCCACGTCCCCACTATCGCCGCAAACCCCTCGGCCACGTGAGCCGCGATGCCCCAGCCCTTTAGATCTTGCCCTCTGGGCAACAGGGAGGCGGCTATCATGGACGGGAGGTACATGCCCAATATCGCTCCTGGGAAGAATATGAGCCACTGATCGTAGTTCAACAGCTTCTCCCACCTCTTGAACGTCTTAAGGTTCTCAGCGCTTACCGTGAACGTCTTGCCTGAGGGCGAGAGCGCCACCCTCTTGCCGCCTATGAGCGCGGGTATGTACCCGACGACAGAGCCCATGCCGTAGCCCTTGTCCCTGTACCAGTTCATGAATATGAAGTTGAGCCCGACGGCCAGCCCCGTGTAGGCCCACCAAGCGGCTATCAAGCTCGCGTCGGCCCCTCGAGGTATGTAGCCGAAGCTGAAGCTGCCGCGGAGGGCCTCAACGACCACATCGAGCCTAACCGTCAACGGCGCAACCACGAACAATAAGGTCGCGAGCACGAAGACCATGAAGAACCAGTTCGCTATCTCCAAGGTCCTCTCGATCTTATGTCCAAATAGTACGAGCAGGACGCAGAGGGCTATGATGGCCAAGGTCAGGTACCTGACCAGCCACGCGTCTTCGCTTGTGGGCAGCCTGCCCAATATCATGGATCCTAAGGCGGTAGCCCCCGATCCGGCTATCCCGGCCAGGCCCCAAGAGCCCCAGACGATGATCATGACCGGTATCGCCACGATCCAGAACTTGGGGCTAGGGGGTACCCTCCTAAGGTACGCTATCGGGGACTCGCCCGTGTACATTATTAACCTCACGAGGCTGACGTTGTACACCGTCTGAAGCAGGGCCGATACCACGACTATCCAAGCCATGCCCAGGCCGTACTTCACGGCCGTCGCGGGGCCCAACAGCCACTCGCCGCCGCCTATGGCGACGCCTACGGCTATCACGCTCGGGCCCAAGACCTTGAACAGCAAGCTCTTGAAGTCCAGCCTAGGAACTCCGAAGACCTTTTCGGGGCTCGGCAGCAAGTCGACGACCTCGATGGACAGCTTGCCGAACTTCGTCCCCTGGTCGCTCAACGTCCCTCAGAAGTAATAAGACCGAGCTACGTCCTCTAAGGCTTTGTGTAAAGAGGGCTTTGTAACGAGCATATTGACGGATCGCGTTGGTTTCCTCCTATACAGTAAGGGCTAAACGGTGCAGTTTTAATTGAAAAGTACAATAACGTTGAGTTAGACGGATATGGAGTTATTGAAGCCGATCATATGCAAGCAATCTTTTTGATAGCTTCTCTCACTTTAGCTACGTAGTCCCTCAGTAGCTCCTCTGCCCTGACTTGACTCCTAGCCTCGCACACGATCCTAATCTTGGGCTCGGTCCGCGAGGGCCTTATCAGGACCCACCCTTCGTCAAGCCAGACCTTGATCCCGTCCGTTAAGTCAAGCTCGAGCCCCTCGAGCTCGTCGACTAAGCTCTTCATGACGAGCTCGCCCCTCTCAATGCTACAGTCGACGGCTGCCCTCACCTGATAATACCTCGGCAGTTCTCTGACGAAGTCAGAGACCTTGCAGCCTCTAAGGGCTAGGGCCTCGACTATTAGGGCAGCTCCGAAGGCTCCGTCTCTAGCCAAGTTGAAGAAGGCTGGGATTACGCCTCCGCTACTGCCCTCTCCGCCTATGGGGGCCCCTCGCCTAACGATCTCCTTGACCACCTTTACTTCGCCCACGGGGCTCCAGTAGAGCTCGACGCCAAGTTGCTCGGATATCCACTTGAACATCATGGAGGAGGCGACGCTCACTACCAGCGGCCCCTTGCGCCTCTCTAGGACGTGCGAGGAGGCTATGGCCAAGCTGTAGTCCTCGCTTAAGACCTCTCCCTCCTCGGTAACGCAGACGAGCCTGTCTGCATCGGCGTCGTGCGCGAAGCCGACATCGGCTCCGTAGGCCTTGACGGCTTTGCTCAAGAGCTCTAGGGAGCTAGGGGTAGGCTCAATGTTCCTAGCGAAGACCCCCGGGGCCGAGTTCACCGTGACCACTTTGCAGCCCAGCTTCCTGAGGAGGAGCGGCGTAGACCTGAAGCCGGCCCCTCCTCCCGGGTCCACCACGACCTTCGGCCTCCTCCTCTTCACAGCCCCTACGTTGAGGAACTTCAAGGCCTGGCCTACGTACTCCTCGAGAGGGTCGTACGCGCAAGTTGCCGCCTCGCCGAGGCCTCCCACTTCACTTGCCTTGCCTACCTTCTCGAGGGCCCCCATGAGCTTCGAGACCTCGTCGGTATCGAGGAACAAGCCCTTTAGCGCGAACTTAAGGGCGTTCCACTCCGGGGGGTTGTGAGAGGCGCTGATGATTATCGCCCCGTCGGCCTCCATCCTTCTGCAGGCCCACAAAATCACTGGCGTCGGCTGGACGCCGGCCACGTAGGCCCTGCAGCCCAAGTCGGCCAGCGCCGAGAGCACCGCGCGCTCTATGGGCTCGCCGCTGGGCCTAGTGTCCCTCCCAACGACCACCCTCTTGACGTTCCACAACCTCACGAAGGCCCTTGTCAGCTTCGTCGCTAAGTCCGCGGTCAAGTCCTTCCCGTAAATTCCTCGAACCCCCGAGTGCGAGGCTATGAGGGTCAACGCAGGCCCCTCGACAGCAACATATAAAGGACTATACGCACTTAAGCTTGGTAGGTCAGCAAACTCATGTCCCAACAGGACTTCTTGGAGTACTTCCCCTACCCCAGCCTCAGGCCCTACCAAGACAAAGCGATAGCCTTCTCCCGCGACGTCTTCAGGGACGGGCTGATAGGCCTCCTCTCGTCCCCCTGCGGCACTGGCAAGTCGATCTCGGTGCTGACGGGCTACTTGGCGGCCGGGGGCCCATCCATAGGTCGCCTGCTGATACTCACGAGGACAAAGAACCAGAGCGACGTGTACTGCAGGGAGCTCCAAGCGCTGAGGGACAGGCGCGGCGTGAGGATGATAGCCTCGATCTTCGTCAGCAGGCAGGACATGTGCCCCGTAGTCAAGAGGAGGGGGCTGAAGACCACCTATCGCGACTTCTTGGTGTTCTGCAGAGCACTGCGCAAGGGCTTGGGCGAGGAGATCTGCGAGTACTACTTCAACACGGTCCACGGCTGGTACCCGACCAAGAGGGCTAGGAGGGTGGTCGACAAGCTAGCTGAGCTCGGGGTCTCCAGCCCGGACTTCGTCTGCGAGGTCTCAGAGAGCGAGGGGCTTTGCCCCTACGAGGTCACTAAGTTGCTATCCCACAGGGCGCACGTGATCATCGGGAACTACAACTACGCCCTGATGGAACCCGTCAGGGAGAGCGTGCTGAGCAAGATGGGGGCAGACGTCGAGGACTTGAACTGCGTGTTCGACGAGGCGCACGCGCTCCCGCTCTACGCGGCCGAGCTCCTGTCAGACGAGCTCTCGCTGACGACGGTCCAGAGGGCCATGGCCGAGGCCAGTGAGTTCAAGGTAGACGACGCGGGCCTCTTGAAGTCCCTCGAGAGCTTCATGGAGAGGGCGGAGGAGAAGCTCGTCAAGTCCGACGCCCTGAACGAGGAGAAGCTCGTAGAACACGGGAGCCTCGTCCTAGCGCTGATCGAGGGCACTAAGCTGAGGTCCCCGTCGGCCCTCAAGTCGCTGCTGGCCGACCTCGAGGAGGAGGGCGAGCGGATAAGGCTCCAGAGGTCCCAAGAGGGAAAGCAGCCAGCCTCGTACGTGGGCAGGGTCGCCTCCTTCCTGAGGCTCTGGGTCGAGACCGAGGAGAGCAAGTTCGCCAAGTACGCAATGGTCGAGAGCTACGACTCTAACAGGAGGTTCAAGCTGGGGATAAGGTGCTTGGACCCCTCCGTGGCGTGCAGGGTGCTCAACGAGTTCAGGTCCTGCATGTTGATGTCCGGGACCCTGTGGGAGCCGGACTACTACGTCGACGTGCTGGAGCTCGACGCCAAGAGGGTCAGGTTCCTGGAGTTGCCGTCGCCCTTCCCCGAGGAGAACATGATGATGATAGTGGACATGGCCGTGACGACCAAGTTCGAGAGGAGGAGCGACGTCGAGTGGGACAAGATGGCCTCGAGGCTCGCGGAGATGATAAAGGCGATAGGCGGGAGGGTCGCGGTGTTCTTCCCGTCCTACGAGGTCATGAGCGCCATAGTGAACAGGCTGAAGGGGCAGCTCGACGTGCCCATGCTCATCGAGAACAGGAGCACGAAGATTTCGGAGGTGAAGGAGTTCGCCGCGAAGAACGAGAAGTGCGTGCTCCTAGGGGTCGCGAGGGGCAAGATAAGCGAGGGGGTCGAGATAGTGTCCGAAGGGAGGTCAATGCTGAACGCCGTGATACTCGCGGGCCTGCCCTACCCCAAGAACACAGAGCTCCACCAAGCGCTGACCGAGTACTTCAAGGCCAAGTTCGGGGATCAGGCCTTCAAATACGCCACGATAATGCCCTGCTCCATAGCCATAGCCCAATCGGCTGGGAGGCTCATAAGGGGGCCCGAGGACAGGGGCTTGGTGATATTGATGGACTCTAGGGCGGCGAGGTCGTTCAAGCGATACCTCCCAATCGACTGGGTCAAGAGGATGAGGCAACGCTTAAGCTTGGATGCCATAATACGGGACATAAGAGCTTTCATGGGGGATGCTGTCCGATAGTTTCGTGGGCTCTGTCAAAGTGATGATCTTCGGGCCTCGACGCCTCATCTCTGACCTTTTTCACAAGCCCTCAATCATAGCCCTCAAACAAGAAACATAGACCTAAAAACAGCATAGTCCCGAGCGCCATAAACTAATAAAAAGGTGTTGGCAGTTCATGCAGTAGCAGGCGGTGGCGGAGAGGGTTTCCACCTTAAGCCTAGTATTCCTCCTACAACCCCCAAGACCAAGCCTACTATGAAGCCTCCTCCAATTAATATGCTCACGATCGAGAGCACTATGACCACTATTGACCACGCTCTTACTTTACCCGGCTTCCCGCTATTGATCATTATTGCGCCTACGACCACTAAGATGCCTATCACGAGGCCCCCTAGACCATATAGCACTACGATAGCACCCGCAAGCGCTCCGGCTTCGGGGACTGCACCCGCGAAGGTGACGAATATGACGGCGCCTACGAACATCATTATTGCATTTATTAATATCAACACTCCTCCTATCAGCGAGAGCACGAAGGCCGTGGTCGGTTTTTCGGCCATACAGTTCACCTTTTATTTGAGGAAAGATTACGCACGAATAAAATATAAGTTTTGCTAAGAGGATGATGAACCTCATCATAACCTTTTATGACGCGCCTTATGTATTAGGCTCTAGAGGCTCAGGTAAGTAATTGTATAATTAACGGACACGACCAGCTATCGGTCTAATCGACGAGTAGCGTCGCTTATTTCCCTCTTCTCCAAATATCGCGGTCTTCCTCTACAACCTTGACCCCTCCTTCCGTAATCATTCCTGACGCAATCCTTACTTCGATTCAACTTTTCTCAAAGAACTCCGTTAGGAGCCGATTAGGCCTCGTCTAACTAAGCAACTGCCTCGCTTACTGAATTTCCAAGGCAGAGACAGGCACAATATTCGCGACATTCGCGACCTTTTCAAATACGTTGATCCTACGGAGATCAAGCTAAGTTCGAGCGAGACGTTATTATTAAAGCGCATACTCAGAAACGGACGGGGTAGCCCATCTCATCCGACGTCTCCATCGCGAGGGCGTGAGCATGCTGAGAGACCGTGACTCTCCGGTGACGAAGGAGGGCATAATAATGAGGGTCTACGGCTACGACCACCCCCCGGGCAGGTACATATGTGACGTTGAATACGCTTCTGAAGCCATATACAAAAGCAGCGTGCCCAAAGCGTTGAGGGATGGCGGGGGCGAGAGGTACTACAAGTTCTACGAAGACGAGGGCCTGAGGTTCGTCTCGTCCAAGTATCCACAGTACACGCTCTACGTGCCTCAACTCAAGAAAAGGGTGGTTGCGGTGAGCGAGGAGCAAGTGGCCGAGGTGCGCAGGCCTCAAGAGGGCTTGGAAAGGTTGCTCGACAAGGGGGACTCCATGGCGCAAGCCTCTCTCGAAGTGCTAGAGAAGGTGCTGAGCGCCTCAAAGTTGAAGATCGGCGACTTCGGCGTGTTCGGCTCCCTCCTGCACGGCTTCTACAGGGCGGAGCTGAGCGACCTCGACCTCGTGGTCTACGGCATTAGAGAGCTAGCCGAGCTGAGGGGCGTTTTATTCGAGCTCTACGAGAGCGGCTCGCTGACTAACGAGTTCGACGTGGTCGACGAGTCCCGATTCGCGAGGTGGCGCTTCGAGAAGTACACCGCCAAGGAGTACGTGTGGCACCAGCGCAGGAAGGCGATATACGGGGTCCTGAACTCCAAGAACTTGAAGCGAGCAGTCAAATTTGAGTTCGAGCCCGTGTTGAAGTGGGACGAAATAGTCAACGAGTACGAGAGGATAGTCGGCATAGAGACCTTGGGCTTCGTGGAGGCCTTCGTGAGGGTCGTCGACGACCGCTACGCGCCCTTCATGCCCTCGAAGTACGAGGTAGAATTAGTCGAGGTGGCGTCGAGGCCGCCGCTAAAGGTCGAGCCCACGAGGATAGTGTCTTACGTCGAGGAGTTCAGAATGCAGCTTTTCAAGGACGAGGTGGGGTTCGTCGCTGGCTGGCTCGAAGAGGTTCGCACGAGGAGCTCGAGCTTCCAGCAGATAGTCTTGACTAGGAGGGAAAGGTACTACGAGCAGGTTTTGAAGCTCGCGAAGCCTACCTAGCCTGGGCCAAGGGCCTCCTAACGGTCGCCGTCGTGTTGTCCGCTATGCCAAGCCTCTTCATCTGATCCGAGTTGAGCCATACCTCATTTACCGGGACCGCGTCGCTCACGACCGCGTCAAAGTTGTACCTCTTCTTCCCGGCCAGGACCACCTCTAGCTTGTCTGTTATCCCCAAGAACTCGGCCGTCTTGGGGTTTATCCTCGCGGTCCCCTCTTTGACCTCGTCCCTCTTCCTCAGCTTCAGCCTCCTCTCCACGACCTTGCTCATAAAGCCACCCCGAGGCGCGAGCTCCTCAGAGGCCTAACATTGACGTTCTTATATTTGTTTGAAGAGCTCCCTTAGAGCTCCCTTCACCTCCCTTCTCTTGACGTAAGCCTCGACGACCTCGGGTAGCTCGCTTATCGGGCACCTCACTTGCCTCCACGTATCCCTGTCCCTTATGGTGACCGTGCCGTCCTCCATCGTTTGGTGGTCAATGGTTATCGCGAGCGGCACGCCCACCTCGTCGGCTCTAGCGTACCTCCTGCCTATGGATCCCGAGTCGTCGTACTCGACCACGAGCCCCCTGAGCTTTAGCGCGTTGTAGACCTCCATGGCCTTTTCGGGGAGCCCGTCCCTGTTCACGAGCGGCAGGACGACGGCCTCTATCGGGGCCACGTCCGGCGGGAGCGACAGTATGGTCCTGCCCTCTTTCTCCCTCCACGCGTACTCCATGGTCGCGTAGACCAACCTCTCGGCACCGAAAGAGGGCTCTGCGACGAACGGTATGAACCTTCGCCCCTTGACAACCCTCTTGACCTTGTCGAAATTGACGTGCTTTTGGTAAATCCTGAACTTGCCCATCTCGAAGAACCCCTTGGTTCGGATCTCCTCTAGGACCCTCTCCCCCGGCATGAGCTTCAAGGAGTTGATGACGGCAGACGCCTCTGCGCCGAAGTCCTCCTTTATCGCCTCCAACACTGGCTTTACCTCGACCTCCTCGACCTCGACCTCCGCTGACAACTGCTTGTAGACTCTCAAGTCCTCTCCGCTGGAGGCCATGTGGCCCCTCAAGTCGTAGTCCGTCCTGAAGGCGTGCCCCGAGACCTCGACCCACCCCCACTTCTCCAGCTTGACGACTTGGTCGTAGACCTGAGAGGCGTAGTGGGCTCTCTCGTGAGGTAGCTTGGCTACGAACATCTGCTTGTCCCACGGGATCCCTAGGTCTTGGACGAACTTCTGGGCCGTGACCATGAAGTACGCGAGCCACTCGCAAGCCACAAGCCCTCGCTTGAGCGCTTCATCGACGGCGACCTCCATGGGGGTCAGATCCTTCTTCGCGACCCGCTCCTCGGGGACTAGTCTCAAGACCTCGCCCTTATCGAGAGCGGGGCAAGAGGGCTCTTGAGGGTCGTAGAAGAGCTCAAGCTCCATTATTGTGAACTCCCTCAGCCTTATGGGCCCTTGTCTGGGGGATATCTCGTTCCTCATGACCTTGCCTATCTGGGCTATGCCCAGCGGCAGCTTGTTCCTGACGATGTTATACACCCTGTTGAAAGTAGTGAACATGCCCTGAGCCGCTTCAGGCCTGGCAAAGCCCACGCTCTCGCTATAAGGCCCTATGGTGGTCTTGAACAAGAGGTTGAACTTCTTGACGCTCCCCAGCTGACCCCCGCACTCCGGACACTTAACCTCCTTCTCAACAATTATCGATGTTAGCTGCTCTTCGCTCAGCCCCTCGAGCCCTGAAAGCCCCGTCTGCTCCTCTATCACATGGTCCGCTCTGAACTTCCTCCTGCACCTCAAGCACTCGACCATGTAGTCCGTGAAGTGGCTGACGTGTCCCGAGGCCTCGAAGACCTTGTACGGCGTTATTATCGGCGTCTCTACCTCCACGACGAACTCTTGATTTCTAAGCACAAACCAGTAGCGCCACTTCTCCTCAATCTTCCTCTTGAGGAGCTTGCCTAGGGGGCCAAAGTCCAGGAACCCGCTCACGCCGCCGTAGAGCTCCGCCGAGGTCCAGAAGAAGCCCCTCCTCCTAGCCAGCTCCATCACTTTATCCGCAATGCTCACCGCTCGACACCTTCGCCTCTGAAGGACTACAGCATCTTAGCCGTCGTTGGATATAAAAGCTCTTCCAAGCTCAGGGCATGGCGATGGCCTCTATCTTCAGCCTCTTCTTGACCTCGCGCGCGAACTCCGCGCCGTAGCCGTCCCTGCTGTTATCGACTATTACCAACTTGGGCCTGCAGTCCTCCACGTATGCCAAGAGGTGGTTAAAGTCGCTGTGACTGCTGAGAGAGACCCTGTACATGTCGTCAGACACCCTTCTATGCGTGACGTTGAACTCCCAACCAGTCAAGTGTATCTTCAAGCCCCTCGCGTTCTCGCCCAGCTTTGACGTGTGCTTGAAGAAGACGTAGCCCCCGTTGCTCCTAAGGATCTCAAGCCCCTCTCTCGAAGCGGCATTTATTACGTCTCGAACCCTCAAATCGTGCTTGGCGCACACGGCCGTCAACTCATACATCTTCCCCTCGGCTAGAAACGGCGTTTGAACACCATTCCTCCGTAGGACCTCCATCACCTCCTGCACCTTCCCGTAAAAGCCGTATATGTTAACTGGCCGCTTCTCGACCTCGTTGCTCACGAGCTTTATCAGCGCGCTGTAAACCTCGTCTATCGGAGGCCTGACGCACCTCGGGTGCCCGTAGGTGGCCTCTATGACTAGGACGTCTGCATCGATGACCGGTGCACCTGGGAGCCTGAAGTCGCCGGTGTACAAGACCCTGTCCCCCTCGGGACCCTCCACTAAGACTTGGGCTGAGCCGGGTATGTGGCCCGAGGGGTAGAAAGTCATCACGTCAGCGCCAGCCATTACTGGTTCTCCGTAGCTCAGCGGCAGGACCTCCTCGGCCCTCCTGCCGTAGAGGACGCTGAGCATGTCCCTCGTTAGTGGAGTGGCGTAGACGGCCTTGCACTTCCTCAGGCTCTCCCTCAGGCCTAAGACGTGGTCGTAGTGGGCGTGAGTTACGACCCTGATCTCTCTTCCGTCTTCGTGGCCGTCGCAGGCCACGCCCTCCCCTAGCAAGATGGCCTTGCTCTTGGACACTGCCGCGTTGAGCACCAAGAGCACCGACTACTCATCTAGCGTCCTTTTCGGCTTAAAAAGAACACCGACAGCTTAAACGCCTCGTCCTCTGAAGGCAGCCAGGCGGCGGGTGACAGCCCTGTTGAAAGGCCTTGATAGCCAAACTAAGTAGGTCAGTCTATAACTGGCCTGAACTTGTACGTGTAGCAGATTATGCCGCCCTCGAGTTGCTCCGGCAACTTCCTTATGGTCAGCTCGACCTCCATGCCCTCCTTGATCTCGTTGACGTCCACGTCCGTTATTTGGGCCACGACCCTTACTCCGTTCTCGAGCTCCACTATGCCGACCACGTAGGGCACCACGGCGTCGTAGCCCTTGGGTGCCGAGTACACAACGGTGTACTCCACTAGCCTGCCCCTCTCAGGTAGCTTGCACTCCTCCAGCTTTGTCGAGCCGCAGTAGGAGCACAGTAGACGCGGAGGGAAGAAGACCTTGCCGCACGAGGCGCATCTGTTCCCTAAGAGCCTGTACCTGTGGAGCCTCGTCCTCCAATAGGCCGAGGTCGCCATCAACAACACGCCTCGAACAGGTTTATGACCACCATGGAGTTGAACCCGCAACTGGTGTGGGTCAATCCGACCCTTGCGCCCTTGACTTGGTTCTGGCTGGCGTTGTTGGTCAGTTGCAGAAACGCCTCCGCCGCTTGATAGACGCCGATGGCCCCGAGGGGCGCTCCGCGGGCCTTGAGCCCGCCGAACGTGTTCACTGGCATTGAGCCCTTCAGCGTGACCTCGCCGCTCTTGAGTAGCTCCACCCCCTTGCCCGGGTCGCAGAGCCCCAACTTCTCGAGGGCTATGACGCCCATTACGGAGTAGTCGTCGTAGAGCTCTGCAAAGCTCAAGTCCGACGGCTTTACATTGGCCACTTCGTAAGCCCTCCGTGATGCCTCTACTAAGGCCCTCATGGCCAGCAGATCCTCCCTCTCCATTAGGTTGATCCTGTCCCGAGCGACCTCCGAGGCGGCGACCCTCACGTGCGGCAGCCCCAACTCCTTGGCCATCTCGTGCGGGCACATTACTATCGCGGCGGCGCCGTCGCCAGGAGACAGGGCCTCGAGGACCCTTATGGGCTCCGCTAGGAAGGCTGAGTCCATTATCGCCTCGACGGATAGCCTAAACGGGTATTGGGCGTGACTGCAGGTAAGGGCGTGCTCGTGGTCCACGACGGACATCAGCACAACGTCTTCCTGCCTCACCTTGTAGCGCTTTAAGTAGGCCTTGTAGATCAGCGCGGCTAGGCTGTGGACTGTTACCCCCGTGTACTTGAACTGCTCTTGGTCTTGAACCGAGGTCAGCGCGGACATTATCTCTTGGGGCGACGCCTCGCTCATCTTCTCGACCCCGCAGACCAAGACCAAGTCCCTTATGCCGTGGGCAACGTCCCTGTAGGCCTCGTGTATCGCGAGGGCGCCCGAGGCCCCTCCAGCGTCTATCGATATCGCGAACTTGCCGTAGAGCCCTAGGCTATCGGCCAAGACGTTCGCCAAGTTCGTCTGTCCTTGGATGTACCCCGAGAGGGAATTCGCCACGTATATCCCGTCTAAGGACTTCGCGCTGAGGCCCGCGCTCTCGAGGGCTTTTAGGGAGGCCTCTACGAAGAGCCCCTTGAGGGACTTCTCCCAGTGCTCCGACACTCTAGTGTAGCCGATAGATACTACTGCTACGTCCCTCATAGGCCAGCACTTCACATCAGTATCTTGTTCCTGAACTTGGCGTATATCGAGTAGTCTATCTCCTTCCTCCTAGACAAGAAGGCCGAGACCTTGGGGGCCCTACCTCTCTTCTCCTCTATGGCGTCTTGGACTATGAAGCTGAAGGCGTCGCTACCGGCGCCCGAGCCGTATGACACCAGCAGGATCCTGTCGCCCGGCTTGGCAACGTCTAAGACCGCGGCCAGCCCTATCATTGAGGACCCGGAGTACGTGTTCCCTATCATCGAGCACACGAGGCCTGGTTTTACCTTATCCTCGGGTATGCCAATGTAGCGGGCGGCCTTCAACGGGAACTTGCAATTCGGCTGGTGGAATACCGCGTAGTCGAAGTCGCTAGGCCTCAATCCCAGCTCCGACATCAAGCCCTTGGCGGCCATGACGGTGTGCCTGAAGTAAGCGGGCTCTCCTGTAAAGCGGCCCATGTGATGGGGGTAGCGATCCCCATCCCTCCTCCAGAAGTCGGGCGTGTCAGTCACGAACGAGTAGCTGCCCTCGACATATGCTAAAGTCTCATCACTCTTCTTAGCGAATATGAAGGCCCCGCCGCCGGAGCCGGTCGTGTACTCCAGAGCGTCGGCGGGCCTCCCCTGAGCCGTGTCGACACCTATGGCCATGGAGTACTCGACCATGCCCGAGGCTACCAAGCCTATGGAGGCTTGAAACGCCTCGGTGCCAGCCTTGCAGGCGAACTCGTAGTCCGCGGCCAATACGTTAGGCGTTGCCCCGATGGCCTCAGCGACTATCGTGCTGCAGGGCTTGACGGCGTAGGGCTTGGACTCCGTCCCCACGTAGACGGCCCCTATCTCGTCGGGCCTAATGCCAGCCCTCTTGATGGCGTACCTCGCGGCCTCAATCGCTATGGTGACAGCGTCCTCATCGGGTCCTGCGACGGCCTTTTCCTCTACCGGGAGGTCGTCGTTGAACTTGCCCCACACGCGAGCTATCTCAGCCGTCTTAATCCTGTAAACCGGGATATAAACCCCGTAACCAATGATCCCTACATCATCATCGGGCCTCAAGGCTCGATACCTCATGATGAAGGGGAAGCGTTGAGAACACTTAGTCATGTTCTGGCTATTTATGCCTTTCGTCTAACGCCTAATAGTTTTACGTTGATTGTCGAATGTGAAGAGCTTTCTTACTATTTCTCCCATTACATTCGTGGCGTAAAGCGAGCATCAGCAACTTTTAAAAGCTTGATGAAAGGCGGACGCATCACTCTTCAGAGAGATCGACGCCTAGCTTCTCTAACTCCTTGACGACGAAGCCGAGGCCGAGGCTCCTCAGCTTGGATTTCGTAGGCCTACCGTTGCGATCCCAGCCCCTCAACCTGTAGTACTCGTCCAGCAACCTCCCATAGCTCTCTCTGTCGAGCTTGACGCCCTTAAATGGGCCCAGGGGAAGCCCCTCTTCGAACCACCGAGGCGGGGGGTAGTCCCACGACCGATCCATGTACGGGTACTCCCTCAACCAGATGCACCTGGTCAAGTTGTAGACCCTCTCGGCCACTAGCAAAAGGTCGTCGAACTTGCGGTCTATGCCAGTGACGGCCCTGTACAGCTCCTCGTAGTACGTCAGGGGTAGCGAGAGCTCGACCCAAGGGAGCCTACAGCAAGTCAGCATGTCGAAGAGCGACCTGACGTGTTGAAGGTAGATGACCCACTTGGCCTTGTCAGGGGTATATGACGTCCTGCCCACCTTGATGTCGTAGGTTATGGCCCAAGCCCTGTTGTGGTGGGCCCCTATGTCGCAAGTACCATAGGCCAAGGCCATTGCCGGGGCTGCCCTGCTCTCATAGGCCGATATCTCGAGCCCCTTGATCTGCATGGCTATCTTGACTGCCTCTCCGCCCAGCCTCTCCGCGACCCTCTTGGTCCCTTGAGCTAGGAGGCCGCCTATTCCGCGCCTGTAGGCTATGTCCTCGACGAGCCTGATTATCCCGTCGACGTCGCCGAAGTCGGCTTCGACCTCCTTCAATAACCCCCTCCTCTTGCACTCTATGGCGAAGGCGACGACGCTGCCTGTCGATATCGTGTCCAAGCCGAGCTCGTCGCAGAGCCTGTTGAGCTTGACGACCTCCTCTATGCTGTTGAGAGCGCAGTTGCTGCCTATCATGGCCGCGGTCTCGTACTCCGGCCCCTCCACGACGGTGCCGGCGAACTTCCCCTCCTTGACCTTTGATATCTGCCCGCAGGGCATGGCGCAGCCGAAGCACCCGTGGTTCCCTATCTTGACCTTAGACTCCATGGCGTCCCCGCTTATCATTTCGGCCTTCTCGTAAATCGCTTCGCTCATGTTCCTAGTGGGCAAAGCGGAGTTCTCGTTGCTCCACAGTATCAATTGCATCGTCCCTTGCCTGATCCAAGCCCTCTGGCCCTCGTTCTTGAAGCAGTATTCGTAGGCTTCTCGAGCAACCTCGATCATCGAGTCGACGTCGTAGATCGGTATGTCCATAGAGCCCGAGGCGACTATCGCCTTGACTTTCTTGGAGCCGAGCACGGCCCCTATCCCCGTCCTGCCGGCCTGCCTCCCGAAGTCCGACGTTATGCTGGCGAAGTAGACCAAGTTCTCCCCAGCGGGGCCTATCGTCAGGCACGAGGCTGACCTGTCATTGAGCTCTCGCTTGAGGGCCTCTTCGGCCTCGATGGAGCCTAGGCCCCACAGGTGGTCGGCTTTCTCGACGCTCACTTCGCCGTCAAAGACCTTTACGTACACGGGCTCGACGCTCATCCCCTCTATTATCAGGGCATCGAAACCGGCTTGCTTGAGCTCGACGCCGAACCTCCCCCCTACGTTGCTGTCGCCGTAGGCCCCGGTCAGGGGGCTCTTGGAGCTGAGAGTGGTCTTGCCGGTACCGGTGAAGTACGTCCCGGTCAGGGGCCCAGTTGCTATCACGACCTTGTTCTCGGGGGAGAAGGGCTCCACGCCTCTCGGCACCTCGTCCCACAAGATCTTGGCCCCCCAGCCCCTTCCACCTATGTAGTTTAAGACGAGCTCACTGTCGAGCCCTTGAACCCTGACCTCCCTCTTAGTCAGGTCCACCCTAGCTATCTTGTTCATGTAGCCCCCCTTTGCCACCAACCCGGCCACCTCCTAGGGCTTGACGACCCTCAGGGCACCCATCGGGCACATCTTAGCGCACTGAGGGTCTCCACCGCACAGATCGCAGACTAGAGGGACCATCAGCTCCTTGTGGAAGAATATGCCCCCAAAGGGGCAAGCCGAAGCGCAGCTCCTACAGAGCGTGCAGAGGGCCCCGTCCACCTCGATGCGCTGGCCGTTGAACCTCAGGGCGCCTGAGGGACATGCCTTGACGCACGCCTTCTCCTCGCAAATCCTGCAGACCCTGACGCGAATCCTCACGTCGTCCTTCAAAACCCACATCTCAGCCCTTATCGCTGACTTCTTGGGGTTGTTTGCTTTGAAGTGCGTCAGAGCGCACGTGAGCTCGCAGACGCCGCAGACGGCGCACTTATCCTCGAGCACGTCTAGCCTCATCATCCTGGACCTCTTGTAGAAAGGATAAGAAGTCCATTGAGACAGCTTAAAGCCTTTTCCCCAGGGTTTGAGAGCGATATCGTTAAGAGCTGGCTAACCTTCCTTGAAGTGAAGGACTATGGAGAAGAGCGGCGAGATAAGGATCACGCCAGAGCTCCTCGACCACCTCTGCGAGCTCGCAAAGCTCAGATTGACGGAGGACGAGAAGAAGGCCTTCTTGCGAGACCTGAATAGGATACTGGAGTACTTCAGCATAATAGACGAGGTGGAGGTAGGCGACGTCGAACCGGCGTTCCACGTCCTCGGCCTCTCGAACGTTATGAGGGAGGACGAGGTCAGTGGGGAGCGCTTAACGCGAGATGAGGCCTTAGCGAACGCGCCCCACGAAGAGGAGGGCTACATCAAGGCCCCGAGGATGGTGTAGGGCTTGGACGTGCTCTCGCTGTCGGCGAGGCAAATAGCCGAGCTCGTCTCAAGTGGAGCTCTGTGCCCCACAGACGTGGTGGAGGCCTACTTGGAGAGGGCGAAGAGGCTTAACCCCAAGATAAACGCCTTCATAACCATAGCAGAGGAGCACGCGAGGAGGAGCGCCGAAGAGCTGGAGAGGTCCTTGAAGAAGGGGTTCAGGGGCAAGCTAGCGGGCGTCCCGATAGCGGTCAAGGACGTCATATCGACCAAGGGGATAGAGACCACTTGCGCCTCTAAGATATTGAAGGGCTACACGCCCCCCTACGACGCGACCGTGATAAGGAGGCTCAAGGCGGAAGGGGCCATAGTCATCGGCAAGACGAACATGGACGAGTTCGCCATGGGCTCCTCGACGGAGCTGAGCGCCTTCGGTCCCACGAGGAACCCGTGGAGCTTGGACAGGGTCGCCGGGGGCTCGTCTGGCGGGAGCGGGGCGGCCGTGGCCGCGAGGATGGCCCCCGTAGCGCTGGGCTCGGACACTGGGGGCTCAATAAGGTGCCCGGCGGCCTTCTGCAACGTCGTCGGCCTGAAGCCCACTTACGGGGCCGTCAGCAGGTACGGCTTGATATCCTACGCCTGTAGCCTCGAGCAGATAGGCCCGATGACGATAGGCGTCGAGGACTGCGCGCTGCTGATGGAGGTCATAAGCGGCAGGGACGGCTTCGACTCGACGATGATAGAGTACAAGTTCAAGTGGAGTCCCGGCGACGTCAGGGGCCTCAGGGTGGCGGTGCCCAAGGAGTTCTTCGGCGAGGGGACCGACGAGAGGGTGGCGGAGAGGGTCTGGGACGTGATAAAGCTCCTCGAGTCCCGGGGGGCGACCTACGAAGAGGTCTCAATTCCATTGGCCCGCTACTCGCTCGCCTGCTACTACATAATAGCCATGTCGGAAGCGAGCTCGAACTTGGCGAGGTATGACGGGGTGAGGTACGGCATGTCCTGCGACCTGTCGTTGCCGTGGCACGAAGCGTTCTCGAAGGTCAGGGGCGAGGGCTTCGGCACGGAGGTCAAGAGGAGGATAATACTCGGTTGCTTCGCTCTGTCGGCCGGCTACTACGGGAGGTACTACTTGAAGGCCCTCAAGCTGAGGGCGATGATAAGGGACCAAGTGCTCTCGATACTCAAGCGCTTCGACGCCATAGCCACGCCCACGACGCCCTTCCCGCCCTTCAGGATAGGCGAGAGGGTCGAGGACCCGCTTAGCCTCTACATGGCCGACGTCGACACCGTGATTGCCAACCTAGTGGGCATCCCGGCGCTATCTGTCCCTGCCGGCTTCGTCGACGGACTGCCAGTAGGAGCTCAGTTCATGGCCAACTACTGCCGCGAAGACCTCCTGCTCTCCATAGCCAAGTGCGTGCAGGATGAGACGGCCTTTCATTTGAAGGTCCCGAGCGAGGTGAGGCCGTGACCGCCACGAGCGCGCCGAAGGTTAGGATAGGCCTCGAGTGCCACTGCCAGATCACCAGCTTGAAGACCAAGCTCTTCTGCAGGTGCCCGGCCGACTACAGGGGCAAGCCGCCGAACACCAACGTGTGCCCGACGTGCTTGGGCCTCCCGGGCTCCCTCCCGTACCTGAACAGGAGGGCCGTCGAGGAGGCCATCAAAGTGGCGCTGGCGCTGAACTGCAAGGTGAACAAGAGGATGGTCTTCTACAGGAAGAACTACTTCTACCCCGACCTGAGCAAGAACTTCCAGATCTCCCAGTACGACTACCCCTTGGCGGTGGACGGCTGGGTCAAGATAAGCGTTGAGGGCTCTGAAAAGATTGTGGGGATAAGGAGGGTCCACATAGAGGAGGACCCCGGGAGGCTCGTCTACAAGGGGGGCATAGGGTCCTCGCCCTACACCTTGGTCGACTACAACAGGATGGGCGTCGCGCTGTTGGAGGTCGTGACCGAGCCCGACCTTGAGTCCCCCGCCGAGGCCAAGGCCTTCCTTCAAGAGCTGAGGTCGATACTTGAGCACCTCGAGGTGTCGGACGGGAGCCTAGAGGGATCCATGAGGTGCGACGCCAACATATCGATTGAGGGCGGGAGCAGAGTGGAGGTCAAGAACATATCCTCCTTCAAGGAGGTCGAGAGGGCCCTCTCCTACGAGATAATAAGGCAGCGGAACCTCCTGAGGAGGGGGGCCCAGGTAAGGAGGGAGACGAGGCACTGGGACGAGGTGAGGGGGATAACGGTCGCGCTGAGGGCGAAGGAGGAGGAGATGGACTACAGGTACTTCCCCGAGCCCGACTTGGTGCCCATCGAGATAACGGAGGAGCTCGTCGAGAGGATAAGGGCGCAATTGCCCGAGCTGCCGGCGGCCAGGCGGGTCAGGTTGGTGAAGCAGTACGGCCTGACCGATTACGAGGCCCGAGTCCTGACGTCTGACAAGCAGCTAGCGGATTTCTTCGAGAAGCTGGCCTCGGTGCACGGGAAGCCCAAGGTCGACTGCAGCCTGGTCATAAACGAGCTCTTGAGGTTGCTGAACGAGAAGGGCCTAGAGGTGAGGGACCTCAAGTTCACGCCGCTTGAGGTGGCCGAGCTGCTGAGGATGGTCGACGAGGGCCTCATAAGCTGGAAGTCGGCGAAATACGTCCTGAGGAAGATGGTCGAGACAGGGGAGCACCCCAAAAAGATAGTCGAGGCTGAGGGGATGAGGAGGATAGCGGACGTCGAGGAGATAGAGAGGTACGTGGACGTAGTCTTCAAGCGTTGCGAGGAGGACGTGAGGGAGGCCCTGAAGGACCCCAAGGTGATCCACAGGCTCGTCGGCGAGGTGCTCAAGGAGACGAGGATGCTGGCAGATCCCAAAATTACGTTCCAGGTGGTGTCAAGGCGCATAGAGCAACTAAAACTGGCGAGTCAAAAAGAAAAGTAGGAGGTTTTGGGCTCGGACCTCTCCTTCCATCGTCCTGAGGCTGATGCTTCACGTCCTTTACGAGGCTCAGGCCTTTCGAGAGCCCCTCGCTTGTTTTGAGTCGCCATCTCCAGCCGTG
>Ga0105154_1000366_pt1 | contig 20348 bp, 20 predicted proteins | sample SSWtaG_FD_89672 | JGI IMG/M metagenome (GOLD analysis project Ga0105154, IMG submission 89672) | Hot spring microbial communities from Sandy's Spring West, USA to study Microbial Dark Matter (Phase II) - SSWsed_matched | ecosystem: Environmental > Aquatic > Thermal springs > Hot (42-90C) >... | reverse complement strand
TCAGTTGCTCTCTTTAGTGCAAAGAAACGCAATCTTTTTCTGTCTGTGTGCCAGGGATAGGCTTGAAATGCAGCAATTTTTGAGAGTTTATCTGCAAGTGTATTCTCCTCACGAGGTATCCACAAAATTTCCACTCCGTTCTTTCTCTGCCTCACCTCACGGAGCAAACTCTCTGCTTCCTTGTAAGCACTGTAGTATCCTGTGCCAGAGTTTGCAGACCATTCCTTGTGCAAAATTTTCACAACGAGTTGGCTATCAGTTTTTATCTTTATACTCATATTCTGCGCACCTTCCTGCAGCAACCACCGCAGCGCTGCCACCACCGCTGCAAACTCTGCCAGATTGTTGGTTGCACCATTCCCCACTACCACTACCCCGCTGGCTTGGTGCAGAATTTCACCTGTTGAGGTGTCAATCACAACAAATCCCCATGCTGCTGCCCCGCCTGGGTTGAACGGCTCACAGGCGCCGTCACAGTGGATAAGCAACTTCCTTCGTGGCTGCTTCTTCTTGACGGGGGGAGAACTCTCTACACTCACTTCTTTCATTGTGACTTCTGCAACTTCTTGCTGCTGCACTGCTTTAGGCTGCATCATGTTTAACACCTCCTTTGTTGAATTTGCGGTTAAAGTGCTTAATTACTGCTTCTACTAAACTCCCCGCAACTGCTGCGGAAAGTGTGTCATCACTCAAGATAGTGAACTCAAGTGCTTCTTTGCTCTGCCACCTTTTGACCGCACAGTTGAATGTTGCTGCATTGTAGGTGTAAGGCTTGTGTGGCTTTGCTTGATACACCAACATTGTGCTTCCCTCCTTTGTTTTTGTTTGAGTTACCACATATAATCTTCTTCTTCGTCGTCATAATAATAGTAATCTTCTTCTTCCTCTTCTTCCCACTCTCCTTCCTCGTCTTCCTCACCCAAATCTTCAGGAATGTGCGGAAGTTCAAATCCGTCAGTAGGGTTTCCGCTCTACCATTCTATAGTATCCAATTGCTCGGTAATTTCTTCTAACTTTGCACGCTCCTCTGCTTCAACCTGTTTGGTCGCATAGTAAGCCCTCCAGTCAAGGTGGCGCAAAATCGCTTCCTCACAAAGTATCCGCAACAGATTGGCGGGGATAGCGTCCACTTCCACGCAAGGGAGTTTCCAGTTCTTTGCTCGTGTGTCTTTGGGCTTAGCAGGGCGCGTGGGTAACTGCCATGCCTCAACTTGTTCTGGCGTCACGGCAATGCGTTCAAAAGCAAAGTCAGCGCCAAATTCGTCCAGCCTGCGTTGAATGACCTCTGAAATGTTCCAACCCGTTGGGTCTAAGTCACCGATGTAGTAAATGAAGACAGGTTTATTTTGCGCCTTAAGCCTCTCGGCAGCGTTGTAAAGGAAGGTCTCTGATGGATAGCCACGACAAACGCAAAGTGCCACATCCCATTTGTATGTGACTTCAAGCAGCACGCCAGCGATTGCGTCTTTTTCGCACCACACTTCAACATAGGCATTTTGGTTGTCCCACAGCGACCTTCGGTAATACTCAGCGATTATTTCTACGCATTCGCTCAAACTGCTATATGTTGGGGCGTGCCTTACTGAACGCGTGCCATCAGCGATGAAGTTATAGGGCAACAACCCCAACCGACGCATTTCCAAAACTTGGTGCTCTACCTGCCTGTAACCTGCTTCCGTTTTTGGGACAAGACCAAAAATTTCCAGTGCGTAGAAAATCCCGCGAACGGTCATAGGTGGTCTTTGAGCGTCCAACGCTCTCAAAATACCTACCCACATAATCAGCGAGCGGAAATGGAAGCGCTGTCGTTTTGCGCCTTGTCCATTGGAAGCGAAGTCCCGCATCAACTCAATCAGTTCGCCATCGTCAACTTCCGAAAGCAGTCGCCCATCAAAAAGACATAACGCTTCGCCATCGCTATCAAATTTAACGAACGGAAACATTACAGAAAAGTCACCTCCCTTTTCATGCCGAGTTTGTGCACTTCAAACTTTCTTGCTTTACCGTTCCAGACCACTAAGAGCGCTGTGGCTTTGCACTTCTTTGCTTCAGCAAGTAACCGCTGCAACTCTTTCTGCTGCAGCATACTGTTGACTTTCACTTGTATCAGCAGCACTTCACCAGCCTTGAGTGCAACCAAATCCGCAGCCCCTTTACTGCCTGCTGAGCGGTAAACCACATAACCTTTCTTCTCAAACAGTTTCTTCACCTTGAGTTCATGTGGTAGCCTTTGCGGTATCTGCTAACCACTTGCACCACCACCTTCCACAGCAACGCCGCACCCAGCGCTGAACTGCTGAGAGAGCACAGAGTTGATTTCACTGAGCATGGATTGGAACTCTTTGAGGTAGGTGGTGATGTCATACTTCACTTCAGCAAGGTTTGTGTCTTGCTTGATAATCAAGGGCTCTTTGCGCTTCTTATCAGCATAAACATAAGTAACAGTCTCACCTTCCTGCGCACCTTTCTGCTTGAGAAACTTATCAGCATTTCCTTTGCCTACTTTCCGAGTTACCTTTATCCATTCCAAACCTTCAGCGCCACCCGCAGCAATCTGCTCCGCTACCTGTTGGGCAAACTGTTGGGCTGCTTGCGGTGAGTTGAAGAGATATTCACGGAGGTAATTAAGCACAAAAGTGGTCTGAAACTTGGGTTTATCCCTGCCACGCCACTTTGCACCTTTGACTTCTTTCACTGTGCTGTCAAGATTGAAGATTATGTAGTTCTTCTTGTCACTAATGAAAGCAACACAATCCTGCCACTCCAACTCAATCTGGAAACCTTGTGGTAGTGCAGCGTTGATTGCTTCAACAACCTTTTGTGGATTGTGGTGGCTGAAGATAACTCCGTCAGTGTCAGCCTCAGCAACCACGCCACCACATTCTTCAATAGTGTAGATAATCAGCGTGAGAATTTCCCTGCCCAACCTTGTAACTGTCTCAGCAGCCTGCATATCGTTGTAAGCATATCCACCTGTTCCATAGAACCCGTAGACTGAATTGATGAGGATTTTCAATGCCTGCTGTGCGTGGTCTGCCTCTTTCTTGCCTTCCTTTGCTAACTTCTTCAAATCCAAGCGCTTCTTTTTGAGATACTTCAGCACACTCAGCAGCCAACCTTCTGTGTCTTTCCTTGAGTGCACACGGTAGGCAAGCATGATTGAAGGATACAATGAAGCAATATCAACCTTTGCAGCCTGTCTGTAAACACCCGCTCTGCACAGCACTAAGCCACCCTCATACTGCTTCTTCTCTTCAGGTTTTGGTAATGGCTTATCTTTGTAGTGAGCCTCAAGCAGTGTTTCCACAATCTTTGCGGTGCTGCGCACTATTGCATGCTCAATTTTCCATCTGCTAAAACTCAATGCACCTTCATTCTCCAGCACCCTGTTGACAAATTCCGAAATGTAGAAGTAAGGTGGTGCGAGGTGGTTGAACAATCTATATGCTTCAATCAGGTCTGCCTTCAGATAATCCTCAAACCGCTCTGGGTTGTTGTAGAAGCAATCAACAATTTCCTGCGGGGAGAGTTCCACCCTGTTTTCTACAGCAAGACCAAAGTGTTGGGCTGCATCTTTGAGGTTGTGCTTGCTCATTTCTTTTGCCACTGTGTCATATCTGGCAACTAAGTGCAGCGTATCAGCAAAATCAAAATCAGCGGGGAGCACATTCCTGTTTGTGCGCACACAGTGGTAGGATAGAGGGCTATTGCTGACCACACCTGCAGTGTTGAAAACATGAATAACCACAGGCTCACCTTCATGGTTAAACACAAACTTAAAAGGTGGTATTAATCCGTGCACCTTACAGCGCTCAATCAAAAGTGGAATATCAAAAGCCAGCAGGTTGTGCCCCACCAAGACACAATGGTTTTTACCTCCCGCTTCAGCCAATTTGGGCACCTTTTGCAGATGGCGAATAAACTGCTGTAAAACTTCCTTCTCACTTTTATCGGCACGCAGAATAGTAATGTTGCTTTCACTTCCAGTCAGCAACCCGATTGCAAGGATTTCCAGTTGCTTGAGGTCTTGCAGGTTGCTTGCACTATCCAGTGGTTTTGCTTCAATATCAACCACCACAGGAAAAATCTGAGTAAAGGGTTTCTTTGAAGGTGGTAACTCCAAGTCTGGGATTTCTTCCTCAGGTTTGGCAGCACTCCGAAGTTTCTCTGAATTACAGGTGACCACAATGTTTCCACCTGTTATCTCAATCTCTCCATTCTCTTTCAGCCTTGTGAACCGCTGTGGTTGTGCGGTTGGCTCAGCAGTAGGTTGTGGTGTGGTGTGCTCAGCAAAAAGGTGCGGTTGTTGTGGTGCGCCGCTGGCGGGCGGGGGGAAATCTCCATTCTCTCCACCACTTTCCTTTCTCATTTCCTCTTCAAACTCATTGCCAGTATCCTGCAGAACCCCCGCTGGCGGGGGGAGATTACTCTCACCTTCCTTTCTCATTTCTTCTACAGCAAGCACCTTTGTTGTCTCTTCAAATTCAGCGTTAGTATCCTGTGCACTACCTTTCTCACGGTAAGATTGAGGTGGCTCAGGTGTGGTTTGTGGTGGTGGCTCAGGCTCGGTTTGTGGTGGTGCTGGTGTTGGTGATTGTGGTTCACTAATCTCAACAACATATTGCCTTCCACAACCAACACATGAAGCAAGACCACCATCAGGTTCTAACCTTTCATTGCAGTGAGGGCAGATAGGTTCAGATAGAGTTTCTACTGGCTGTGGTGGTTCAGATTGATGTGGTTCTTCTTCTCCAAACAGATACTCAAGCAAACCCTCAAAGAATTGGCTTTCCTCACTGAGATAAGGTTCTACATACCGCTTCCATACTGCTTCAATCTCAGCAAAACTGAAGGCCCGCTTGTTATCCACCCGCACCTTGTTGATTTCAAAGCCTTTCAGCATTCTGTTAAGCCACTTCCCACCCTCTCTGAGACCATACTCGCCACCACTCTGCCAATCCCTCTCCCACCTGTGAAAATCTGGAGGTAATCGCACCTCTTCAAACTCAGAGATTTTCTCCAGAATTTCTTCAGTAGTGATATGCTCACTGCCAGCATCTTTTGCTATCTGATAAACAGCGTGAAGCATTGTTTCTCTATCAGACAGTCTCTTGGTGCTTTTTCCAAATGCTTGCTGCATTGCTTGCAGCGCTTTCTGCAACCACTTCCTTCCAGCCAACGCAGCAATAGCAAGCAAGCACTCGGAAATGTCTCTGGCTCTTGAAGGCACACTTGAGCCGTTGGGGGGTCTGTAGTTGTAAATCCGATTGAAGATACTCTTCAAGTTTTCAAGGGTGTTTTGGTCTGAGAAGATGTAGTTCAGGCTGTTTCTAATCCGCTGTATCATGAGGTGAGTTTCTTTATCCAAAATCCTTGCTGCATCTTCCGGATAAGGAAACCGCTTCAGGTTATCCCCGTTGTGGTTGTAGCGCTGCATTTCTACAATAATGCTGCGGTCACGCACTGTGTCAGTTAAATTGCTGAGACCAACAATCACCTTCGGGCAGAAGACTTGGTATTCTTTAGTCTCAAAACCACCTTTATTTCTTTCACACCGCAAATACTTGCTGCCTCTCTGAAATCCTGTGTTCAACAAGCCTATGAAGTCTTCTCTGGTCTCACTATCTTCAGGAGCCAACCACCTGTCAACTTCATCCAACAGCACTGTTATCCTGCCTCTGTGCTTCTCAATCTCTCTAAAGAGCGCTGCAAGAGAGGCATTGTCAGCAGGTAAGGCATTGTAAGCAACAGCACTGATTAAGTTGCGCAGAAGGGTTTTACCGCACTGCTTCACAGGAGATGTTATCAGCAGGTAGGGTGTGAAGTGGAACAAGTCAATGGCATAGGTGTGAGCAACCCAGAGGGGCAGGATTGTGTAGAAGTGCTCAGAAACTTTCACGAAGGTGCGGAAGTAGGTTTCAAGCAAATCAAGCACTGCTTCTAAGTTTGTGAGCAGATTAGGCTCCACAACAGTGCTGTGCTTTTTGATTGCAGCCTCAATTGCTATCCTTGCTGTGTCTGTATCACCTTCAAATTCCTTCAAGACCCTTAGGGCATCTTTTGCGGGCAGCCTGTTGTCTTCCATTGCTTCTTCAACATCAAAGCAGACCACACTTCTTTGCAAATATGAAGCGCACATTACTGCAAAATCATCTGCGTCTGGTTCCTGCCATGCTATAACTTTTACTTCATCAGGGATTTTACCTTTCAAACCCACAAAGGCTTTAACATTACCTTTGCCAGCACAGTTTACAGCAGGAAATCCCATAGCAATGAGCGCAACGCTGTCTGTAGGGCTTTCACAAAGGAAAAGAACTTTCTGTGTCTTCAACATTTCCAGTGCCAAATCCAGACCGTGCAAAAGTTCGCTGGCAGGTGCGTTGGGTGACCATTTGTATTTGGCTTCCCCGTTTTTGGGTTCAACAACCAACCGCTTCTGGAAGAAGAAAACTTCAGGTTCTTCAATGTGCCTGTAAGGGATTTTGACATACCTTTCACCATCAGGCGAAGTTTCGTTGTTCCAGCCAAGTTTCCTTGCAATTTCCGCACACTTTGGTGAAAACACGAACAGTTCTTCAAGCGTGCAGCCCGTAGTAGGTGGTTGTTTCTTAGTCTTTGTGGATGTGGTGGTTTGTGGTGTGGTGATAGGTTCAACGAATTGGCAGTCTTGGAACAACGCTGTAAGCGCTGCGGAAATTTCCTTGAACTTTTCCACGCCGCACACTGGGCAGAAGAAATCCAACAAACCTGTTTGGTGCAGGTAAATTTCCAGCGAAGGGTTTCTATCAACCTTGTCTTCCCCGTGTTCTGTGTGCAAGCACTGCATTTTGAAGCCGTGTGTGAAGCCTTCTTCTCTTCGTTTTGGTGGTGCTTCAGCAATGTTTGTGCACGCAATCTTGCGGTCTTCAATCCAAGCCTTCAGGCGCTCAAAGTTGCTCTCAAAATCAGCCTGAGTTTTTCCAACCACTCGCAAAGGCAAGTGCGTGTGAGGTTTGTGGTGACCGTTGCGCTGTTTTTGTGCTAAAATATTATTGGGTTGGTTAATCATTTGAAATCACCTCCGAGTGGTTTGAGGAAGCAGCGCCACTGCCAGCAGCAGAAGAGGGAGAGGTGGTGGTGCTGCTCTCAACTAATGCACGCTCTTTCTCAATATAGTGCTTTAAACGCAGGTAAAGATTGTAGCGCCAATGGTTTTGTGGGATTTTACCTTCCGCAATCTTGCGTTCTAAAACCAAAAATTGATTCCAGATAGCCGTGTGGTAGGTGCAGCAGAATTTCCTGCGTTTTGCTTTTGTGTAAAACCAACGGAGACAAAGAGGGCACTGCTTCAAATACTTTGTGTAGCCCTCTCCAACTTTGTGGTGCATTGTTGCTCTCCTTGTTTTTCTTCTCATATTTTTCCCTCCTTTCTTTTTCTTAGCCTTTTTTACTTCTACTACGACAGCCCTCGGTTTTATTTATCTCCACTAATCACTTGCACAGTTTTCTTGCTGCAACAAGCATTAACTGGTGTGGTTATCTTTCAGACTGAGGTGATTCCCCTTCAGGCTGGTGTGGTGGTGTGGTTGGTGGTTCAGCATTAATTTCAGCAATACCCCGCAGGTTTTTAATTACCTCCGAGTTAGTGATACGCTCTCTTTCAATGAAACGCTCTAATCTCTCCAAAAGTCCTATCTCCCATTCTCGCAGCATACCTCTGCTTTTCTTTTTCAACAAGTGCTGATACTGATGCCAGAGCGTAGTGTGTTTTGGGCAACAAAATCTTCTATGCTTTGACCTCGTAGAGAAAAGCCCCCAGCAAAGTGGGCACTGCTTCACTGACATAGATTTCGTGCTACTCATTCTTTGCTTCCTCCTGTTTCTTTTTATCAACACTTCTTAACACCTCCTTCTTTAATTTAGCCAAGCGATTTTACTTGCTTTTGTGTTATCCATTTCCTATCCACCTTATACTTAGCCTAATTGCGAAAAGGGGTGTTGGGTTGCAATCCTTGGCTTCAAAGAGGCTTATTGGGAATTGGTCACTGAATTCCGCCTCACAGCCACTCCCATTCCCACCTCTTACCTGAAGAAAAATTAAATCACATTAACCAGGGATAACCACAAACTGCTCGTATGTCAAGATATTTAAGCCTAATAAAACCCTGCCAGATTGAGGGGATTTTGGCTTAATTTTGACCAATTTTGACTCCTTCCTCTGTTAATTGAACTGACTCAAGAACTTAAGCACGAAAGCGAATTAGAGAGGAAAAAAGGTGGGTTTGGTGGGGTGGATAGCCCCTCACTTCCCTGCTAAAGTAGCCATATCTTGAACCCAAGCCTTATTGCCTGCGGGGCGGGGGTGTTCTTTGTGGTGGCAGGTGGGGGGCAAATCTCTCCACATCATCCCCAACTTGTCCCCTTATTACAAGTCTCAATTACCTACATCAAAACCTGTTTCCCTTTCACTTTTTCTCATTCTCTCTTAGTTGCCCACCAAGCAAACTTTTGTGCCCCAGTTTCCCTGAACACAGTCCTAAATAGAGACGAAAGTCCCCCTTTTGTCTCTCTTTGCCTCCCCCAATCCCCACAAACATGGCTTCTATGGCAGGTTTTGTGGGCATGAAATGAGACAAAAGTTGAAACAAGAAAGGAAGTGTCTCCCCTCCTTTACCCAACTCACAGCCAGCCTGCACCACTTCCACCTCATACAAGCCCACTAACCATCCCTTCTTTGCGAAATTCTGAATGTCTTACTTTGCTGCAAGCAACTTTGCAAGAAAGTTCTGACCTTCTACTACAGAAGAGGGAGTTAACTAATTTGAAGGCTGAGAGGGGAAGGAAGGGAAAGAAAGAAATCTCCCCCCGCCCACCAACAAATACATCCACCCTGCCTTTATAGGCTGCCTGATGTAATGCACTTGCTTCTATCCCCATTCACAAGCAGAGCAATATTGGAAGAAGAGAGGCAAAAGCGGTGGGATGAACTCTTTACAAGTGGGCAATTTTGTGTTATAATTATAAGTGCGTAGAGCAATACTTCGTATCATGCTTCCGCTTTGGTTTAGGAATGATATACGAACAGCGGGTTTGGGGATGATGTGAACAGCAGGCATAGGATAAGATTGTGAATCGCTAACGAGGGGCTGGCTCCTCGTTAGGGGTGTGCCCACCGAAAGGTGGGTGGAGGGCGGAGCCTGCCCGCCCGTAAGCAGCACCTTCCTGCACGGGAAGGTTGACTGCAAGTTCACATCATCCCCCCCGACCCCAGCAGTGATGAGCCATTGGGGTTTTTATTTCGCTCTCCCCCTCAACTCCCTTCCCTCCCACTCAATCAAATAATGCTTTTGCAGTGAGAAGCCTGAGGGCATGCCAACCCCTTCGGGCTGCCCCACCTTTGGGCTGAAGGCATTACCTTCAGACTCTCATCACGCTTCACCTCTTCTTCAAGTTTGAGAGCCTATCCAGTTTTCGTCCACATTCTCCAACAGCACTCCAAGATTGTGGTGGTCTACTTGGGGTGTTACTTGTAACCTCCAAAGACAACTGTGAAACGAAATGAGGTGTCAAACTTATGAGATGAAGGCGCACTGCTAAGGTTTCAAAGAGACCACCAACTCGGAAGGAAGAGAGGAATATGGTGACCTTAAAGTGCATCGCAGAACTAAAGAAGCCAGCACATGTCGGCTTTGGAACTGGAAGGCAAGTAAGGGACTTGAGAAGGAAACCCTTTGTCCCTTCCCTCGTCCTTACAACCCAAATCTCTACCCTCTCCTTGAGGTTGGCTAAGTCAGTTAACAGACCAGCCCCTTCAGTTAAAGTCACTGATGGTTTTTTGATGGGGAAGGAGAAAATCGTCAAGGTTAGAGGGCAAGAGTTCTTTCAAGGTCAAATCGCCTTCCAAGTTCAAACTACAGAAGATAGCCTTGACATAGTTTTAGGTGCTCTGAAATTGCTCCAGAACTTTGGCATCGGTGCAAACACTTCTATGGGATTTGGTTACTGCTCAATCAAGGTTGTAGGGACATCCATCGGGAAATCAGAGGAAGTTATCCATCGCTTCAATCCCAAAGCAACCGACCTAATCGGCGACGGTGAGTTTTCTCTTCCTTCACCCTTCGTCAGATTAGCCCAACAGATTTTCAACAGGTTAAGGATGAACTGGAGTTCGTGGTTCAAAGCAATGGAGACAGGGAGAATTGAGAGGATAGTCTACCTTGCTGGAGAGACGGAAATCAAAAACCCTTTCACCTATCGTGGTTGGTTGAGGGGCAGATTATTGGAACTTTGGGGGATAAAGCATGAAAGTAAAGTAACGGTTTGTCCTCCGAGGGTTACTCCATGCAAAGTCTGCAAGTTGATGGGAAGGATGGCAGAGAAGTCAAGGGTGATTGTGAGGACTTTTGAGAAGAAAGGAAATGGGGCATCGGTTTGGCTCATTGTTGACAACCCAAGCGAAGAGGAACTTGAAGCGCTTAAAGAAGTGGCAGGGATGAGGGTTGTTCGTGTTGAAACAATTTCTGACTACCTACCTGCTGATAGCATTCCAGTTCCAATTTTTCAGGATGCTACGCTTTAACTTGACTTGCAGCCATCACCTCCCTTAAGCCCACCAACTACCCCTCTTTACAAATCTCAAAATATGCGCTATAATTATAAGTGAAACAAGATGCCACTGTAACACTAAGGAAGGATTATTGAGATGAAGAAGTTAATAGCATTCGTTACAGGCATCTTTCTGATGGTGGGGTTGGGGTGGGGGCAGTCAAGAGTTTCCTCTCTTGTTGAGAATATACACAGAAATGCTGACCTTCTTTTTGCAAGAGGCTGCCCGCAGGGGGAAGTGACTGTTACTTCCAGCGGGAAAGTTGTGCGTGTTACCCATCTTTTGTGTGTTATTGAGGATACCCGCACAAGCAGAAGAAACCACCTTGTATTTAGGATTAAGTTTGAACATGTGTTAGAGAATGCCCCCCAACAGGGGGAGGTGACTGCTGCTGTGGACGCTGCGTGGTGGGCGGGGGGAGGAATTTCAAAGTTCCAAAATGTTTCACCTATGGAGTTAGATTTGTTTCTTCAGCAACTTCTTTTCTCATCTGACTCTACTTTCTTCATCTATGTGATTCCTGTATCAAAGTTGCGTTCAACCATCCCTGTAGGTTTATGGTTTGTTTTCTCCCCCGCTGCTGGGGGGATACAATCTTTCAAAGACTTCATTACCTCTGTATCTTTGTGTCTTCTTGCACCCCATTTGCAAGGGGGGGAAATACCTCAATACAAACTTCAGGTCAATGTAGAGGGCAAGACTGCAATTATTACCCTACCTGGAGTTTACCCTGCTGAATGGGGGGCAATTAAGAAACTCCCCTTCAATGTAGGAATCTTCCTTCTTCTCCATGCAGCAAAGAGAGTTAATCCCCAGTATTTGCAAGCACTTTACAGTATGACTGATGCATTTCTGGCAGGCTACTTTGGGGCTGTTGAACTCTCTGTGGACAGGTGGAAAATTTCTCTTGAACCTGAAATGTGGGAGAAGTTAGCAGCAATGCCCACAGAGGAGGCTATAAGCCAGTTGGTGGGGTGGATTGCCCAGGTGGGGAGAGACTCCCAACAGGGGGCAGCCCCCACCTCTTTCCTGCCCACACTCAGACCTGCACCACCTAAGCCACCCACCTTTATCCCCCCACCTACAACCACAGTGCAATCTCCCTTCCCCGCTCAGTATCCCTTCAATACCTACGAATTTTACACCTACACGCTCCCCAAATGGAATGATAGTATAGCCTACATACTTTCTTTGTTTCTGGCGCCTCGCCCATTTTTCACCCCAGATGCGAATGCAGCAGAACAAAGGCGGGTGTGGAGAGCCTTTTACAGGACATTGTGGGAAAATAAAGGGATGTTTTTGCTCACGGATTTCATTTACTTCTGGTCTGTAGAGTTGGAATGGAGCAAAGTATACCCTAACAGATAGAAAAGGGGTATTGACAAAATGTGGTTTTTGTGCTAAAATTATTAGTGAAACAACACAAGCCTGTTGAAAGGGGGTATTTGCGATGCGTGATGATGAGTTCCTCCAAATATATGGCGGGGCAGCCTTTATTAATGAGAGGGGCGAGATTAGGGATGAGGGGGGCAGACTCCTTGGCTACTTCACACCCTCTGGAAACTCCATTGAAGTTCGGGACACCGTTGGTAGGTTGATTGGGTATGTTGAAAAGGACACAGGCTATATAAGAGACACCATTGGGAGAATGGCAGGATATATCACAGAAACCTCTGGAAATTCCCTTGAGATTCGGGATGTCGGTGGTAGGTTAGTTAGTTATGTTGAGAAGGATAGTGGCTACATAAGAGATGTAGGTGGGGAAATGAAGGGGTATGTCACAAAAAGATGGTGAGGGAGTGGGAAAAGAGTTGAAGTTCACCCCCCTTCAGCAGGCGCAACTTCTTATGCACCCCGCCAACGGGGGGATATTGCTACCATCTTCACCACCAACCTACCACTTGCAGCAAACTTTCGGGCAGCCTACGGGCGGGGGGATAACTCTTTTATCTCTCTTTTTACCTTAGCAGAGTTCAATAAAGCAAAATTCACCAAAGCATGGAAGATTGTTGGAGTGTTGTGGATAGTGGTGTGGCTTGTGGTGCACTGCTGATAACCCCAACTACCTTCTTGCACCACCATAATCTTTTTGTTCCTATTTGAAGACCACCCACCTTAACCGTAGAGGGCTTGTGGTGTGAGTTAGTGTTCTCTTTTGCAAGGATATGTGCTGTAACGCAGGGATAGAAGCAGTAAGAGAAAACCTATCATGTTTTTCTGAGCCTCAATTATACCTGCTGTGCGCATGCAGTGGGCTTGGCCCTTTGAAACCACACCGAGGCAGCGAACAATGCTGTTTCGGTGCTTACGCTTTTATGAGCACTTTTAGCAGTGCACCACCTTGCCCCACACCTCCTGCATTCCGCTTATGGGTAGGGGAATTACCACAAGGCGGTGGGGGGTTGTGTGTGGATTTCCTGCAGTTCACCGCTGCAACCACTATCCACCTTTTTCCAGCGCTGCACCACCTTCCACAGGCAAGCCTGCACTTAATGGTGAGTAACCTGAAGATGTGCCACGCAATCTGTGCTGCTTTCCTTTTTTTCTGCGTGGTGGTGCAGGTGGTGTATTTCCGCCCGCTGGCGGGGGGTTTCCACTTTCATTATCACTATCATCACTACCTTCACCACTACCATTACCACCTTGACCACCGCTTTCACCTTCCTGCTCCATCAACTAACACCTTGTTCAAACTCAGCATCAACTTCACTCTCATAAGTGGTGGGCTGCTTATGCTGTGGTTGTGGTGGTTGTTCAGGTGGTGGTTGCTTAGGTTGTTGGGGTGTGCTTTCAACCTTGTATCTCCTCCACACAACCCTTTCAAACAGTTCGCTACTCCTCAAACTTAACCTGAGCCTGAATTTTTAGTGCTTCCTCCATCGTCAATGTAGCAAGATACCTCATAGTCATCGCCATGCTGTTGTGACCCAAATGCCACTGGAGCGCCTTCGGGTTTCCTGTTTGCCTTAGCCTCTCAATGGCGCAACTGTGGCGAAGCAAGTGCGGGTAAACCCTCTTGTTCAATCCAGCCAACTTCGCCGCCTTGACAAGCATCTTGTGAGCATTCTTCCTGTTAAGGTTGAAAAACTTGTCGGTAGGTTTCAATCCCTTCTGGTAAGCGTAAGCAAGCAACTGACTGTAAAGGTTCTCTGGGACATGGACAAGCCTTTCCTTCCCTCCCTTACCCTTCACCCTAAGGCAAGGAATTCCTTCAAAGCGAGTCAGGTGTGAAGGTGTCAATGATAGGGCTTCAGAAATTCTGAGACCGCACTGATACAAGACCTTGATTAGCAAGACATTCCTTTCACCATAGCGAAGTTTCTTTGCCGCTTCAATTAAAGCCGAAACTTCATCAGGGCGAAGGTAGGGAACTGGTGATAAAGACTTCCTTCTGACAATTGAACTGACCCTGCTAATGGGCGCAATAGCCTTCACCTTCTCTCCCATAAACCTCACCCCTAAGCATCATGTCCCTTTACTTCGTCGGCTAATATTGCTCTGTATGCTTCTATGATACAGCCACGACAGACCAGACCACTTTCACCTAAGCCTAAGACTTGTCTTACCTTCAAGTTCTGCTCTGAGATTGGGAAAAGGTTGTTTTTGGCATATGAGGGTAACGAAGGATGAGTTTCTCCTTCCCCTCTCCCGCACCTTTGGCAAACAAACTCTGTTGGCTCAAAAGGTTCGCTATCTTCCTCGTCATCCTCTCCCTCACTTTCCTTGGTCTCAATCATTGCCGAAGAAGGTGCTTGTTCTATGTCGCCATCGTTTTCAAAGTCGTTCCACCACTTGTTATCGGTTTCAAGGGCGGCTTTACAGGCATCAGTCAATTTCTCGGTCTCTGGGTCATTGTCTGCTTTAGAGGCGCAATCAATCAAGCCCAGTTCCCTTGCAAGCCTTAAAGTGCTCTCAAGGTCTGCTGGGTCTATAGGTCTCCAAAGTCTTCCTTCCCTGTCCACGATTCTGTATTCTACGCCCCCATAATCCACAATTTCAACGCCTCGCTCCCTCAAAGCCTTTTTCACCTCTTCAGCCCTTAAGTCTGGGTCAATTTTCCTTATCTTGTGCTGAAGATATCTTTGGGCGTAGCCGTTCTTGAGAAGGTAGATGATAAAACCTGCTGGGTTGAAAACTGTGCCATTCCTTCTCTCTCTCAGTTCAATTGCAGCCTCTATCTCATTGGATGGGAAATTCTTCACGATATCGTTTGCAACCAAAAGGGACATCCCATAGTCGTTCCAAAGCCTAAAGGCAAGGTTGTTAGTGGGTTTTATTTGCTCATTGGCTTTTGAGAGTCCACCATGGGTGCATACATAATTATTCTTTTCTTTTTTATCCGAAGGATATTCGTAGGACATCTGAAGGACATGAGATTTCTGTGGTCTATCGTGGACGGTGTAAGGGTGAGTTAGCAAGATAAGGAAGGCTTTCCAGATAGGGAAGCCCCAAGCGAGAGAGTAAGCCTTTAGAGCCAGCCAGTTGCCGTAGGACAAGCGGAAGGTTATTCTATCTTTTGCTGCCTCGTTAGAGTTGTTTTGATGGATATTAATGTGGAAGCGGGAAAAGAGGGCGAGACGGATTAACTGTGAGGCGGTCGTTCCCCTTTCCTTTGCAACTGACCTGATGGTTTCTTTGACAGAAGAGGGAATGCGCAACCGAACGGGGATTGACTTTCCCCATCTTGACCGACCAACCTTTGCCGTGTTATAATTCTCAACGGCAAAGAGCAAAAGCATTTGATACTACCTCCTTTCTTGAGGGCGGTGGTGGCTGGGGCTGGTTTGGAAAGTGGTGAGTCACCACCTTCCAATCCTTCCCCAGCCTTCCACCGCCCTTTTTTGTTGGGGTTTGTGTGTAATTAGTATAACTTGAGAGCAACTGAAATGTCAATGTGTGGCAGCAGTGAAGGTGAGTCACATCAAGTGAGTAATTGTTGCTTCTCACCGCCTACCACCCATTGCTGCCTGACACATCACTCTTCTTCCCTGCCTGTCCACTTCCTTATGCGAGGGACAACGAAGTTGTAAAGTTTGACCAGCGTCTCCACTCCCCAGTCCCGAACTTCTTCAGGTGCTTCCCAAACTTCTACTCCACCTGTATCCCGTTCAGTCCGAAGGTGAAATTCCTTTTCTGATTCATGAACCTGCCAAGTCTCACCTGTTGATTCTTCCAACTCCTTCAGGAATTCTGGATTCTTTATCCGCTCAACCAAATCTTGGAGTCTGGGTTTGTAAAGGCCAAAAACGACATGTAGACGGGAGCGTGAGCCATGAAATCCTACACCAGCGCCTCCAATCCCTACACCAAAAGACAACCAAGGGTCTTTTGGGGGTGTTCTCCACCTATGCGGAATTCTGTTACCTAATCGTCGCAGCATATCTTCCCAGAATAGGCGCCGCTTGTTCTCTCTTTCAGGGGGCACTTGAATCCTTCTCCTCTCCTCTTCCTCTTCATAAGGCGTCAGGTTGTGCGGCACGAAAATCTCAAGGTCTTTAGTAGTGAAGTAGTTAAACTTGTAGCACTCTATGTCTATGCCTTGATACTGCAACCAGCGAGCAATTCTAAGGGCATCTTCTTCCACTTCCCAACCCACGAGAACAAGGCGAGGGCTGCTAAGTTTCTCTTTCAGGGCATCTTCTGTAAAAGATTCTTCGTCCCATTCCCTACCTAACTGCTCCATTTGTTTGCGCAACTCTTCGCAGGCTCGGCTAATCTGCTCTTTAAGGTTCTCCAATCCCATCTCTAACAATTGAGCGGCATAGTCAAGAATTTGCCCAACGGTCTTGCGGTCTACGGTTTCCCGCTTCAACTCACAAAGGGTAAAAGTGCCTTCCCTGTCCAGCAACAACAAGTCAAGTTCATCCCCCGAAGGAAGTCTCAAGTGGCTGGCTACAACAACAATAGGAATTGGCTCGCCAGTTTCTTCATCCACTGGTGCTATGAACTGAGGGGCATTTTCAATAAAGCGGTGTAGATGCTCCTCCCGCTTCTCTTTTGGAAAATCTCTTGCAGGTATCACTTCTGATTGGCCATTGCGATAGACAATGATGCATTCCACCTTCATCACCTCCCTGCATCCTCAACTTGATAGCACAATTTTAGTCAACCTGCTACCCCTTTTCGCATTGAGGTTAAATACAATCACTAAAAATTTGTCAAAGGGAAAGGGGGTTAGTTATTGTGATGGTAGAGCAACAGTTGTCAACTATCCGTAGGTGGTTAATTGCATTGACTATTGTTGTCATCCTTCTCACACTTGCTGTGTTCGTGTTATCCTCAACCCGTTTTGAACACATTAGAGCCCAGCGCATTGAAGTAGCGCTGCCAAACAAACCTGCACTGATTGTCTTCAGCACCAACCCACTGAGAGACCCAATTATCCTTGTCAACGACCAGCAAGGCAGAAAGCGTTTTGGCATCACGCTGGACGAAAATGGCAACGCAGTGATAGAATGGTTTACAACTGATGGAAGGACGCTAAAGCGGTTGTCAATCCCGTGAAAGGGAGGCGGTAAAGATGCGATGGGCTTATTTGCTTTTAGGCTTCGTTGTTGGGCTGGTGGCTGCACAAGCGGTCAAGTTTCCTGTCCCTCAAGGTCAAACCTTCAAAGCAACCGTCATCAGCGTCACCGATGGAGACACAATCAAAGTCCGCATTGGTAACGAAATTCAAACAGTCCGCATCATCGGCTACGACTCTCCTGAACCAACCCAACCCTTTGGAGACAAGGCTTCCCTCTATCTCAAAACTCTGCTTGAAGGTCGTGAAGTCATCTTAGAGAGCGATGTTCAGGCAACTGACAAGTATGGGCGTAGGCTCTACCATGTTTGGCTTCCGCAGGTTTTGGTCGGCGAACTTTTGTTGCTTTCAGGTTTAGGGCAAATCATGACCATCCCACCAAATGTCCGACATTTGGATTACTATCAGCGGGTTCAAACTCAAGCAAGGTCAATTGGGCTTGGCATTTGGGCTGTTCCTTTTCCGACAGGCAAGGCAACTCAGGAAAGGGCAACGCAAGGGAGAGCAACGCAGGAAGGCTCTGACATCGTTTACATCACTCGGACAGGAAGCAAGTTCCATCGGGCAGGATGTCAATATCTGCGATACAGTGCTATTCCGATTACCCGTTCAGAAGCAATTGCAAGGGTCTACGCTCCATGCAAGGTTTGTCGCCCGTAAGCAAAAGCCTGTCTAAGGGGGGATGACTAAAATGTCAAGGCATATAGTCGTCCTTGTCCTCACACTCACAACTTTGGTTGTGGGCTTTGGTTGTAAGTCCGAAGTGAGTGAATATCAAGGTGGATACTGGTCTGAAACCTCTTCCGACGAGTTGCAGGCAATTGCTGAGGAAGTAGAAGAAGCGCAAGAAATAGAAGAAAGAGCCCAAGAGACGGCAAATAGGTTAAGGGAGAAGGCTTGGGAACTGGAAGACAAGGCGTGGGAGTTGAGGGACAAGGCTTTTGACCTTGAAATGCGAAGTTGGGAACTGGAAGATAAAGGATTGGATGATACTGCTTTTGATTTACAAATGGAAGCATGGGAATTGGAAGACTATGCATCGGAACTGGAAGATAAAGCCCTTGAGTTAGAAAGCCTTGCCGACGATTTAGAGTAAATTGCCGTCGTTGGTCGCAGGACAAATTTGCTAAAGGGAGGCGATTGTGATGACAGAGCGAGAGTTTGAATGCATTCAGCACCACCTATTGCCTCAAAAACTTCCTCACCGCTTCAGTGACAAGTTCTTGAAAGGTTCTCCCCTCGTCAATTGCTCTGTGCTTTAGGGCTTTAACTAAGTCCACAGGCATCCGCACAGTTACCTTTGTTGTCCTTTCGCCTCCCTCCTGCTGTCTTTCCATTTCAATGTCTTGCCTTTTTGCTGTTTGAATGGCTTGCTGTTTTGCCATTTGAATGGCTTTCCTTCTTTTTGGCTCTAACTGCTCCAAAACTTTAGCACCCCTTTCCGTCAATTCCGACAGGGTGTCCTTTTCCTTCCTCATCTTCTCATCACCCTCCTCTCTATGGCTTTTGCAATTCCTTCAATCTGCTGAGACAATTTGCTCTGAGGGGCAAGGATATGCAAAGGCTTCCTCTCCAACACTGTCTCTTTGACCCTAACGGATTTTGAAAGCAATCCTAAAAACCTTCCCTCACCCAAAAGTTGCTTGACTGAAGCGATGACCTTCTGAGTTATCCTCGTGTGCTCTTCAGCCAAGTTTACGATGACCCCCAAAATTTCTGCCGTCTTACCACGCCTCTCCGACAACTCCACCAAACCCTCAACTAACTGGACTATCCCAGCGACGGCAAAGGGAGACGGGTCAACAGGAATGACCAAGTAGTCGCAAGAAAAGATGGCTGCCCTCGTTAATGGTCTCCATCCTGTCGGTGTGTCCAAAAGGACAAGTTCAAAAGGGAAGGAACGGATGACTTGAGATGGCAAAAACAAGTCTGGCGATGTCCCCCTCATGTCCCAACTTGAAAGTTTGCTGTCTGCACCTAAGAGCCAAAGGTTCTCAGAGATTGGAAAGGGTTGGGGCGACTTTCGGGAAAAGAGGTAGCGGGTTCTTGCTTCCTCTGGAAGGTTTTCGGGGGGCAGGAAAGTAAATGTTAAGTTACCCTGAGGGTCAAAATCAACCGCCAAAACCTTCTTTCCACTTTCAGCCCAGAAAGAAGCCAAGTTGTAGGTCAATGTTGTTTTCCCAGTCCCGCCCTTCAAACTTGCAAAGGCAATGACAACCATCTAACCCACTTCCCCATTCCTTTTCCGTCTTGCCTTTCTACCATTTTTACTCCTTGCCATTCTCTTGGCTTGCCATACGAATGGCTTGCTGTCTCCCATCCCTTTAGACACCGTCTCACTTTCCTTCGTTGCTGCCCACAAGACGGGCTCAACAATTACTTTCGTTTTCGCCTTGACCTTAACTTGAAAGAAGGTTTTGCAATGGGGGCATCGGAAAACGACGATACCAGCATCAGTCATCTGAAGGACTAGTGGTTTAACCTTCCATCTTATCGTTGCCCCTATCTTTCCCCAGAACTTCCTTGAGAGCCGCTTCCGATATTTTGTGTCATGAATTGCATGCCAGAGGGTAGTTTTATCGTAGCCAACCATCTCTGCCATCTTTTTCAAGGAGATACCAGCCTTTTCCATCCATTCCTTCCATTTCACCCTTCCCTTTCCCCCTTTCAGTTGGACGGCGTTGGCTCAAAAAGGGGCAATACAACCCTCGTTGCACTTTCCCTCAGAGCCACTCTTTTAGACACCCCACTATAAAGACTCGTCCCTTCTCATTCGCCAGTAGAAAATGCAATCCTCTCCAGATGGTGGGGTCATTGGAGTTAGGGACAGGAATGGGAAAGTGCTTTTCCACGCACCTTGAGAACCAACCTATTTACAACTGAATCCCCTCACTGCAAACTATGGATAGCAAAAGAGGGAAAAGTTGGAAGGGACTAACAGAGGATGGTGAAGAGAGAGATATGACCCGCACGGGAAGGAAAGAAGTTTACTTGCAAAAGCATGGGGAAGAGATTAAGGTGATTGAACCACTCCTTAGACATCTCACCCTCTCTCAACTTGAAAGCCATTTATGGAAGGCTGCAGACATCCTTCGTGGGAGTGTTCCTGCTGCGGACTACAAGCGCTATATCCTTCCCTTGCTCTTCCTCAAGCGAATTTCTGACAGATACGATGAGGAAACAGAAAAGGGATTACCTCACCAGTTTGAAGTTCCCCAAGAAGCACATTGGCAGGTGATA